>Ga0209070_100080_pt1 | contig 145319 bp, 146 predicted proteins | sample SynthPrep_5_END__FD_187205 | JGI IMG/M metagenome (GOLD analysis project Ga0209070, IMG submission 187205) | Synthetic microbial communities from Ohio, USA - SynthPrep_5_END_DS10_MetaG (SPAdes) (version 2) | ecosystem: Engineered > Bioreactor > Aerobic > Activated sludge | place: USA: Ohio... | reverse complement strand
GCTGGAGAGAAACCATGAGCACTAATACGTTGGAGGCCGGCGCGCGCCCGGCCGCTGAAATCGATGCCGAAAAAGCCCTGGTCAGCAAGGTCGCCTGGCGCCTGATGCCGCTGATCATGGTGTGCTATCTGTTCGCGTTTTTTGACCGTATCAACATCAGCTTCGCCAAGTTCCAGTTGCAGGCTGACCTGAGCCTGAGCGACACCGCCTACGGCTTGGGGGCCGGGCTGTTTGTGGTGGGTTATGTGATCTTCGAAGTGCCGAGCAACATGATGCTGTACAAGGTCGGCGCGCGACGCTGGATTGCGCGGATCATGATGTCGTGGGGGCTGGCGACGGCGGCCATGGTGTTTGTCACGGCCGAGTGGCAGTTCTACGGCCTGCGCTTCATCATCGGCGCGATGGAGGCGGGTTTTGCGCCAGGCGTGCTGTATTACCTGACCTTATGGTTCCCGCAGCATTTCCGTGGGCGCATCACTTCGATGCTGTTCCTGGCCTCGGCCTTTGCGGGCCTGGTGGGCGCACCGTTCTCCGGCCTGGTGTTGGAACACCTCGACGGTGTCTTGCAGATGCGCGGCTGGCACTGGTTGTTCCTGCTCGGCGGCTTGCCGTGCATCGGCCTGGGTTTCCTGGTGCTGACCTTGCTCAAGGATCGCATCGAAGACGCCCACTGGCTGACGGCGGCGGAGAAGACCCTGCTGTCGAGCCGCATCGCCAAGCATGAGCCGAACCAGCACGGTGGTTCTCTGTTGTCGGCGATCCGTATTCCAGGGTTCCTGATGCTCGGTTTCATCTACTTTCTGATCCAGGTGGCGTCCTACGGCCTCAACTTCTGGGCGCCGCAGTTGATCCGCAGCGCGGGCACCCAGAGCCCGGTGATGATCGGCCTGCTCACGGCGATTCCTTATGTGTGTGGCGCCATCAGCATGGTGGTGATCGGGCGGCTGTCGGATGCCACGGGTGAGCGTCGCAAGTTCGTCTGTGGCCTGGTGGTACTGGGTGCGGTGGGCTTCTTCAGTGCCGGCATTTTTGCCGATCACACTACCTTCCTGATCATTGCCCTGGGCATGTTGGGCGCGGGCATCATCGCTTCGATCCCGACCTTCTGGACGCTGCCACCCAAGCTACTGGCTGGTGCTGGAGCCGGCGCGGCGGGCGGGATTGCGGTGATCAATACCCTCGGCCAGTTTGGTGGCATTGTCAGCCCGGTGATGGTGGGGCGGATCAAGGACCTCACCGGCAGCACCACGCCGGCGCTTTACGTGATCGGCGTGTGTGCGTTGCTGGCGGCGGCGTTGCTGCTGTGGGGGTTGCCGCAAAAACTGCGCACCCTCGACAAGGGCTGATCAGCCAGCGGTGGCCAAGACGCGTGCGGGTGTAGCGCTGAACTGAATCAACCCGACGCCGCCGATCAACAACAACGCCCCCAGCACGCGGGGCGTTGTCAGTTGGCGCTCCACCAGGCCGAACAGGCCGAAGTGATCCAGCACCAGCGACGCCAGAATCTGCCCAGCCATGGCCAGCGCGATAAACCCCGAGGCGCCGAGCTTGGGCAACAGCATCAACGCCAGGGAAATAAAGCACACGCCAAACGCACCACCGGCCCACATCCATAGCGGCGCCTTGCTGATAAACGCCAGGCTCGGTAGCGGCAGGCGCAGCGCCAGAATCACCGGCAGCAACACGATGATGCTTACCAGCAACGACGCCAACGTGGCCCACAACGGGTGGCCAAGGCCGCGTCCGAGGTTGGCGTTGATCGCACTTTGAAACGGCACCACTGCACCGGCGATGACCGCCAGCGCCAATAAACCCACCCAATGCAACGTTGTCATGGCGAATCTCCCAGAGGTTTTGCTGGACTCTAGGCTATTCGTCACGCAAATTTAAATTCCAAGTTCTTATGCTGAGCATGCAGCTGATGAATGATCTGCGCCGCATCGACCTCAACCTGCTGGTGATCCTCGACGCCTTGCTCAGCGAGCAACACGTCACCCGTGCGGCTGAGCGTCTACACCTGAGCCAACCGGCGGTCAGTCATGCGCTGGCGCGTCTGCGTGACCTGCTCGGTGATCCGCTGCTGATGCGCCAAGGTGGCAGCCTGGTGCCGACCGCCCGCGCGCTGGAGTTGGCCACGCCACTGGCTGAAGCCCTGGCCCAGGTGCAGGCCTTGCTGGCGCCGAATCGCTTTGACCCGGCGTCGGCCAAGCGCAGGTTTCGGGTGGCGATGTCTGACTACAGCGCGGCGATGTTCCTACCCGACCTTGTGCGTGCGCTGCGCCGCGAAGCGCCGGGTATCGACCTGCAAATCATCCAGGCCAGCCGTGAAGGTATGGTGGACGGGGTGCTCAATGGCGACCTCGACCTGGCGGCGGGGGTGTTCCCCGACATGCCCGCCGAACTGCGGACTACACCCTTGTTCGAAGAGCACTACACCTGTCTGGTGGACCGCGAAAGCCTGCCGGCAGGCGGCACACTGGATCTGCCCACCTACCTGTCACGCCCCCATGTATTGCTGGAAATGCGCGGCAGTGGCACGCCGGAAATCGAGCGGGCTCTGACGGCGATTCGGGAGCGTCGGCATGTGGCGATCAGCCTGCCGCACTGGGGCGTGGCGCCGCAGTTGATCCGGGGCACGGACTTGATCCTGACCGTGTCTTCCCGAGGCGTGCTGGATGTTGATCAAGAGCAGTTGCTGGCGGTGCCGCCGCCCTTTCATATTCCGTCGTTTGCGTTCGAACTGGCGTGGCATGTACGGCGGGGCGGGGATTCGGGGTTGCAATGGTTGATTGGGCGAGTGCAGGGTGTATTGTCCGAAAGCCACTGCTGACAGGAAAACCCCAACATGCTCTCAGGCTTCAACCACCTGACCCTGGCCGTCACCGACTTGCCGCGCAGCATCCGTTTCTACCATGAGCTGCTGCAACTTCACCTTGATGCCACTTGGAACGCCGGCGCCTATCTCTCACTGCCAGGGCTCTGGTTGTGTTTGTCGCTCGATGCGCTGCGCGATTCGAAGCCGGCGGCCGATTACACCCATTACGCGTTTACAGTGGCAGCGGCTGATTTCACCGCGTTGGTAGAACGCCTGCGAGCAGCGCTGGTAGAGGAGTGGCGCGACAACCGCAGTGAAGGTGCCTCGTTCTATTTTCTCGACCCCGATGGCCACAAGCTCGAAGCCCATGTCGGCGACCTGGCCTCGCGGCTGCAAGCCTGTCGGGCCAAGCCCTATGCCGGAATGCAGTTTTACCCGTAGTGTGGGAACGTGCAGAATCCCTCCACCGCTTAACCCTCAGTTGAGTCGCGCCCATGACCCCATCCTTGCTGCTGGCCGTCCTCGCTTCAGGTTTCATCTACGGTATTACCCCGGGGCCGGGGGTGCTGGCCGTATTTGGCATCGGCGCCGCCCGTGGTCGTCGTGCCGGGGCCGGTTTCCTTTGTGGGCATCTGGTGTAGTGCTCCACGGCGCTGATCGCGATTGTTGGCGCGCGGGAGGTGGGCGGTGTTTATTGGCTTCGCCATCAACGCCCTGGCGCACGCTTTGCCGGGCCTGTTTGGCAGCAAACCCACTTGATTTGATGATGACCGTTCGTCGCACTGGCGAGTTTTTTCTAAACCTTTGCCGCCCTGAAAATTCGAATTGAGGGCGGGGTGTGTTCCCCCGCCTTTATTTTCAGCCTGGAGGAACCCATCATGAGCCGCATGGCTATCCGGTTACGCACCGCCAGTTTCGCGATGCTGCTGGGCCTCGGCGCCAGCAATGCTTTCGCCCAGTCGCCTGCTGAATTCATCGAGCAGGCTTCGGCCAAGGGTATGGCCGATATCGAAACCAGTCGCATGGCCCACGCCAAGACCTCTTCCCAAGAGATCAAGGACTACACCATCGAGGTGATCAACGAGCGCACCCTGGCCAACCAGCACCTGGCGGCCATCGCCAAGAAGCTTGATCTGCCGGTAGCGCCGCGGGAAAAAATTGTCGACAAAGCCGAAACCCTGATGCCCGAACTCAAGGACGGCGACTCGTTTGATGCGGCCTACACCGCACAGCAGGTGAAGGAAAACGAAGACGCCATCGCGCTGTTCAAACAGGAAGGCGCGGCGTCGGACGTGCCGGAAATAAAAGCGCTGGTCGATGAGACGCTGCCCAAGCTGGAAGAGCGTTTGCAGAAGGCTCGCGCCTTGGCGTCGACCTACGGCAAAGGTCATCAAGGCGACGGTTAAGTGCGTCACTTGAAATAAAACAACGGCGGTTGGATCAGATCCAACCGCCGTTTTTTATGCCTGGTTCAAATCGGTCTTGGTCGGTGCCGCATCGTCGGCAGCATGACCGCAACTGCTATTCAGGCTCACCGTGCCCGCGTTGCCGATGCTGCGGTATTCCTGGCGCAGTTTCTCCAGCTCTTTGCGGTCCAGGCCGTCCAGGCTGAGCACGGCATTTTGTGCATCCTTGGACACACGCAGCAGTTCATCGATCTTGATATGCAGGATGTCGTTGTCGCGGTTCTGCGTGTTCTGGATCAGGAACACCATCAGGAAGGTGATGATGGTGGTCGAGGTGTTGATGATCAGTTGCCACGTGTCGTTGTAGTGGAAATACGGCCCGCTCAGGCTCCACGCCAGGATCAACGCCACTGCCGCGTAGAACGTGCGCGGGCTGCCGGCCCAACGGGACAGGGATTGGGAGACTGCGGAGAATTTCATGACCGTTTTCCTTGGAAGGGGGTGATGAAATAATGGACCGCAGGGATTCTTTGAAATTTCTTTTTACATTTGCTGAGGGCTTTCAGAACGCCAATTCAGCCTGGCCTGTACCTTCCAGCGCCAGCAAATACTGTTTGGCCTCCAACCCTCCTGCAAAGCCGGTCAGCCCACCTGACGCACCAATCACCCGATGGCACGGCGCAATGATCGAGATGGGGTTACGCCCATTGGCGGCACCCACTGCGCGTACCGCTTTCGGGTTGCCGATCTGCTGGGCGATCTGGCTGTAGCTGCGGGTTTCGCCGAAGGGAATCGTTAGCAGCGCCTGCCAGACTTGTTTCTGGAAGTCAGTGCCGGCGAAATCCAGTTCCAGCTCGAAATGGTTGCGGGTGCCGGCGAAATACTCCTGCAACTGGCGTTGGGTTTCCACCAGCACCGGGCTTTCAGGCGCTTCGTACAATTCACCCAGGCGTACACGGTTGGCGCGCTCGGTTTCCCACAGGATGGCGCTGAGTTTGCCGTCGCGTGCCACCAGGGTAAGTTGGCCGACCGGGGAGGGCATGAGTTTGTATTCGTAGGTCATGAGCGGGCTCCTGAAGGTGGGTGCAGTGGGAGTCTAGAGTGGAGCGCTGATCGGCAAACTACGTTTCTTGCGATCAAATTCAGCGCCGCCAGTAGAGCCACTCCGAGAACGCCGGATAAGCGAACAACCACGCGATGTAACCGAGGGCCATCAACACCGAGGGGGTCGATAGCAACACCGTTGAGAGGATATTGAGCAATGTGACCAGCACAGCCGTCACCTTTAGCCCCGTACTGGCGTACCGAACCGCGAACCAGACGCCATAGGCTGAAGTCGCAAGGGCTAATAGCACACCCATTCCACCCAGCCTCATCAACGAGATCATCAGCGGCAGGATCAGTACCAGGCCGATCACCTTGTAGGTGGGGTGTCTGGAGTGGCTGGGCTTGAGTAGTAGCATCGTTACCCTTCCTGTTGCAGCACTTTAAGCGCCGCCGACGCCAGAAACCCCGAGCGGCTTTTTTCTTCCGGATGATGCAGTACATATTCATCGATGCGGTTCAGCAGGTAGCCCGGCAGCGTGATGTTGAGCTTCTGCGCCTTGCCCAGATATTTGGTGACATCAATGTCCACCACCGCCCAGGTGCAGCCTGCGTACTGAGGGTTGGCTGCATGCAGGGTGACCTTCTGCGCACTGGGAATCGGTGCACCGTCTTCCGCCAGTATCTCGAAGTGCCCTTCGATGGCTTCGCGAGCCATGGCCATGGCGTCGTCCAGGTCGTCACCGGCGGAGTAGCAACCGGGAATATCCGGCACCTCCACGCCCCAGGCGTGATCCTCGTCGCCGCTTGAAATTGCAATCGGGTAAAGCATCATTGAACCCTCAAAAGGGTACTTACTATAACCACCAAAGCTTTGTAATCAACGCGACCGCATCCATTCATATTGAACGAATTTTCCGAAAGGAACGTACGAGGGCTCTTTCAAAACCCTTGATACGCTATCTAGGCTATATCACTCTATTTATTACGTTCATAAAGGCTTGGATCAATAAGTTGTGTTCTTGTTTTCGGGTAAGAACTAACAGTTGCGCACACGCATCCACTTCCGCCAGCGGCCTGTACGTCACACCTTTATTCATCAAACTCTGCGTACATGCCGGCACCAACGCCACACCTTGCCCGGCGGCCACCAGCGCAATGATCGACGTGATCTGCCGCCCGGTCGGGCCCGGGCACAAAGGCTGGCCATGATGCCGATAAAGCTGCTCGATGGACTGGTTGAGCCCCGATCCATAATCCGCCGGAAACAGAATCAACGGGTACGCGCTGAGCTGCGCCAGGTTGACGCTTGCCTGGCGGGCCAAAGGGCTCTCACTGGACACGGCGGCCACCAGCCTTTCTTCGCCCAGGGACAGCGCTTGCACCGCTTCGCCTTGCGGCAACAGGCGACTCAAGCCGATATCCAGCCGCCCATCCGCCACCTGTGCGCCGAGGCTGCCGGAGGCGCATTCCACGAGGGTCAACTGGACATCGGGGAAGCGCAGGGAAAAGGCCTGGATCGCCTGGCTGAACAGGTCCGACAGCGCGATCGAACTCACATACCCCAGCGTCAGTTGCCCCGCAGTGCCCGCCGCCAGTTTGCCGGCGATCACTTGCGCCAACTCAACCTGCTCCAGCACACCACGGGCATAGGGCAGGAACGAGCGGCCTTGCGCGGTGAGGGTGACCGTACGGCTGGTGCGATCGAACAGCTTGAAGCCCAACTCGGTCTCCAGCGCCGAGATCTGGCGGGTCAGCGGCGGCTGCGCCAGGTGCAGGCGAATGGCCGCGCGGCCGAAGTGCAATTCTTCGGCGACCGTCAGAAAGTAACGCAGCTTGCGTAGGTCGAGCATCCTGGTCCTTGGGTATCGATCGGTCTGAAATCGGTATTGGTTTTAGACCTGCCGGCCATTCTATAAAGACCTCACAAAATAAAACGAGAGGTTTCATGAAACCGCGCCTGCATTGTGCCCGTCTTGCCCTGTTCCTGTGTGGCTGCGCGGCGTTTCTCAACCTGTATGCCACCCAGAGCATTCTCCAGACGTTCGCCGCGCAGTTTCACATCAGCGCCAAGGCGGCGGGGTGGAGCATCACCGTGACGACCCTGGCGGTGGCGATCACTGCGCCTTTCGTCAGCCGGCTGACCGGGTGCTTTGAGCAACGCACGGTGATCAGCGCTGCGGCGTTGTTGCTGGCGGTGCCTGCGTTGATGACAGCCTATGCCGACAGCTTTGCCGAGGTGCTGGTGTGGCGCTTTGTGGAGGGCATGCTGATTCCGGTGGTGTTTGCTACCAGCGTGGCGTACATCGGCGACCGCTGGCGTGGCGGCACGGTCACGGAGGTCACCAGCCTTTATGTCGCCGGGACGGTGTTGGGTGGGTTTGCCGGGCGCTTCGTCACGGGTGTGATGACGGAGTACGTGGGCTGGCGCGAAGCCTTTGAGTTGATGGCGGTGCTAAGCCTGATGGTGGGTGGGTTTATACAGTTCCTTTTGCCGGTCAGCCGTGCGCGATCCGTGAGGGATGAAACTGCGTTTTCGGCGGTTTTTCGCAAGCCTTTATTGGCCGCCTACGCGGTAGGTTTTTGTGTGCTGTTTTCCCAGGTGGCGGCGTTTACCTACGCAGGTTTGTATCTCGGATTACCGCCGTTCAGCCTGGGGCCTGCGGCGCTGGGCACGCTGTACATGGTGTTCCTGCTGGCGCTGATCGTGATCCCCATCGCCGGCCGTCTCAGCAAGGCCCGGCCACATGCTGAACTGCTGAGCGTGGCTGCGGTGCTGGGTATTGCCGGCTCCGCGCTGACGCTGTTGCCCTCTTTGTGGTGCATCGTTGCAGGCCTTGCACTCAGCTCGACTGGCGTGTTCCTGGCCCAGGCGGCGGCCAACGCATTCACCACCGCGACCGCAGGTGACAACAAAGCAGGCGCCGTGGGCGTGTACCTCACCTGTTACTACCTGGGCGGCAGTTGCGGTGCGATTGTCCCTGCGTTGATCTGGGAGCGTTGGGGCTGGGCCGGGTGTGTGATGCTGATTATCGCCTTCCAGGTGTTGACCTTGTTGATCGCGCTCACTGGCTGGAAGCCCGTTAAACCTCAACTGATCGCGACGCCATGAACGACACCTCAAACCGCCGCCGTACCTTGATCGCCGGCTGCAGCGCCCATGCCGTGCATGATGGCCTTACCGATGTCATCTACGTGCTATTGCCGATCTGGCAAGCGCAGTTCGCGCTGTCCTACGCCCAGATCGGGCTGTTACGCGGTGCCTATTCCGGGATGATGGCAGTGTTCCAACTCATGGCCAGCCGTGCCGCGAAACGCTGGGGCCGGGTATCGATGCTGGTGGGCGGCACAGCACTTGCCGGTGCGGCTTATCTAATGGTGGGCCAAGCCACTGGATGGGTGATGTTGCTGCTGGCACTTCTGTTCGGTGGATTGGGCGCCAGCACCCAACACCCGCTGGCCTCCTCGATGATCAGCGACGCCTACGAGGACGGAGGCGGAATCAAGCAGGCACTGTCCCAGTACAACTTTTCCGGCGATATTGGCAAAACGCTGATTCCGGGCTTGATTGGGTTGCTGCTCACCGTCATCAGCTGGCGTGCCAGCGCGACGTTGCTGGGGTTGCTCGGCTTGGCAGCGGCGGGGTTGCTGTGGTGGTTGGTTCCTGCAAAAGCATCCGAATCCACCTCTACAAAAAGCGCAAAGCCTTTCAGCGGAAGTGGCTCCGTCACCGGCCTGCGCGCCTTGATTCTCACAGGCACCCTCGACAGCGCCGTACGCATGGGCTTTCTCACCTTCCTGCCCTTTCTGCTGCAAGCGAAAGGCGCGGGCACTGCCGGTATTGGCCTGGCCCTGACGCTGCTGTTTATCGGTGGCGCATTCGGCAAATTGCTCTGCGGCTATCTAGGGGCGCGCATCGGCATGATGAAAACCGTGTGGCTGACGGAAACCAGCACTGCGTTGCTGATCGTTGCCGCGGTGTATGTGCCGCTGGCCGGGTTGATGGCGATGCTGCCGTTGCTGGGCCTGGTGCTCAACGGTACGTCTTCGGTGCTATACGGCGCCGTGCCGGATCTGGCGGGCGCGGGGAAGCGGGAGCAGGCTTTTGCGATGTTCTACACCGGCACCATTGGGGGTGGTGCGCTGGCACCGGTGGTGTTCGGCGGGGTTGGGGATGCGCTGGGTGTGTCGGTGGCGGTGATGGTATTGGCGGGGGTGTTGCTGGTGACGTTGCCGTTGGCGTGGGTGGTGCGGCGGGGCTTCGAGCTCAAATAATCGAGCGGTCGACCGGATGTCCAGCCCGCGCAAATAGATCGATACCGAGGGAGTGGAGTACTTTGAGTACAGTTTCGAAGCGAGGTTTTGCGCCAGGGGCGAATGCCTTATAAAGGCTCTCACGACCCATGCCCGCTTCGGCAGCGATCTTTGTCATTCCTCGGGCTTTAGCCACGTAGCCGATGGCGCGAAGAAATTCTTGATTGTCGCCGTCGGCCAGAACCTGAGAGAGGTATTCACTGATGGCCTCGTCGCTGTCGAGCAGTTCGGCCATATCAAATGTCGTCAGCGTTTGTTTCATGATCAAACCTCTTTTACCAATTTTTTTGCTCTACGGATATCAGTGTCCTGGGAAGACTTGTCACCGCCTACCAGCAAGATGACGATCACCTTACCTCGCAAAGTGAAATAAATTCGATAACCCGAACCAACGTCTATCCGCATTTCTGAGATGCCGTTACCTAGTGTCTTGATATCGCCCAGGTTACCCATGCTGGCTCTTTCGATACGTCGACCTATTGCGATCTTTGCTCGTAGGTCGCGTACTTCTGAACGCCAGTTAATGAAGGCTTGGGTTTGCTGGATCAAATAGCTCACAGGACCTCGCGTGGCCTAACTGTATCCAAGTGGATACTTGTTGGCAATAGGAATGGCAGCTGGCAAAGGCTGGGGAGGATGCGTGGGGAGCGCTTCGGTTTCAAACGTTCTTGAAGGTTTTCCTGTTGCCAAAATTTGCAGTGGCAGTTTGGGGAGAGAGGCTGTATTCGAACCTTGCGGCATTGCCTACACAACCATCAGAATCGTCCGAGTTGTGCGTCTTGGGCGACCTCTTTAAGGTTCGTCTGCCGCTGCCCATCAGCGGTCGGGTTTAGTAGCCCGATAAAAAATTTCCTCGGCGTATGGCTGTCCTTGCAGTCAGGCATTTCAGTGCCTGAATCTATTGGTAGCTGTGCGCAGGGCGTCTTCGGGCGCGCCGGTTTTCGAGGAAATTTCCGGTCTACTAACCTGCGTACAGCTGCCACCCTAACCCTTGGGGTGGTGGTCCTTATCGAGGATCAACAGATGTGTAATGACTCATGTAATCCATCCGTAAAACTGTTCAGCGTCCGTCCCGAAGCCAACACCGAAGCACTGCTCGCCAACGCCTACGAAACCATCGCCGGTGCGGGAGCCATGACCAATGAGTTCGCCGAAACCCTGCCTTCCCAACAGCGCTACCTGGCCCTTGCGATCCAGCAAATGATCGAGTTGGGGCTGATGCTGGTGGAAGCGGCGCAGGACCGCGTGGATCAAGCCGCCTAAGTCACTTGGCGCACCGCATAGGCTTGCCTTCCCAGGCCGCCCATACCAAGGGGGAGGGGAGCCAACAAATTCCAGATGCTACAGGGACGAGGCCAGCGTAAACGGAATGCGCAATGCGCCGATCGGTCCTTCCCGCACACCGCACATTTCATCGTGCACACAGTGCTGCACCAGCACGCAGGGAAAGGGCGGAACCCGTTGCAACAGGCTGCGCAAATGCGTGGTGGAGCCGATGCGCAGCGGCTGGGCGTCATCGCCCTGCAGTGTCATCTCCGCGTTATCCAGCCTGACGCGCGCGATATAGAAGCCACCCTCCAGCGACAGCAACTCCAGCTCGCGAACTTCACCGTTCATGGCCAACTCAGTCAGCATTTGCAGGTTCATGTTTCACCCTCACTGCGGGTCATTCATTGGCGACGAAAGAACAGCGTGACTTGGCCCCATTCGACGCCGAACTTGGTCATGCTGGAGCGGTTGATCAAGGTGTCCTCGTCCATCAGATACATCCAGTCATCAAAGCTCACCTCGTAGACCGAACCGTCCACTGGCAGGTTGAGCCTGTAGCGCCAACGCAGCGCGTTACCGGCCACTTCGCCGATCGCCTCGCCGACCACATCACCCGCCCGCCCCCTCCAGCGCCCTGGGCCATCCGGTGTCAGCGTCCATACACGTTGTTGACGCGTGCCGTCGCTGTACAGAAAACGCTCGTCGAGAATCAAGGCGTTGCCCTCGCGCCGGCTGGCGATATCCACTTCAAAGCGCTTGGTGACCTCACCGGAACGCTTCTGGAAAATGCCCCAGGCCTTGACGGGCTTGCTGAAGAAACGCTCCAGGTCCAGATGCGGCTGCTGATCAACGTAGCGCTCGACGCCTACGTTGGCGCAACTGCTCAAACTCAACATCAATAACAATGAAACCAGTAGACGTGTCATTGCTCGGCTCCGTGATTGTGCGTCAGCACGTTCGAAGGATACTTGTACAAGAATATAGATTTGTACAGGTATTCCCGACCGATGATTGATGCGTCAAATCGCGGCCATAAAAAAACCGGTCATCAAGGACCGGTTTTTTATGCATCCCCCGTCAAACGCAACTTGACGCGAAACGAGAATTTGAGTGGAGCGGGTAGAGGGAATCGAACCCTCGTCGGAAGCTTGGGAAGCTACTGTTCTACCATTAAACTATACCCGCTCAGAGCGGCTGACTTTGTACCAGAAGTTCGCGGGGATTTGAAGTTTTTCTTCAAAAATGTGTGGGTTATGTGCCTTTGTAGGAGCTGGCTTGCCTGCGATGGCATTGCCTCGGTTTACCTGATACCCCGAGAGCCATCGCAGGCAAGCCAGCTCCTACACAAGCATTCAAATGGCAAAGGCATGCTGCGCCTGGCCTTGGTGATAGCGCAACCGGCTGACCTGCCGCTCCGGCTTCAAGAAGCCCACCACTGCATCCCGGCTGTCCCGGCACGCCGCCTTGTGCTCCATGTCCAGGAAATGCCCCGTCGCCTGAATCGTACTGAAGCTGCTGTTGGCCACATGCTGACCAAACAGCTTGGCATCCTGGGCGCTGGTGTATTCGTCCCATTCACCGTTGAGAAACAACACCGGAATGTCGATCTGCTTGGCCGCCTTGAGGTAGCACAAGCGATCGCTGTTCAGCACGTGGCTGATGTGAAAATGCATCTGCCCATACTCATGCTCGGCCAGGCTGCTCACGTGCTTGTAGTTGAAGCGCTTGAACAGTGACGGCAGGTGTTTGCCGATGGTGCTGTTGACGAGGTGGCCGACGCGGTCGCGGTCGAGGTTGCCGAGGTAGTCGACGCCGCGTTCCAGGTAGTCGCGCATCGGGGCGTTGATCACCGGGGAGAACGAACTGATCACGGCCTTCTCCACGCAGCGCGGGCGATGGGCGAGGGCAACCAGGGTGGCGGCGCCGCCCCAGGAAAAGGACAGTACGTGTTCGGCGGCGAAGTGATCGATGAGTTCCAGCAGGAGCTGGCCTTCGACTTCCTTCGTCAGCATTTGCTCGTGGCGGTTGTGGATTTTGGAGCGGCCAGCGTAGGGCTGGTCGTACAAAACCACATTGAATTGCGGGTACAGGCTTTTCACGGTTTGGGCGAAGGATGCCGTGGTGGCCATGGAGCCGTTGACCAGGATGATGGTCTTTGCAGCAGCGTCCGCGCGATAGAACTCCGTGTAAACCCGATACTGACCCTGTATATCCAACACAGCGATTTCTGGCCTCATGTCGTAAGACTCCTGGCAAGCGGGTAGGGCGCGCAGATCACTCTGCACGAGCTTTATGACAGGTAGGCATACGCCTGGAAAAGGAGGCCCATGTCGATCCAATGACGGCTGGCCGACGGCTGTTGTTATGGCGGGCTGTTTGCCGGGAAGGCCCGTTGATCAAGCGCGGGCGGGGCAAGGTGTTTCTTGGAGGTTATAGGCGACTCGCCGGTCATATTTGAACGGGTGATCCTGATTCAAGCAGCAGCGGTGCGACCCTGCAAGGCGCTGAGGCGGTTTTTTGCCATCACCGGCTGAACGGTCGTCAGACCTGTCGGATTTCGTCGTCAGTCAGCGCCCGATACTGGCCCGGCGCGAGGGCCACATCCAGCACCAAAGGGCCCATCCGCTCGCGATGCAGGCCGATCACCTTGTTATCAAAGTGCCCGAACATGCGTTTCACTTGGTGGTAGCGGCCTTCGACGATGCTCAGCCGTGCGGTGGTCGGCCCCAGTAATTCCAACTCGGCGGGTTGGGTGGTGAGGTCTTCGAATGCGAAGTACAGGCCCTGGGCAAAGGTCATCGCATACTCAGGGCCGATAGCCTGCTCGGTCTCCACAAGGTAGACCTTGGGCAGCTTGGTCTGTGGCTGCGTCAGTCGCCGCGACCACTGGCCGTCATTGGTGATCAGCATCAGACCGGTGGTGTTGAAATCCAGACGACCGGCAATGTGCAGCTCACCTTTGTCCGGCTCATCCAGTAAATCCAGCACGGTTGGGTGCTGCGGGTCTGCGGTGGCGCTTACGCAACCCTGGGGCTTGTGCAGCATGAAGTAGCGCGCCGGTTTGCCGGCCTGCAGCACTTCATCGTCAACGCACACACGGCTGAATTCCCGGACCTCATGATGAGGATCGCTGACCGCAACGCCATCCACCGACACACGCCGCTCTGCCAGCAACAGGCGCACTTGCTTGCGGTTGAAGCGCGGCAGGTTACTGAGGAGACGATCAACCCGCATTACGTTGGCTCAGCCCCGCGCAATTGCTGATCCACCTGGGCGCAGCGTGGGCACAGACAAGCCTGGTTGCGCAGCTCCGAGGGCAGGGCCTCAAGCACCGCTGGATCGATGGTGACGCTGAAGCACCAGCAGGCTTGGTCGGCTGTGCGCGGGTCGGCCAGCGTGCAGTCGTTGCGCGCGCCACAGGCGGGGCAGAGTGTTGGCGTGGTCATGGGCGGGTTCGGGCTGGATCGGGCAAGGTATGCCGTGCACGATACAGGTCCGACCCGGCCCAAGCTACTTAGAGCTGGAACTTGCTGACCAGTACGTTGAACGAAGTGGCCAAACGCGATAGGTCCTGGCTAGACGCATTGGTCTGGTGAGCACCGGCGGCCGTTTGGGTAGACAGGTCCTGGATGTTCAGCAGGTTGCGGTCCACTTCGCGGGCCACCTGGGCCTGCTCTTCTGAGGCGGACGCGATGACCAGGTTGCGCTCATTAATCTTCGCCACGCTGGCGGTGATCCGTTGCAGCGCTTCGCCAGCGTTTTGCGCCAGGGTCTGGGTGTCGTTGGCCCAAGTCAGGCTCTTGTTCATCGCCGCGACCGCATCATCGGCGCCGGTCTGGACGTCGCCAATCATCTTTTCAATATCGACGGTCGAGGTTTGAGTACGGTGGGCCAGCGCCCGCACTTCATCGGCGACCACTGCGAAGCCACGACCTTGCTCACCCGCACGAGCCGCCTCAATGGCCGCATTCAGGGCCAGCAGGTTGGTCTGGTCGGCGATCCCACGGATCACATCGATCACCTTGCCGATTTCCCGTACTTGCCCGGCAAGATCTGCAACCGACTGAGTGGAATCGTTGATCTCGCCTACCATCGAGCGCATCCCAGACACGGCCTGTTCCACTTGTTGGCGGCCGTCTTCGGCCTCGGTAGTCGCTTGGCGCGAAGCTTCTGAAGTCGACACGGCGTTGCTTGCCACTTCGTCCACGGCAGCGGTCATCTGGTTGACGGCGGTGGCGGCTTGTTGAATTTCATCATTCTGACGGGTCAGACCACGGCTGCTTTCATCGGTGACAGCGCTCAGCTCTTCGGCGGCCGAAGCGAGCTGGTCGGAGGCGTTGGCGATTTCCACTAGGGTGCCTTTCAAACCGCCCTGCATGTCCGACAGCGCCATCAGCAGTTGCCCGGCTTCGTCGGTGCGTTCGGTGGTAATGGCCTGGGTCAGGTCGCCTTTAGCAATGCGTTGTGCACTCTCTACTGCCTGCGCGATGGGCCGAGTGATCAAGCGGGTGATCAATACACCCACAATGATCGCAATCATGAACGCTAGAACAATGCCGCTGATCATCCAGGTCAACGCGCTGGCACGCAGCTCATCGGCGGCGATGGCGCCTTGCTTGATCTGGCGGTTATTGGACTCGATCATCACACGGATCAGTTCGCGCGCCTGGCGGAACAGTTCATTGTTTGTGGTATTCAACTGAGTGCGGGCCTGATCGACCTGGCCGCCGTCAAGCAATGCCATGATTCGTTCGGAGCTGCTGACATAGGTGGGCCAAATCTGGTCGAGCTTGTCTCCGGCTGCCCGTTCGTCATCTTCCAGCGGCGTCGCGCGATAGGTCGCGTAGGCGCTCTGGCTGCGCTTGAGTTCCTGGGCGATATCCTGGCGCACGCGCTCGCGGTCTTGTTGGGCCACGTTGCCGTTGGCCGCATCCATTAACCGATACAACCCGCGATTATGGGCGACCAGGCCATTGAGGGTGGCGGCCGTATTACTCACGGAGACAAGGTTGTTGGAGAACGTCAGCTCCAGTGCCGAAGAGAGGCGCACGACCCCTTTGATCCCCAACAGGCCGACTCCAAAGGTGATCAACGCACACAGTAAAAATGAAAGCAGCAGCTTAGTTGAGATTTTCATGGCTCGAATCCGGCGATAGTAGCGAAGGGCGCACGCTAAAGCCTCCCTGGCATGGTGCGATGTCATAGTGACATCATCGCAATTGAGAAAGTTGCGAGCCAGATAAATTTACTGAATCGATAAAGCTTGAACAGATGTATCAAGTCGTTACGGAAACGCACCAGATTCAGTTTTTGATGTCAGATATTTCGTCATTCGGTGAAAGCCGAGTGCCGCTCTCCAGCGTCGCTGGAGGTGCTCTTCCGCGGTCCAGGAGGCCGCCATGTATCGACGACTGCTGCTCAGCGCTTTACTCGGTCTGACCCTTTCCGCTTGCGTGCCCTATTACGATGGCGGCCAGAGCTACTACCGTTCCGAGGTCTACACCTCACCGGCACCGGTGTATTACTACGGTGGCGGCACGGCGTATCAGTACCGCCGTGATTACTACCCCGCACCGCGCTACTACGCGCCACAACCGCGCTACTACTCGGCCCCGCGTTATTACCAGCCGGCCCCGCGCTACTACGGGCCGCGTGCCGGTTACCGGCCGTATCCGAACCAGGGCTGGGGCGGTGATCGTTGGGGAAATGGGGGGCATGGACGCGGTTCCGACCATGGAGGTGGCCGCGGCGGTCACCGTTGACAGGCCAGTAATGCAAGCGGCGCATGAAGCGCCGCTTTTTTGTGGGCGTTAGTAATCCGACAGGTCCGCCAACGGATGGCGGCCTTCCCACGCCTTGTTGAAATGCGCCTGCACCACCGCCTCCGGGATCGTATTGATATCCGGCCAATGCCAATGCGGCGTCTGGTCCTTGTCGATCAACCGCGCGCGCACCCCTTCACTGAATTCCGGATGGCGGCAGCAGTTGAGGCTCATTGTGTATTCCATCTGGAACACCTGCGCCAGGGACAGGTGCCGGGCACGCTGAATCTGTTCCCACACCAAGTGGGCGGTCAGCGGGCAGCCTTCGCTCAACGTCTTGCCGGCACGGCTGAACAGGGGATCGGCATGCTCACGCAGTGGGCTCAAATTACGCCAGGCACACCGCACATCGCCCACGTCCAGCCATTCGTCGATTTGTGCCCGGCGCGGCAGCCACTGCGCTTCGGGTTGCTGGTCGACGGCTTCCTGGGACAGCGCCTTGAGAAGGCTGTTGAGCTGCATTTCTGTCTGTTCCTGCCAGTTCAGTTGCAGCAAACCATCGAGCAACTCGTCTTGCTGATCATCGCGCAGGAAGCGGTCGGCCAGGCCGAGGTCCAAAGCGTCGCGGCCGTTGATATGGGCGCCGGTAAGGCCGAGAAACAACCCCAGCTTGCCCGGCAGGCGCGACAGGAACCAACTGGCGCCGACGTCCGGGTACAGCCCGATGCTGATCTCCGGCATGGCCAACCGGCTGCTTGGCGTGACGATGCGCACTGCGGCGCTTTGCAACAGGCCCATGCCGCCCCCCAGCACGTAGCCGTGCCCCCAGCAGATCACCGGTTTGGGGTAAGTGTGCAGGCGGTAATCAAGACGGTATTCCGCCGCAAAAAATTGCGCCGCCAGGGCTGGCACCACGCCAGGCTGTTCCCGACAGGCCTGCGCCAGGCTGCGTACTTCACCCCCGGCGCAAAACGCCTTGGGGCCGTTGCCGCGCAGCAGTACGCAGTGGATGTTCGGATCCTTGGCCCAGGCTTCAAGGCGTTCGCCCAGGGCGAGGATCATCGGCAGGGAAAGGGCATTGAGGGATTTTTCAGCGTCGAGGCTGGCGATGCCGATGCGGGCACCGTCGCTGCCGGTCAGCTCTTCGAAGTGCAGGTTCATCGTGACCTCAATCGAGAAGGTGAAGGATGAGTATGATCGCTTCGTAGGAAAGCGCCGTTGGTGTGTCAGATCAATTGACAAGCGGGGTCGGCTTTCCTAGGGTTCGCCTCATTCTTTTTTACAAGACTATTCAACCATGACCGAAGACGACCGTATCAAACTCGAACCCAGCTGGAAACACGCCCTGCGGGATCAGTTCGAGCAGCCGTACATGGCCCAGTTGCGCGAGTTCCTGCGCCAGGAACATGCCGCCGGCAAAGAGATCTACCCGCCCGGCCCGCTGATTTTCAACGCACTCAATTCCACACCGTTGGACAAGGTCAAGGTCGTGATCCTCGGCCAGGACCCCTACCACGGCCCCGGCCAGGCCCACGGCCTGTGCTTTTCGGTGCAACCGGGCGTGCCAGCGCCGCCGTCGCTGGTCAATATCTATAAAGAGCTCAAGCGCGACCTTAACATCGACATCCCTAATCACGGCTACCTGCAAAGCTGGGCCGACCAGGGCGTGCTGATGCTCAACACCACCATGACCGTCGAGCGCGCCAATGCCAACGCCCATGCGGGCAAGGGCTGGCAGTTCTTTACCGACCGCATTATCGAGGTGGTCAGCGAGCACCAGCCGCATCTGGTGTTCCTGCTGTGGGGCGCCCATGCCCAGGGTAAGCAGAAGCTGATCGACGCGACCAAGCACCTGGTGTTGACGTCGGTGCACCCGTCGCCATTGTCGGCGTATCGCGGGTTCTTGGGGTGTGGGCATTTCAGCCGGACCAACAAGTTTCTTGAGCAGAATGGCGAGACGCCGATCGAGTGGCGGTTGCCGCCGGTTTGATACCCTAGCCCTGCCTTACAGCCGGACTTCTGCCACTGTTGAATTGCCGATATTTGCGACATATGCAATTCGGCCGGTGGGGGCCACAGCGATTCCACGTGGCTTGTCGAAACCAGGGATTATGCCAGTCACGGTTTGGGTACGAGTATCGATAATGCTGACTCGGTTGCCATCGGTTTCGGTGAGATAGGCTCGCTCCAGCATGGTGTGAAAAGCTATCTGAAAAGGGCCGAGCAGGCCGCGGAGAATCGAGCTTGCCTGTGCAGTGGCAGTATCCCCGATATACACCTCGCCACGGTCTCGGTAGGTGATGTAGACGCGAGCGGCGAAGCGAGCATGAGCGATGCTGGTGGGTTCTCCAGCAACCGTATTGGTTTGGAACACGACCCGGTTGGTGCCTAGGTTGATACTGGTCCAATCATCGGCTGTTGATGCCACATGTGAGCGGGCGTTTCCGGGGGCTACACAAATGTCTTTGGCATAACGCACGGCGGTGGCGATGATTCGCTCGTAGTTGGTGGTGTTGATCGCAACGACTTCGCAAGCGCCGTGGTCGGCGATGTACAGGCGCGCACCGGTGGAGTTCAACGCCATGCCATTGACGGTGGTGAATCCGCCGATTTGATTGATAACGGTGTTGCTTGAGGTGTCGATCACCGTAATGGGGGTATCGCTCGCCTGGCTGTTATCGCTGGCATAGAGTCGATGGGCTGACGGGTGCATGGCGAGCCAGATGGGCGAACCCACCCCGACAATCGTTGTAAGGACGCTCATGTTTGTGGTGTCGATGACCGTGATGCCTTGTGGGGGTGTGGCGCTGGCGACATAAAGCCGGCTTCCATCTCTGTTAAGTACAAGGCGATTAGGTGATCCCTGCACGGGAGTCGTGTTGATGATCGCAGCGGGTTCATCATTCTCGTCGTCCGCGACGGTAGGGGGGAGGGGCGTCATGTTGTAATCCTCAAGGGTTCAGTAGCACGATTGAGGATCACGGCGATGAGCTTGCCTAGCTGTGAGAGTTGACAGTTCCGACAAATGGCAGCGATCCGAAGTGAACCACTGCCACCCGGGTCAAGATTGCCGGTTCCAGCGCCTGAACAACGGCTCCGCCAGAAACAGTACAAACAACAATCGCATCACTTGCATGGCCGTCACCAACGGCACCGACAGTTGCAGGGTCTCGGCTGTAAGACTCATCTCGGCGATCCCGCCGGGCATCATGCCCAGGGTCAGCGAGCGCAGGTCCAGATGGGTCAACACACTCAGCCCTACCGCCGCCAAGGTTGCCAGCGCCATGGTCAAGGCCGTACCAATCAGGGTGCGGCCCATGAACGAGGGCGCGCGACGAAAGAATTGACGATTGAAGTGGCAACCTAGGCCGCTGCCGATCAACCATTGGCCAATCTGGCTGCCGCCGTCTGGCAGGCCGATATGCAAATCCCAAACGACGCTGGCCGTCGCACTCACCAGCAGCGGCCCGAACAACCACGGGTTTGGCTGACGCAACCGCTGCCAACCCCAGGCCACCAGCGCGCCTATCGGAAATAGCGCCAACAGCCAAGGCCAACTCACCGGCGCCGGATGAAACTGCGGCGTGCCGCCTTCCAGCAGATATTTGAAGATCGCCGGCACACACAGCACCACTACCAGCACTCGTAGACTCTGCCCCGCCGCGACACGGCTGAGCACCGCGCCATTGCGTGCGCCGAGGTTGACCATCTCACCGGAGCCGCCCGGCATGCTGGAGAAAAACGCGGTGGCGCGGTCTTCACCGCTGCGGCGCATCAGCCACACCCCGACGACGCTCGATAGGCTAGTGACCAGCGCACCGACGAAGATCAGCCCGAAGTGGCTCATCACCTGCTCAATCACCACCGGGGTGAAGTGCAGGCCAATCCCGATCCCCACTACCCATTGGCCGCATTTGCGCCCGCCGGGAATCTCCGCCAACTGCCACGGCGTGAGGCAGCGCACCAGGATAATCGCCAGCAACGAGCCGACCATGTACGGCAAAGGCCAGCCGACGAGGCTGGCCAGGTAACCGCCGGCCAGGCCGACCAGCGGTGTTCCCCACCAATGTTTAAAGGTGACCTCAGACATCGGCCACGGCACGACGCTGCAGGGCACGTTTGCGGTAGATGCGGATCAGCGGGAAGGCCAGCATCAGCGCCGTCAGTACCCACACGCCAAAGGTGATCGGGCTCGACCAGAGAATCTGCAGGTCACCGTTGGAGATCGACAGCGCACGGCGCAGGTTCTGCTCCATCAAACCGCCGAGGATAAAGCCGAGCAGTACCGGCGACAGCGGGAAGTCGAGCTTGCGCAGGATGTAGCCGAAGATGCCGATACCGACCATCAGGAACAGGTCGAAGGTGGTGGCGTGCACGGCATAAACACCAATCGCCGTGATGATGGCAATCACCGGCACCAGCGCCCAGTTCGGCACGGCGAGGATACGCGTGAAGATGCGGATCATCGGGATGTTGAGGATCACCAGCATGATGTTGGCGATGAACAACGAGGCGATCAGGCCCCAGACGATGTCGGGTTGCTGTTGGAACAGCAGCGGACCCGGGGTGATGTTGTACAGCGACAGCGCGCCGATCATCACCGCCGTGGTGCCCGAACCGGGTACGCCGAGGGTCAGCATGGGCACCAGGGCGCCGCAGGCGGACGCGCCGATGGCGGTTTCTGGAGCAGCGAGGCCGCGCATGTCGCCCTGGCCGAACTTGCCGCTGGCACCGGCCAGGCGTTTTTCGGTCATGTAGGCAACGGCCGAGGCCAAGGTCGCACCGGCACCTGGCAACACGCCCATGATGAAACCCAGCAAACCGCAGCGGATGTTGACGACAAAGACCGCGCCCGCTTCCTTGAGGTTGAACATCATGCGGCCCGTGGCTTTCACGGCTTCCTGGCCACGGTGGGTTTTTTCCAGCAGCAACAGGATCTCACTGATAGAGAACAGGCCCAGCACCAACACCACAAACTGGATGCCGTCGGTGAGGTGGATGTTGTCGCCGGTAAAGCGGTACACGCCGCTGTTCGCGTCGATGCCGACAGCCGACAGGAACAAGCCTATCAGCGCTGCAACAAAGGTCTTCAAGGGTTTGTCACCGGCCATGCCGCCGAGACAGACAATCGCAAACACCATCAGTACGAAATATTCCGCCGGCCCGAAGGCAATCGCCCATTTGGCCAGCAACGGCGCAAACAGCACCATGCCGCAGGTAGCGATAAACGCGCCGATGAACGAACTCCACGCCGACAACGACAGCGCTACACCGGCCAGGCCTTTGCGGGCCATCGGGTAGCCGTCGAGGGTGGTCATCACGGTGGAGGCTTCGCCCGGGATGTTCAGCAGAATCGAGCTGATGCGCCCGCCGTATTCGCAGCCCAGGTACACGGCTGCCAGCAGGATCAGCGCCGATTCCGGCGGCAGGCCCAGGGCGAACGCGATGGGGATCAACAGTGCCACGCCGTTGATCGGGCCAAGGCCCGGCAACAGGCCGACCACGGTGCCGATCAGGGTGCCGCACAGTGCGGTCACCAGGTTGTAAGGGGACAGTGCAACGCCGAAGCCCTGGCCCAAGTAGCCGAAAGTATCCATATCAGTTCTCCAGAACGTCGAGCAGGCCGAGGGGCAGCGGCACATCCATGGCTTTATCGAACAGCAGGTAAAGACCAATCGCCATCAGGCTGACGATCACCACACTCGGCAACCAGCGGCCGCCATACAGGCGCGCCATCGGAATGCCGATCAGCATGCTGCTGAGGATGAAACCCAGGGGTTCGAAGGTGCCGGCGAATACGATCAACAGGCCGACGCAGATGCCGATCTTGATCAGGGTTTCGCGGTCCAGCGCGGGTTCTTCTTCGGTGTGTTTGGTCGGCTGTGGGCGGAACAGCATGTAGATCAGCGCCAGGCTCATCAGCCCGAGCATCAGCAGCGGGTAGGCGCGAGGTCCTACCGGCTCGTAGGAAAACGATGCCTGGTACGGCCAGGCCATCAGTGCCAGGGCGGCACAGGCCAGCAATAGCACGGAGGCGAAAATGCGTTGTAAGAGCATGTTGAACTCCTGGGCCACGCCGCGTGTGCAACGGGCGTGACCGGGCAAAAGAGGGGCGATTACTGGATCAGGCCGAACTCTTTGGCCAGCACTTTGTAGTCAGCCACCTGTTTCTTCACGTAGGTGTCCAGCTCCGGGCCGGTCATGGCGAACGGGAACAGCTCGCGCTGGTCGCGCAGCTTGGCGAACTCTTCCGAGGCCAGCAGTTTGTCGAACGCTTCTTTCCACCAGGCGTAGTCGGCATCGCTGACTTTTGGCCCGAGGTAGAAACCACGCACCACCGGCCAGACGATGTCGTAGCCTTGCTCTTTGGCGGTCGGAATATTCTTCATTTCCGGCTCGTCCAGGCGCTGCTCGGAGAACACGGCCAGCAGGCGCATGTCACCGCTCAGGATGTGCGGCATGGAGTCGGAGATGTCGGTACTGCCCACCTGGATATGGCCACCCAGCAGAGCAGTGGCGATTTCGCCGCCGCCTTCCAGCGCCACGTAACGCAGTTCGCGCGGGTTGATCCCGGCGGCCTTGGCGATCAGCGCGGTTTGCATCCAGTCCTGACTGCCGACGGTGCCGCCGGAACCGATCACTACGCTGCCCGGATCTTTTTTCAGCGCTTTGACCAAATCGTCCAAGGTCTTGTAGGGCGAGTCGGCTTTCACTGCGATGGCCCCGTAGCTGGTGCCGACCGCTGCCAACCAACGCACGGCGCTTTCATCGAAGCGACCAAACTTGCCCTGGGCCAGGTTCAACAGCGAACCGCTGGACCAGGCTACCAGGGTGCCGGCATCGGCTGGACGCTGGGCGACCACGGCGTTGTAGGCCACTGCGCCGACGCCGCCTGGCATGTAGGTCACGCGCATCGGCTTGCTCAGCAGCTTCTCGTTGACCAGCGCGCTTTGCGCCAGTTTGCAGGTCAGGTCAAAACCACCGCCAGGCGAGGCCGGGGCGATGCATTCCGGACGCTTGGGCTCGTCGGCAGCCAGCAGTTGGCCGGCGAACAGCATGCAGCCGGCGGCGAGGGCCAATTTACGCAGTGAAGGGGTCATGGTTATCTCCATCTTTGTTGTTATGAGGGGGTACTACCAAAGTGCGACGCTATAGCTGACCAGCAAGCGCATTTCATCCGCATCACGGGCTGAGTAGTTGGAACGGTACGTGGCGTTACGCAGGCGCACGGCTACATCCTTGAACGTGCCGGTCTGCACTACGTACTTGATCTCGCTGTTGCGTTCCCACTCCTTGCCGGTCTCGCCGTTCTTGAGCTTGATGTTGTCACCCGACAGGTAACGGCTCATGAAGCTCAGGCCGGGAATCCCCAGCTTGGCGAAGTCGAAGTCGTAGCGCGCCTGCCAGGAACGCTCTTCGGCGCCGGCAAAGTCGTTGATCTGCACGAAGTTGACCAGGTACGGATCGCTGCCATCCACATACGGGAAGGCGCTGTCGCCGGACATGTGCTGGTAGCCGGCGCTGAGCTTGTGGCCATTGAGGGCATAGCTGAACAGGCCGTTGAGGGATTTATTGTCGATCTTGCCGCCGCGCGCGCTGCCGGTGTCATCGCTGATGGCCAGGCGCAGGTCGGTGCCGAAGGTGCCGGGGCCCATCGGGCGCGCAGCCACCAGGCCGAGGAAGTGCTGGCGGTACACGTCGTCGAGTTGGGCGAAGTGGTAGCTGCCGGTGATCTTGTCGGCGAATTTGTAGTCGGCGCCGCCAAAGTTGAAGTGCTTGCCGGTGGCGCCGCTGACGAAGCGGCTGTTCTTGTTGTTGAGGGCGATGTCTTCGTAGTTGGTGTCGTCGCGGTCCTTGGCTTTGTCCAGGCGGCCGCCGGTGAACACCAGGTTCTTGAATTCCTTGGACGTGATCAGGCCGCCATTGAAAGTCTGCGGCAGGATGCGGCCGTCATTGGGCTTGAGGATCGGCAGTTCAGGGATCAGCGAGCCGATCTTCAGCTCGGTGGCCGAGATCTTCACTTTGCCGGTCAGGCCCAGCTTGGAGTACTCGTCGGCGGCGCGGCCATCGTCATGCGTGGGCAGCAGGCCGGTGCCGGTGCGGTCAGGGCTGGAGTCGAGCTTGACCCCAAGCATGCCCAGCGCATCCACGCCAAAGCCGACGGTGCCGTCGGTGTAGCCCGACTGCAGGTTGAGCATGAAGCCCTGGGCCCACTCGTCGCGCTTGGATTGCTGGGCGCTGGTGCCATCGCGAAAGTCGCGGTTGAAGTACATGTTGCGGGTTTCCAGGGTCGCGCTACTGTCTTCGAAGAAGGCAGCCTGGCTAAGCGGCGAAAAGCCGGCAAGGGTAGCAGCACTGGCGAGGGCGGTCTGGGTCAGGCGAGAAAAACGAACAGGCGAGGGGGCCTGGGGCTGTGTCGACAGCATCGTTGTGTACTCCGTTATTGTTCTTATTTTGGCGAAAACGCTTCGAGGCGTTTTTCGGGCGCGGCGCTGAAGCCGCTCGGCGGGCATAGACCACCGTAGCTGGATGCTAAAGGGCGAAGCTTTCACTAACCTTTCAGTTGGCTTTCAATGTTTTCGGGCTTCACAGAGCAGGCGGCGCCTGTAAACTGCCCAGCAAAGCGTGGCGCCGACCACCCCTGAATGAGGTAGAAATCCATGCGTGTCCTGCTGGTTGAAGACCATCTGCAACTCGCCGAAAGTGTCGCGCAAGCGCTCAAGAGCACGGGTCTGACCGTCGACGTGCTGCACGATGGCGTGGCGGCGGACCTGGCCCTGAGCAGCGAGGAATACGCGGCGGCGATCCTCGATGTGGGGCTGCCGCGCATGGACGGTTTCGAGGTGCTTGCACGCCTACGCGCCCGTGGGAAAAATCTGCCAGTGCTGATGTTGACGGCGCGCAGTGATGTGAAAGACCGTGTGCACGGTCTTAACCTGGGGGCCGACGACTACCTCGCCAAGCCTTTCGAGCTCACCGAGTTGGAAGCGCGGGTCAAGGCTTTGTTGCGGCGCAGTGTGCTGGGTGGCGAGCGTCAACAGGCCTGCGGCGTGTTGGTCTATGACCTCGACACGCGACGTTTCACCGTGGGCGGCGAGCTGATGACGCTCACCTCCCGTGAACAAGCGGTGCTTGAGGCGCTGATTGCTCGGCCAGGCCGGGTGATGAGCAAGGAACAACTGGCTTCCCAGGTGTTCGGCCTGGACGAAGAGGCCAGCCCCGATGCCATCGAAATCTACGTGCATCGCCTGCGCAAGAAACTCGACGGCCAGCCCATCGCTATCGTGACCTTTCGCGGCCTCGGCTACTTGCTGGAAGCCCGCGATGCATAAGCCCAGCAGCCTGCGTTGGCGCCTGCTGTGGAACCTGGCGTTGTTGCTGGTGCTGTTGATGCTCGCCAGTGGCATGAGCGCCTACTGGAATGGTCGCGAAGCCGCTGACACCGCCTACGATCGCACGTTGCTGGCCTCGGCGCGCACCATCGCCGCCGGCTTGACCCAGGTGGATGGCACCTTGAGTGCGAACGTGCCGTATGTGGCGCTGGATACGTTCGCCTACGACAGCGCCGGACGCATTTATTACCAGGTCAACGACATCGACCAGAAGCTCATCTCTGGCTATGAAAACCTGCCCGGCCCACCGCCAGGCACGCCGCGTACCGATGACTATCCCGCACTGGCACGCTTCTATGACGCCGTGTATCAAGGCCAGGAAGTGCGCGTGGTGAGTTTGCTCAAGGCCGTTTCCGAACCGAACATGAACGGTATGGCGGAAATCCGCGTGGCCGAAACCGATGAAGCGCGTGTGAGCATGGCGCGCAGCTTGATGGCCGACACTTTGCTGCGTTTAGGCATGCTCGCCATCGGTGCGTTGTTGCTGGTGTGGTTTGCCGTGAGTGCAGCGTTGCGCCCGCTGGAGCGCCTGCGCACGGCGGTCGAAGAGCGTCAGCCTGACGACTTGCGTCCATTGCCATTGGTGGAAGTGCAGCATGAGTTCGGGCCGCTGGTGCGCTCGCTCAACCACTTTACCGAACGCCTGCGCGGACAGTTCGAACGACAGGCGCAGTTCATCGCCGATGCAGCCCATGAATTACGCACGCCACTGGCCGCGCTCAAGGCGCGACTGGAACTGGGCTTGCGCGCCGAAGACCCCGCCACGTGGCGCACCACTCTGGAAACCGCAGCTCAGGGCACTGACCGCCTGACCCATCTGGCCAATCAATTGCTGTCTCTGGCACGTATCGAAAACGGTGCCCGCGCCATTGCCGAGGGCGGCGCACAGTTACTTGACCTCAGCCAGTTGGCCCGGGAACTGGGCATGGCCATGGCGCCGCTGGCCCACGCACGCGGCGTGGCGTTGGCGTTGGAGGCCGACGAACCGGTGTGGTTGCGCGGTGAGCCGACCCTGTTGAATGAGTTGCTGAGCAACCTGGTGGACAACGCCCTGGCTCACACACCGCCGGGCGGCAACGTGATTCTGCGGGTGACGGCGCCGGCGGTGCTGGAAGTGGAGGACGATGGCCCAGGTATCCCGCTGGATGAGCGGGATCGCGTGTTCGAGCGTTTCTACCGTCGCAGTCAGCAGGGCATGGGCTCAGGCCTGGGGTTGGCGATTGTCGGTGAGATTTGTCGGGCGCACCTGGCACAGATCAGCTTGCATGATGGCGAACTGGCCGGGTTGAAAGTGCGGGTGAGTTTTATCGCGGGCTGATCAATAGAACATCGAGCGGGCTTCGTCCAACTCGGAGCGCAAGTCTTCGCTGTACGGGTCGAACCGCAGTTTCTTGATCGCAGGCAAGGTCGAGACCGGTACGCTGGCCAAGGGGTGATCGGTGCCGCGATGGCAATACAACACGGCCACCTGCACCAGGTCGACGTAGTCGAGGCTGGCTGAATCACGCTCCAGGTTGAGGTATTGGCCGGGCAGTTTGGCGAGCATTTCCGGAAAGTCCCAGCCGCTCAGCAGTTTGTCACCGAGCAACGGGTGGATGCTCTCGATGACGTGATTGAGGCTGACCGGGTCCGAAAGCAACTCGTAGTGGTCTTCGGCGTACGTCAGGATAGGCAGCACGCCGATCTGGTGTACCAGGCCGCCGAGAGCGGCCTGGTCTGGCTTGAGCTGGCTGTGGCTGCGACACAAGGCATAGCTGACGCCCGCCACTTCCAGGCTGCGGCGCCATACATCACGCATCTTCTGTTCGACCACGTCGGAGCGGGCGTGGAAGATTTGCTCCATCACCAGGCCGATCGCCAGGTTGCTGCTGTAGTTGGTGCCCAGTCGGGTGATAGCGGTGTGCAGGTCGGTGACTTCCTGGGTCGCGCGCAACAACGGGCTGTTGACCACTTTGATCAGACGCGCCGACAGCGCGGTGTCGCGACCGATGACTTTGCTCAAGTGGCTGATGCTGATCTCCGGGTCTTCAGCGGCCTGACGAATATTCAGGGCCACTTCCGGCAATGTCGGCAGAACCAGGTCATCGTTGTCGATGGCCGTCACTAAAGCCTGTTGGACTTTTTCCGCCAGCTTGTTCATTCATGCTCTCTAGGGTGTTGCAAAAAGGTACGGCGACTAGCGTTGGATCTCTCGATTACGGTCGAGCGTGTAAGGCAGGTCGAGCAACTGCAAGCCTGGACCTTCCAATGTGCCTACGTGCACATCGCCACTATCGGCAGCTTCGGCTTGCAACACGGCCAGAAGTTCAATGGTCTGGCCGGCTTTTGCAGCAAGCACCACCTCGCCGATTGCGCTGTTGTGGCTGGGTGAAAAGAGTGGCGTGCCTGGCTCGGGCATTTCAGGCGCATCGAGGCTCAAACGGTACAGGCGACGCTTGAGTTTGCCCAGGTACTGCATGCGCGCAACGATTTCCTGGCCGGTGTAGCAGCCTTTCTTGAAGCTTACGCCGCCAACGGCCTGCAGGTTGAGCATCTGCGGGATAAACAGCTCGCGGGTTTGCTGCATGACCTGGCCGATGCCTGCGCGGATTTGCCCCAGCAGCCATTCATTCAGATCGGCTTGTTCAAGGGTTGCAGCCAATTGACTGCGTATGGCGTCGCCTTGCTCGGCAGGCACCCAGAGTTCAGCGCGATCTGGGGAGATACGGATGGCGATCAACGTATCGTTGCGGGCGACGCTGTCGGTATCGGCGGGTAGTTCAAGGCCAAGGCTGGCCAGGGCCAGGTCCGCATTCACCAGGCCAAAGCGCACCCAGGCGGCGCTTTCGTCGGTGAGCTTGGACTTGGAGAATACGGCGTACTTCTTCAGGTCGGCCAGCTGCGGTTCCAGCAGCGCGGTGGCCATGGCCAGCAACACGCCGTCACCTTGCAGCAGGATGCGGAAGCTCGACTGCATGCGCCCTTTTTGCGTGCAGCGCGCGCCGAGGCTGGCCTGGGTATCGCTCAGGTAATTGAGGTTGCAGGTCAGTTGGCCCTGAAGGAATTTGGCGGCATCAGAGCCGCGGACGGCGAGAACGCCTTCGTGGGACAGGGGGCAGAAGAAAGCAGAGTCAGCCATGGGTCATCGCAGGTCAAAAAGTCATGGGTGCATCATAGAGGGGCGCCCGGCAAATGGATAGTTTCCGTATGGGGCGACCAAAGCCGACTGTTCCGGTGCCGTCGGGCCTGTATACTTGCCGCCTATTTGAGGAGCGCTCCATGGTCGAAGATGTAGAAATCAATCGTCTCTACTGGCACAGCCGTCGTGGCATGCTGGAGTTGGATGTGTTGCTGGTGCCTTTCACCAAAGAGGTCTATGCAACGCTCAATCAGGTGGATCGCGACCTCTACGTCAGGCTGCTGACTTGTGAAGACCAGGACATGTTCGGCTGGTTCATGGAGCGCGCCGAATCCGAAGACCCAGAGCTGCAGCGCATGGTTCGGATGATCCTGGACCGTGTCCAGCCCAAGTAATACCTTTGAATGCCGCTGGCAGGCCTCACGGCTGTTGCTGGCGGCGTATCTCCTTGCCCAGCTGTTTGCACTGGGTACGCTTTTGTTTCTTGATCTGTCCTATTCAAGCCTTGGCTTGCTGGTGTGTCTGGCGCACGCGGCCTGGGTTTTGCCGCGCTCTGTCCTGCTGACTCACCGTTCGTCGATTCGTGGCCTGCGTCGCGACGCCGACGGCTGGCAGTTGCTCAATGCGGAGCAGGGCTGGCACAGCGTGCAATTACGTCCCGACAGCCTCGCTTTGCCATTGATCGTCGTTTTGCGTTACCGGGTGCCAGGCGAATGGCGGATACGTTCTGTGTGTGTGCCCAGGGATTCGCAGGTCGCCGATGTGCATCGGCGCCTGCGGGTTCGTCTGAAGTTCAGCCGCCGTAGGTGGCTGGCACCAGGATAGTGTCGCGGGCTTCGGGCAGCATCTGTGGGTAGTCGAGGGTGTAATGCAGGCCGCGGCTTTCCTTGCGTTCCATCGCCGAGCGGATCATCAGTTCCGCCACCTGGGCCAGGTTGCGCAGTTCGATAAGGTCGCGGCTGACCTTGTAGTTGCTATAGAACTCGTCGATTTCATCCAGCAGCAAGCGCACGCGATGCTGCGCGCGTTGCAGGCGCTTGTTGGTGCGCACGATCCCCACGTAGTCCCACATGAAACGGCGCAGCTCGTCCCAGTTGTGGGCGATGATCACATCTTCGTCCGAGTCGGTGACCTGGCTGGCGTCCCAGCGGGGCAGGGCGGCCGGCACCGGAATGCGCGGCAGTTGTTCAAGGATGTCCGCCGCCGCCGAGCGCGCATAGACGAAACATTCGAGCAGCGAGTTGCTGGCCATGCGGTTGGCGCCGTGCAGGCCGGTGAAGCTGGTTTCGCCAATTGCATACAGGCCTGGGACGTCGGTGCGACCGTGCTGGTCGACCATCACGCCACCACAGGTGTAGTGCGCGGCCGGAACTACGGGGATCGGGCCTTGGGTGATGTCGATGTTGAACGCCAGGCAACGCTCATAGACGGTGGGGAAGTGGGTCTTGATGAAGGCTTCGGGTTTGTGGCTGACGTCCAGGTAGACGCAGTCGATGCCCAGGCGTTTCATTTCATGGTCGATGGCGCGGGCGACGATATCGCGCGGGGCCAATTCGGCGCGTGGGTCGAAGCGCTGCATGAAACGTTCGCCGTTGGGCAGTTTCAGGTGGGCGCCTTCGCCACGCAGGGCTTCGGTAATCAGGAAGCTCTTGGCTTGCGGGTGATACAGGCAAGTGGGGTGGAACTGGTTGAATTCCAGATTGGCCACCCGGCAGCCCGAGCGCCAGGCCATGGCAATCCCGTCGCCACAGGCGCCGTCGGGGTTGCTGGTATAGAGGTAGACCTTGGCCGCGCCGCCGGAGGCAAGAATGGTGAAGCGCGCACCGTACGTGTCGACTTCGCCGCTGGTGCGGTTGAGTACGTAGGCGCCGAGGCAGCGTTCGCCGTCCAGGCCCAGGCGTTTTTCGGTGATCAGGTCGACCGCGACGCGTTGTTCCAGCAATTCTATATTGGGGCGCTGGCGAGCCTGGTCGAGCAGTGTCTTGAAAATAGCGGCGCCAGTGGCGTCTGCCGCATGGATGATGCGGCGGTGGCTGTGGCCGCCTTCTCGGGTCAGGTGGAACTCAAAACCGCCGTCGTCGCTGCCCGCGTGTTCGTCGCGGGTAAAGGGGACGCCTTGATCGATCAGCCATTGGATGGCTTCACGGCTGTGCTCGACGGTGAAACGCACCGCTTCTTCATTGCACAGGCCGCCACCGGCATTAAGGGTGTCTTCGACGTGGGATTGCACCGTGTCGGTGTCATCCAGCACCGCGGCGACACCACCCTGGGCCCAGAATGTCGAGCCGTTGGCCAGGTCACCTTTGCTCAGTACCGCAATGCGCAGGTGGCTGGGGAGAGTCAGCGCAAGGCTCAAACCGGCCGCGCCGCTGCCGATCACCAGGACATCGTGTTGAAACTGTTGGCTCATTGGAGGGATTCCGCAAAAAGCGATCCGAAGAGGTGGCGCAAACAGGACGCCTGGATCGGCGAATCAAAGGGTCACACGGGCTACTAGTATATAGAGGGGTGGAGCGGCACAATAGCCGGGCATTCGTGGCAATGTGAGATTACGGTGCACGGCTAGGGTAAAATCGCCAGGTTATTGAGGTGGGAACTTTTTGCATAAGCCCCGACTCAATAGCAGGTTGCCCGAAAGCTGGGAAAACGTTGAGTTTATTGGCCCGTCGGGAGCATTGGACGCGTCAGAAAACCGGCGACAAGATTATTCGCGCAGTCGGCCATGCCCGTACTGCGTTTTTCGTGTGTGCCAAATCAGTGCGTGCCGGAAACTTGCTTGAAGGGGGAGAACTTTTGCGAAAAGACCGAGTCTATGTTTGCAAGCCTGATCGTTTAGTTATGCAAGCCTCCTTCAAGTACAACGAGGAGTGTTCATGCTAACCCAGGAAGAGGATCAGCAGCTGGTCGAGCGCGTTCAACGCGGCGACAAGCGAGCTTTTGATCTGCTAGTGCTGAAATACCAGCACAAAATTCTCGGGTTGATCGTGCGGTTTGTGCACGACACCCATGAAGCGCAGGACGTTGCACAGGAAGCCTTTATCAAGGCTTACCGTGCACTTGGTAACTTTCGCGGTGATAGTGCGTTTTACACGTGGCTATATCGAATCGCCATCAACACGGCGAAAAACTATCTGGTGTCTCGCGGACGCCGGCCACCGGATAGCGATGTAAGTTCAGAAGATGCGGAATTTTACGATGGTGATCACGGCCTCAAGGATCTCGAGTCGCCGGAGCGTGCATTGCTGCGCGACGAGATCGAAGGCACCGTTCATCGCACTATTCAGCAACTGCCAGAAGATTTGCGTACGGCGTTAACTTTACGTGAATTTGATGGTCTGAGTTACGAAGACATTGCGAGCGTCATGCAGTGTCCGGTGGGGACTGTAAGGTCACGGATTTTCCGGGCCCGGGAAGCCATCGATAAAGCCTTGCAACCGTTGTTGCAAGAGAACTAAAGACAGCGGCGACAGCCAAGAGAGGAACCGCCATGAGTCGTGATGCCCTGCAGGAATCGCTGTCCGCAGTGATGGATAACGAAGCGGATGAACTGGAACTTCGTCGAGTGCTCAACGCATTTGATGATGCCGAAACCCGTGATACCTGGTCTCGTTACCAAGTCGCTCGGGCGGTGATGCACAAGGATCTTCTAATCCCTCGTCTGGATATTGCTGCGGCCGTTTCTGCCGCGCTGGCTGATGAAGCCGTTCCGGCAAAAGCTGCTCGTGGTCCATGGCGTAGCCTGGGTCGCCTGGCAGTAGCTGCCTCGGTGACTGTTGCCGTGTTGGCCGGTGTTCGCCTGTACAATCAGGACGAAATCGCCGGTGCCGAACTGGCCCAGCAGACTCAGCAGCCAGTGATGGCCGGACCTCAAGTCAAAGGCCCAGCTGTACTCGCCGGCTACAAGGAAAGCTCTGACACCACCGGCCCGATGGCTAACGGTGTACTGCAAGGGCAATCCGGTTGGCAAGACCAGCGTCTTCCAGGCTACCTGCGCCAGCACGCACAGGAATCGGCTCTGAAGGGCACTGAAAGCGCTCTGCCATATGCTCGCGCAGCAAGCCTGGAAAACCGCTAATCCGTAAGGAGCTCTATGCGAGCCATACCGCTCCTTACGCTTTTGCTCAGTGGTTGGTTTGCACTCCCCGCCCACGCCGATGAAGCCCAAGACTGGCTGACTCGACTTGGGCGTGCAGAGCAGCAGCAAAGCTTTCAAGGTACGTTCGTCTACGAGCGTAACGGTAGTTTTTCAACTCATGACATCTGGCATCGTGTCCAGAATGGTCAGGTCCGTGAGCGGCTTTTGCAGCTTGATGGTTCTGCTCAGGAAGTTGTGCGACTGGATGGCCGGACCCAATGTGTCAGCGGCACCCTTGTCGCAGGCCTCGGCAACTCGCGTGATGCGCCATCCCGTGCGCTGGATCCGCAAAAACTCAATCAATTCTACGAACTGGCCGTCATCGGGAAATCCCGCGTGGCCGGTCGGCATGCGGTGATCGTGTCGATCACGCCGCGTGATCAGTACCGCTACGGTTTTGAACTGCACCTGGATCGCGAGACTGCGCTGCCGCTCAAGTCCCTCTTGCTAAATGATCAAGGGCAGTTGCTGGAGCGCTTCCAGTTCACGCGACTGAACACGTCGGCATTGCCGGATGACCGCGAATTGCAGCCCAGCAACGAATGCACACCCATATCCGTCGCCAATGAAAAAGCACCCGAGGTGCAGTCTACTCAAGCGTGGCATTTGGAGTGGCTACCGCCGGGCTTTCAGTTGACCAATACCAGCGCCCGCAAAGATACCCAGACCAAGGCAACAGTCGACAGCCTGATGTATGAGGACGGGCTGGCGCGTTTCTCCGTGTTCCTGGAGCCGATCAGTGATGCGAGTATCACGGAAACCCGCACTCAACTCGGCCCAACGGTGGCTGTGTCCCGTCGCCTCAATACGGTAGATGGCGAAATGATGGTAACGGTGGTGGGCGAAATCCCCATCGGCACCGCAGAGCGTATCGCGTTGTCGGTACGCGGTGAAAAAAAGCCAGTCGCCCAGCCGTGAGCCGTTAATCCTATGTTCATCCTGACGTTTCAATGTATTTGCATGCCAGGTTGGCTGTCGAGAGCATGAAATGTCTGGATCAGCATTTTCACTTGCAAAAATCTCTTATGTTTTTTATAGGTCAGGGCTTGTCGGCGCTGGCCTTGTTTTGTTCGCGGAACAAAGACGTCGGTCGCAGTTTCCGGCGTTTCTTGAACCCTGTCGCTCAACCCTGCTCGTCGTAACGGGAGCTGTATGTCGATACCACGTTTGAAGTCTTACCTATCCATAGTCGCCACGGTATTGGTGCTGGGTCAGGCCGTGTCCGCGCAAGCGGCCGAGCTGCCTGACTTCACCCAATTGGTTGAGCAGGCCTCGCCGGCCGTGGTGAACATCAGTACCACGCAAAAACTGCCGGATCGCAAAGTCTCCAACCAGCAGATGCCGGACCTGGAAGGCCTGCCGCCCATGTTGCGCGAGTTTTTCGAGCGTGGCATGCCGCAACCGCGCGCGCCCCGTGGTGGCGGTGGTGGCCAGCGTGAGGCTCAGTCCCTGGGTTCGGGCTTCATTATCTCGCCTGATGGCTACATTCTCACCAACAACCACGTGATTGCCGATGCCGACGAGATTCTCGTGCGCCTGGCGGATCGCAGTGAACTGAAAGCCAAACTGGTGGGCACCGATCCACGCTCCGATGTGGCCCTGTTGAAGATCGAAGGCAAGGACTTGCCGGTGCTGAAACTGGGTAAATCCCAGGACCTGAAGGCTGGGCAGTGGGTCGTCGCCATCGGCTCGCCGTTTGGTTTTGACCACACCGTGACCCAAGGTATCGTCAGCGCCATCGGCCGCAGCTTGCCGAACGAGAACTACGTGCCGTTCATCCAGACTGACGTGCCGATCAATCCGGGCAACTCCGGTGGTCCGCTGTTCAACCTGGCGGGCGAAGTGGTAGGCATCAACTCGCAGATCTACACCCGCTCCGGTGGCTTCATGGGGGTGTCGTTCGCTATCCCGATCGACGTCGCCATGGATGTTTCCAACCAATTGAAAAGCGGCGGCAAGGTCAGCCGTGGCTGGTTGGGCGTGGTGATCCAGGAAGTGAACAAAGACCTGGCTGAATCCTTCGGTCTCGACAAGCCGGCCGGTGCCCTGGTCGCGCAGATCCAGGACGACGGCCCGGCTGCCAAAGGTGGCCTGCAAGTGGGTGACGTAATTCTGAGCATGAATGGCCAGCCGATCGTCATGTCGGCCGACCTGCCGCATCTGGTGGGTGCACTTAAGGCTGGCAGCAAGGCCAAGCTGGAAGTGATCCGCGAAGGCAAGCGTCAGACCGTTGAACTGACGGTGGGTGCCATCCCTGAAGAGGGTGCAACCCTGGATGCCCTGGGCAACGCGAAGCCAGGTGCTGAGCGCAGCAGCAACCGCCTGGGCATTGCCGTGGCCGAGCTGACCGATGAGCAGAAGAAATCCTTCGACCTCAAGAGCGGTGTGGTGATCAAGGAAGTGCAGGACGGTCCTGCCTCCCTGATCGGTCTGCAGCCGGGTGACGTCATCACCCACCTGAACAACCAGGCCATCGACAGCACCAAGCAATTCACCGATATCGCCAAGGCGTTGCCGAAGAATCGTTCGGTGTCGATGCGCGTGCTGCGTCAAGGGCGCGCAAGCTTCATTACCTTCAAGCTCGCCGAATAAGTCGGTAGAAACAAAAAGCCCCGCCTTCGTTAAACGAGGGCGGGGCTTTTTTGTGGGCGAGAGGTTTAGCTCATCATCCCTTTGACCAGGCGTTCTTGCTCGATCAGCTCGCGTTGACGGGCGTCGATGCGCGACGACAGTGGGAAGTTGTTGCCGGCGCGACGTTTGGCAAAGTCCAACTGCTGGATGGCCTGCTGGAAGTCACCCACCAGCGCGAAGTATTCGGCGCGGGCCTGGTGCAGGCCGATAATATTGCCGGACAAGCCGCGTGTCTCTGCAACCTGATACCAGACGTCCGGATCATCCGGACGAGATTTGAGCAAGCTGTCCAACGCCTTTTCCGCATCCGCGGTACGGTTCTGTTTGAGAAGAAGATCCACGCGTAGCTGATTCAGTGGGTAGTTGCCCGGATACTGAGTCAGCATTCGATCAGTACGTTGCTGGGCATCAGGCAGATGGTTGTTGTCTATCTCAAGTTGGATCAGCGCCAGGTTGTAGGTGATGTCGTTCGGCGCCTTGGCCAGTAACGTTGTCAGGTTTTCACGCGCTTGCTTGAACTGAGAACCCTTGATCTGGGCGATAGCCAGGCCATAACGCGCCACATCGTTTTTCGGGTTTTCGTCCAACTGCGCCTGGAAGCGCTTGGCGGCGAGTCCTGAGGTGTCTTCGTATTGCAGCTGTACCCGTGCGCGAATCAGTTGATAGCGCAGGCTGTCTTCCTTGCCGCCGGCTTTGGCCTGCTCGGCGCGGTTGCGGGTGTCGGCGATCCGCGATTCGGTCACTGGGTGCGTGAGCAGGAATTCCGGTGGCTTGGCGTCGAAGCGGTATTGGCGCATCAAGCGTTCGAACATGGTCGGCATGGAGCGCGGGTCGTAACCGGCTTTTTCCAGGTTGAGGATGCCGATACGGTCGGCCTCTTGTTCGTTCTGACGGGAGAACCGGCGTTGTTCCTGGATAGCAGCGGCCTGGGTGCCGGCAATGGCGGCAATACCCGCGTCACCCGCGCCGGCTGCTGCGGCAATGATGCCGCCCAGCAGCGCGGCCATCATCGGGATCTGCATGCGCTGCTGCGCTTCCACGCCACGGGCGAAGTGGCGTTGGGATAAATGCGCCAATTCGTGAGCCAGTACCGAGGCGTATTCCCCTTCGGTCTGGGCGTTGAGGAACAGGCCGCCGTTGACGCCGACGATGCCGCCAGGCGCGGCGAAGGCGTTCAATTGCGGGCTGTTGATCAGGATGAACTCCAGGCGCCGGTCATTGACCTGGCTGGTCTCTACCAATTTGTACACGCTGGTTTCGACGTAATCCTTGAGCTGCGGATCGTTGAGTTGCGAGACTTGGCCCCGAAGGTAAGCCAGCCAGGCGCGGCCCAACTGGTATTCCTGTTGTGGCGAGACAATGGCAGAACTGGCGTCGCCGAGTGACGGCAGGTCGTCAGCGAAGCCTGGGGAGGCCAGCAGGCAAGCCAGCGTCAGCAGGGTAGGGCGCAAAAAAGTCATGCACAAAGCCTTTCGACAAAGAGCTTACTGTAGCCGGACACTGAGCTTCGGACCAGATATTCTAAGCATCCCCGACGCTTGCCTGGAGTAAATCATGACCGACGCTGTAGCCTTTGATGCCGAACTCGATGCCAGCGGTCTCAATTGCCCGTTGCCTTTGCTCAAGGCCAAGCTGGAGCTCAATCGATTGGCCAGTGGAGCAGTGCTTAAGGTGATCGCCACGGACGCGGGCTCCCAGCGTGATTTTCGCACCTTTGCCAAGCTGGCCGGCCACACGCTGTTGCATGAAGACGACGCCGCCGGTGTGTACCGTTACTGGTTGCGCAAGGCCTGAACCGTTTGCCCCCACCCGCCGAGGTTGATTGATGTTCAAAGTGTTACGAGACTGGATCCAGCGCTACTTCTCCGATGAGGAGGCCGTGGTGTTGGCGGTCCTGCTGTTTCTGGCCTTTACGGCCGTGCTCACCTTGGGCGGCATGCTGGCGCCGGTATTGGCAGGGATGGTGTTGGCGTATCTGATGCAAGGCTTGGTCACCACACTGGAGCGCTTGCGCTTGCCAGGCGGAGCCGCCGTGGGCCTGGTGTTCGCTTTGTTCATGGGGCTGCTGGTGCTGTTTGTCGTGGTAGTACTGCCGCTGCTGTGGCATCAGTTGATCACGTTGTTCAACGAACTGCCGGGCATGCTCGCCAAATGGCAGTCACTGTTGCTGCTGTTGCCGGAGCGCTATCCGCATCTGGTCTCGGACGAACAGGTGTTGCAGGCCATCGAAGCGGCACGCGGCGAGATCGGAAAATTCGGGCAATGGGCACTGACCTTTTCCCTGTCCAGCCTGCCGTTGCTGGTCAACATCATGATCTACCTGGTACTGGTGCCGATCCTGGTGTTCTTCTTCCTCAAGGACCGCGCCATGATCGGCCGCTGGGTGCGTGGCTACCTACCGCGCGAACGTGCGTTGATTACCAGGGTGGCCGAGGAAATGAACCGGCAGATTGCCAACTACATTCGCGGCAAGGTCATCGAGATCATTATCTGCGGCGGCGTGACTTATATCGCCTTTATTGCCCTGGACCTGAACTATGCGGCCTTGCTGGCGTTGCTGGTGGGGATTTCGGTGGTGGTGCCGTATGTCGGCGCCGTGGTGGTGACGGTGCCGGTAGCCTTGATCGCGTTGTTCCAGTGGGGCTGGAGCGACCAGTTCATCTACCTGATGGCGGTGTACGGAATCATCCAGACCCTGGATGGCAACGTGCTGGTGCCGCTGCTGTTCTCGGAGGCCGTCAACCTGCACCCGGTAGCGATCATTTGTGCGGTACTGTTGTTCGGTGGGCTGTGGGGGTTCTGGGGCGTGTTCTTTGCAATCCCGCTGGCGACGCTGTTCAAGGCGGTGCTGGATGCGTGGCCACGGCAAGAGCCGGTGGTGGCGCCGTTGCTTTGAATGTTGCGGGGGGATCGAAGACGCTATCGCCGGCAAGCCAGCTCCTACATATGATTTTGTTACAAATGTAGGAGCCGGCTTGCCGGCGATGACAATCCAAAGGACGCCGCAGCGATCAAGCCTTGTTCAGCGCCTGCGCCGCCGCCAAAACGGCATCCACGTGGCCTGGCACTTTCACACCACGCCATTCCTGGCGCAGCACACCTTCGCTGTCGATCAGGAAGGTGCTGCGATCCACACCCAGGTATTCCTTGCCATACAGCTTCTTCAACTTGATCACATCAAACAGCTGGCAGACCGCTTCATCCTTGTCGCTGATCAGCTCGAAGGGGAATTCCTGCTTGCCCTTGAAGTTCTCGTGGGACTTCACGCTGTCCCGCGACACCCCAAACACTTCGGTGTTGGCCGCTTTGAATGCCGCGTACTGGTCACGGAAACCCTGGCCTTCAGTGGTGCAGCCCGGGGTGCTGTCCTTCGGATAGAAGTAGATCACCACTTGCTTGCCCTTGAGGGCTGCAAGGCTGAAGGTCTGGCCGCTGGTGGCCTGTGCTTCGAAATCGGCTACGGGTTTGTCGATGACTACCGCCATGAAAACTTCCTTACATTGGGTTCTGTGGGCGCCATGGCTCGATCAGTGCGTCGAGGTTCAGGGCATCGGCGAAATCCAGGAACTGGTCGCGCAGCCAACTGATCTGCACGCCGGCCGGCAAGGTCACGGTGAACGTGGCATTCAACATGGTGCCGCCGGTTTGTGGAGCCTGGTAGGTGTCGCAGGTCAGGTTCTCCAGCTCGACGTTGTGGTCGATGAAGAACTGGCACAGTTCGTTGACGATGTCCGAACGATAGGCCGAACTGACATACGCCACATAAGGCAGGGCCTGGGGACGATTCTCCAGGGCGGCACTGCGCACCACATTGACCGTGAAGTCATGCTTCTTGGCCAGGCCCGGCAGGCCGGTTTCCAGGCGCGCCAAGGCGTCCCAGGTGCCGGAGGTCTGCAGGACCAGCGCGCTGCACTCGCCGTGGCGGGTCAGGCGGGAAGTCACGACGGCGCAGCGGTTTTCATGGCTGGCGCGGCACAGGACGTTGGTCAGCTCCATGGGGTTGGCGCCGAGGGCACTGATAACAAGGAATTGTTCGCGAACTGTGGGGGTGGACATGCAGCCTTCCTAAAACGATGAGCGGTCGATACTGTGCGGGCTGTATCGATCAAAGGATGAAGGGTAGCGAAAACCGTCGCCAAGGGATAGGAGGTGGCCTTTTCATTGCGTAATCGGCTCGATTTTACCGTGCTCCTGGGCAGGCTTTGGCCCAATGATGGCATTGCCCGTCGTTTAGTTGCGCCATAACGCATCCTCAGGCGGTACTTCGCTTGTGCAAGCATCTTGGCGCCAGTACCATTACGGCTCTCTTTTTCCGGCAGGAGCGGTTGCATGATTGCGGGCAGTATGGTGGCACTGGTCACACCCATGGATGCACAAGGTCATCTCGACTGGGACAGCCTGGGCAAACTGGTGGACTTCCACCTGCAAGAAGGCACCAACGCCATCGTGGCGGTCGGCACCACCGGTGAATCGGCCACCCTCGATGTGGAAGAACACATCCAGGTCATCGAATTCGTGGTCAAGCGCGTCGCGGGTCGTATTGCCGTGATCGCCGGTACGGGCGCCAACTCGACGCGTGAAGCGATCGAGCTGACCAAGAACGCCAAGAAGGCCGGCGCCGATGCGTGCCTGCTGGTGACACCGTACTACAACAAGCCGACCCAGGAAGGCCTGTACCAGCACTTCCGCGCCATCGCCGAAGCGGTCGATATCCCGCAGATCCTTTACAACGTGCCAGGCCGCACCGCGTGCGACATGAAGGCCGAGACCGTGATCCGCCTGTCCACCGTGCCGAACATCATCGGTATCAAGGAAGCCACCGGCGACCTGCAGCGTGCCAAGGACATCCTGGCCGGCGTGAGCAGCGATTTCCTGGTGTATTCCGGTGACGATGCCACCGCCGTAGAGCTGATCCTGCTGGGCGGCAAGGGCAACATCTCCGTGACCGCCAACGTCGCCCCGCGCGCCATGAGCGAAATGTGCGCCGCCGCCATTGCAGGCGACGCCGTGACCGCCCGCGCGATCCACGAGAAGTTGATGCCGCTCAACAAGACACTGTTTATCGAATCCAACCCTATTCCCGTGAAGTGGGCGCTGACTGAAATGGGCATGATGCCGGACGGTATCCGTCTGCCGCTCACCCGTCTCAGCGAAGCCTGTCACGAACCGCTGCGACAGGCCCTGCGCCAGTCCGGCGTCCTGGTTTAATTGAGGAAGCACTACGCATGAAGCGATTGGCCGGACTTTCCGCACTTGCCTTGATTATCTCCAGCACCAGTGGCTGCGGTTGGATCTGGGGCCCGGAAGGCTACTTCCGTGACCGCGGCAGCGATTACCTGGAAGCACAACCCACCAAACCGATGGAATTGCCGCCAGGCGTCAACGTCGCCAAGCGTCTTGACCCGTTGCTGCCGATCCCGCGCAACGTTGCCGATGACACCACCAAGGGTGAGTACGTGGTGCCGCGTCCGCAGCCGATCTCGGCCGTGGCGGATGCCAGCGACTACAGCCTGCAGAAGAGCGGTGATTCCCGCTGGATCGTGGCTCAGCGCCCACCTGCCGAAGTCTGGCCAGTGGCCGTACAGTTCTTCCAGGACAATGGTTTCCGCATCGACGAGCAGCGCCCGCAGACCGGTGAATTCACCACCGCATGGCAGCAGGGCAGCGAGCTGTCCGCCACCATGGCCAAGCGCCTGCAGGCCGGTGGTGTAGCCGCCGACAGCGAAGCCCGTGTGCGTGTGCGCATCGAGCCAGGCGTGCAGCGTAATACCAGTGAAGTCTATGTGGTCAGCGCCGAGCGTCCGGCCGGCAGCACGGCCAATGTTGATTTCACCAACCGCTCGGTCAATACAGGCGTCGACTCGGCACTGGTCGACGAGATGCTGGCCAGCATGAGCCGTATCTCCGAGAAGGGCGGTTCGGTTTCCCTGCTCGCCGCACGTGATTACGACACCCCGAGCCGCGTCAGCCTCACCGAAGACGGCAGCGGCAACGTGGTGCTGAACCTGGGTGAAGACCTCGACCGTGCCTGGGCCAGTGTTGGCCGTGCATTGGAGCAGGGCCCTTGGCGGGTAGAGGACATTAACCGCAGCCTGGGTCTGTACTACATCAACGTGGCTGAAAAGGCCGAGCGTAAAGATGAAGAGCCAGGTTTCTTCAGCAAACTGTTTGGCAGCCAGCCGACCAAGGAAGAAATCGAGACCCGTGCCGAGCGTTACCAGGTTCGTTTGAGCAAGGTTGGCGAAAGCGTGCAAGTCACCGTCGAGAAGAACATCAATACCGTTGCGCCCGCTGAAACAGCGCGCAAAGTATTGGGCGTGATTCAGGACAACTTGGGCTGATTCGATGCGTTTTGCCGTTCTCGGCAGCGGTAGCCAAGGGAACGGCACGCTGGTCGCACATGACGACACGTATGTGCTGGTGGATTGTGGTTTCTCGTTAAAAGAAACCGAGCGGCGCCTGCTGCGCCTGGGGGTACACCCCGCGCAGCTGAGCGCGATTCTGGTGACCCACGAACATGCCGACCACGTGCATGGCGTGGGTTTGCTGTCTCGGCGCTACAATCTTCCGGTGTACCTCAGTCGCGGCACCTTGCGCGGGATGCGCAAACCCATTGAACCCGCAGGTTTCCTGGCCGGTGGCGAGCAGCTGCAAATCGGTGCCTTGAGCATCCAGGTGATTGCCGTGGCGCACGACGCCCAGGAACCGACGCAATATGTCTTCAGTGATGGTGAGCGGCGCTTCGGCGTACTCACCGACCTGGGTTCCTACTGCGCCAAGGTGCTGGACGGTTACCGGAACCTCGATGCCTTGATGATCGAGTCCAACCACTGCCGAGACCTGCTGGCTCGCGGTCACTACCCCTACTTCCTAAAGCAGCGGGTGGGCGGCGAACTGGGACATTTGAACAACCACCAGGCGGCGTACCTGGTGTATGAGTTGGGCTGGCAAGACTTGCAACACCTGGTCCTGGCCCACCTGAGCAGCAAGAACAACCTGCCGCAGCTGGCCCGGCAATGTTTTGTCGACACCCTTGGGTGCGACCCGGACTGGCTGCAACTGGCCGATCAAGATTCAGGGCTCGACTGGCGACACATCGCCTAGCCCACCATTTAGCAAGCGGAGCCCATCATGGAAAAACGTGAAGAACTCTACCGCGGCAAAGCCAAGTCGGTGTACAAGACCGACGACGCCAACCGCCTGATCCTGCTGTTTCGCAACGACACGTCGGCGTTCGATGGCAAGCGCATTGAACAACTTGACCGCAAAGGCATGGTGAACAACAAGTTCAACGCCTTCATCATGCAAAAACTCGAAGAGGCCGGCATTCCGACCCAATTCGACAAACTGCTGGGCGACAACGAGTGCCTGGTCAAGAAGCTCGACATGATCCCGGTTGAGTGCGTCGTGCGTAACTACGCCGCCGGCAGCCTGGTCAAGCGTCTGGGCGTGGAAGAGGGGCTCAAGCTCAACCCTTACACCTTCGAGCTGTTCCTGAAGGACGACGCCAAGGGCGACCCGTTCATCAACGAATCCCACGTCGTGGCGTTCGGCTGGGGCACCGCTGAGCAACTGGCGCGCATGAAAGAGTTGTCCCTCAAGGTCAACGAAGTCCTGAGCAAACTGTTCGACGACGCAGGCCTGCTGCTGGTGGACTTCAAACTGGAATTCGGCGTGTTCCACGACGGCTCCATCGTCCTAGGCGACGAATTCAGCCCGGACGGCTGCCGCCTGTGGGACAAAGACACCAAGAAGAAGATGGACAAAGACCGCTTCCGCCAAGGCCTCGGTGATGTCATCGAAGCCTACGAAGAAGTCGCCAACCGTCTGGGCGTACCGCTTTAATCGACGCAAGCATCTGATAGCACGGAAAAAAATCTCGTTTCGAGCTTTGCTTTCCTGAGTCACACTGTTATGATGCGCGCCGTTGGAGAGATGCCAGAGTGGCCGAATGGGACGGATTCGAAATCCGTTGTACCTTCACCGGTACCTAGGGTTCGAATCCCTATCTCTCCGCCATTATTGAATAATGAAAAACCCCCGATAACCTAAAGGTTGTCGGGGGTTTTTTGTTTTGGGGCAGAAATTTGAAGATGAATTCTGCTACGGTCATTCATCGGATGGCACCATGAGTCGCAACATGAACGTTGAAGCAGTGTTGGCGCAGTTATTGGCGAGTGTCCCTGATCTGATGGCTGTCTATGTGTTTGGCAGTCAAGCGACGGGTGGGGCGAATGCCGACAGCGATCTCGACCTGGCAGTGCTTGCTGCCGGCACAGTGGACCCGCTACTGCTGTGGCAGACAGCGGGGGAGCTTGCTGACATCGTGGCGGTGCCCGTCGATCTGCTGGACCTGCGCGCGGCCTCCACGGTTATGCAATATCAGGTAATAACAACCGGGCGTCGGCTCTGGAACAAGGACAGTCAGGCAGGTATTTTCGAGAGCTATATCCTCAGTGAAAAAACCGCGCTGGACACTGCAAGGGCAGCGCTGTTGGCCGATATTCAGAAGGAAGGAAAAGTGCATGGTCGATGATGTGCTCATCAACAAGGCTTCGAGCATTGAGCGCTGTGTGGCTCGCGCTCGCGAGGAGTACGACAAGGACCCTGACAGTTTCGCGACTGACTTCACCCGACAGGATGCGGCGATTCTCAACATTCAGCGTGCCTGCGAAGCTGCACTGGATATGGGGCAGCATTTGATCCGTCGTGAGCGGCTAGGCGTCCCCCAGGGGGCACGCGACGTGTTTCAATTGCTATCCCAAGGTGGGTGGGTGAGCCCGTCCTTGTTGACCAACCTGAAGAACATGGTCGGTTTTCGCAACATCGCCGTTCATGAGTATCAAGCCCTTCAATTGCCGATCACAGTTGCGATCATCACTCAGCATCTAGGGGATTTTCTGGCGTTTAGCTCATTTATCCTGACTAAGGATGCAAGTCAGTCAGGTGCCACCACAGATACTCATCCCAATTAAACGAAAAAAGCCTGCTGAGCTCAACACTCAGCAGGCTTTTTAGTCAGTACTGGTTAGGTCAGGCAGTCTGCGCCGCCAAGCTATTGCTGACATTACGGCCCAACACCAGCACCGTCACAAACCCCACGCCCACCAACGCCGTCGCCAGGCTCAACAGCACCGCGCTGCCCATCTGGTCGACGATACGCCCGCCAAAGAACGACCCCAGCGCAATGATCACCTGGAACAACGCGACAAACAGCGGCATACCACGTTCCACATCCTTGGGCGCTACGACAAACATCCAGATACTGGCGCAAGCCGGGAAGGCGCCGAAGGCGAAGCCCCAGAGTGCGATCAGCATGGCGGCGCCGGTCAGGCCGGTGGCGAAGTAGGGGAACAGGGCGGTGCTGGTGCCGATCATCAGTGCGACCAGCAGCAGGGTGTAACGCACACTGCGGTTGGCGGCGAAGCCAGCGAAGACGTTACCTGCCACACCTGCAATGCCAAACATCAGCAGCAGTGAGCCAATAGTCGGGCCATCGAAGCCGGAGCTGTTCTTGAAGAAGGGGGCGACGTAGGTGTACGCGGCAAAGTGCGCCAGGCCGATCAGCAATACCGCGATCAAGCCGACCCGTGCCCGTGGGTTGATGAACAACGCCGGCAGGTCGCTGACGAGAATGGCTTTTTCCGGTTTGAGCGTTGGCAGCAGGAGAACTTGCGCCAACAGCACCGGCAGGCCCACCAGCGCGGTGACCAGGAAGGTCATGCGCCAGCCCATCAGGCCGCTGAGCCAAGTGCCGACGGGCACGCCGAGTACGGTGGCCAGTGTCACGCCCATCATGATGATCGAAGTGGCCTTCGCGACGTCCACGCCCCTGGGGGCCAGGCGGCCGCTGAGGGCGATGGCTGTCGCCCAGAAACCGCCGATGCTGATACCCAGCAATACGCGACCGAATAGCAGCAGGCTGAAATCACTGGCGAAGGCCACGACCATGTTGGCCACGATCATGATCAACGTCAGGCCGATCAGCAGGTAACGGCGATCCATAGCGCCAATGATCACTGACAGCAAAGGGGCCGCCAGCGCGGCCATGATGCCGGGCAGAGTGACCATCAGGCCTGCGTGGCCAGCAGTGATGCCCAGGTCCGCAGCGACATCGTTGAGTACGCCCACCGGTAGGAACTCGCTGGTCACCAGGGCAAAGGCGCCCACCGCGACCGAGAGGATCGCCAACCACTGCTGTTTGACGCTCTGTTGATTATGTTCGGGAAGGCCGCGGGGGGCCTGGCTGGCACTTGGCATAGTGTTGGGTTCCAGGATGAACGTCGCCTGAAGCCAGGCGAGGGGGAGGGAGTTAGGACGCGATTATAGGAATCAGTGCTGAAAATCGAGCAGGCGCTCGTTTCGATAGTAATCATCAGTGCTATCGATGCGACGCTCTAGCACGCACTACGTAAGCCATACACCTTTCATACAGACGTCCCCAACGTTGCCTACAGGCAGCGCATTGCAGTGGCTCCGGCAACTGATTACTTTGTGGTAGCGCACTCGATCAGGCGCTTCCCACTGCAAAGGAGTTGCAGCATGAGCAAAAACACCAAGAAAACCTCGGGCAAGATCGCGACATTGGCAGCGGATACGCTCAACAGTCCAACCTCATCAGCCACTGCCAGAAGTCTTGCCGCTTCAGCGCTAGCCCAGAAAAGCACCGACAAGCAGACCAGCGCAGAGATGGAGGAGACGGCTGGCAAAGTGCTGGGCAGCGATAAATACAACGAAGACACGAAGGCGCTTGCGGCGTCGGTGCTTTCTCAGGCCAATAAAGCGCGTTGACGCGGAGTCGATTCGATTAGGTAGGGAAAGCCCCCGTGGTCTCATCGAGCACGGGGGCCAGGTTCGCTCATCGCGCGAGTTTTTCAGAAAGGCTTTCGATAAATACCGTTTCCGCCCGGCTCATCTTCTGTTCCCGGTTCCACAGCAGATGGATATCCACGTCCGTAATGCCCTCGTCCGGCGGTAGCCGCCATAGCAGCCCGTTCTTCACATCCTCCGCCACCACATGGATCGGCAGGCAGCCCAGGCCGAAGCCGGCAATCACCAATCGCCGCACTTCTTCCAGGCTTGAAGACGACGCCACGATCCGACCGCTGAACCCTTGCTGATCCCGGAAAATCGTCAACGGCGAGAGCATCCCGCCAATCTGGTCGCTGGTAAAACTGACGAAGTTCTCAGATTGCAGGTCCCCCTCTGCCAAACCGATGCGCCCGAACAATGGATGGTGTCGCCCACAAAAAAACGCATAACGCTGGCGCAGGAACAGGTGTTGTTCCAGGCGTGGCTGCGGCCGACGGTTGAGGCTCAGACCCAGGGTCGCGGTTTTTTCCAGGAGCGCGGCGACGATATCCGAGCTGCGCATTACCTCGACTTCCAGGTCGACCCGAGGATGTTCACGATGAAACTCCGCCAGAAATTCATCGAAGGTGTCCGAGTTGATCCGGCTGATCATCAGCAATCGCACTTTACCGATCACCTCATCGCCCGGTTTTTGCAGGGCATTGCTCATCTGGGACACCTGGCCGTACATCTCGCCAGCGATGGCGAAGATCTGCTCACCGGCCTCCGTCAACACAAAGCGCGGACCACGACGGACGATGAGCTGGCAGTCGAGTTGTTCTTCCAGTCGCTTGAGCGCTTGGCTGATTGCTGGCTGGGTCAAGTGCAGGCGGGCGGCGGCGCGGCTGATGCTCAGCTCTTGGCCAATCACACGGAAGGTGCGCAGCAGGTTCCAGTCCAGGCGGTCGTTGAGCAAGGGATGAATGTCGCGGCGGGCTTCGGGCATGGCACGGCTCGATAATAAGCAGGATTTATAATTGGAATAATAAATAGAAAATTGACTAATCATAGCCCCGAGACGATAAATCACCCTCAACAAGCGCCATCAGAGCGCACGCGTTCGACCTTTCTCCTGCCAAAAAAATAACCAAAGGAGCCAGCCCCATGAAGCCTTCCGCTTCGCCCCAGCCTCGCCGTGCTGCGGCCGCCGCTTTTATCGGCACCATGATCGAGTGGTACGACTTTTACATCTACGCCACTGCCGCAGCGCTGGTGTTTGGCCAGCTGTTTTTCCCCTCCGAAGACAAACTCTTCAGCACCATGGCGGCGTTCGGCACCTTTGCCGTGGGTTTCTTCGCACGGCCGTTGGGCGGCATTGTGTTCGGGCACATCGGCGACCGGATCGGCCGCAAGAAATCCCTGGTGATCACCCTGGTGATGATGGGCGTGGTGACCGTGTGTATCGGTCTGCTACCAACCTATGCGCAGATCGGTGCCGCTGCGCCGGTGCTGCTGATCCTTCTGCGCGTGGTGCAGGGTATCGCCGTTGGCGGCGAGTGGGGCGGTGCGGTGTTGATGGCGGGCGAGCATGCGCCGAAAGGTCGGCGCAACTTCTTTGCTTCCTTCGCGCAATTGGGCAGCCCGGCTGGGCTGATCCTGTCGCTGCTCGCGTTCAGTGCGGTCACCCGTCTACCGGAAGAAGAGTTATTGAGTTGGGGCTGGCGCGTGCCGTTCCTGGCCAGTGCGTTGCTGTTGGTGGTCGGCCTGGCGATTCGCCTGGGCGTGAATGAGTCGCCGGAATTTCTTGAAGACAAAGCCTTGGCGGAAAAAGCGCGGGCGATCAAGAAAGACCAGGCGCCTGTCATAGAGGTGCTACGAACCGCCTGGCGCCCACTGCTGCTGTGCATCGGGGCCAACACCCTGGGCATTGCCGGCGTGTATTTCACCAACACCTTCATGATTGCCTACAGCACTCAGCAACTGGGCCTACCGCGCTCGCTGATTCTGGAGTGCCTTTTCTTTGTCGCCATCATCCAGTTCTGCGTCCAGCCGCTAGCCGCCTGGGTAGCGGAGAAGGTCGGCGCCACGCGTTTCCTGTGCGCAATGACGGTGCTGGCCATGGCCTCGCCTTATCCGATGTTCGTATTGGTCAGCAGCGGCCAGGCGCCGTTGATCATCCTCGGTATTGCCCTGGCGGTGGTGTGCATGGCGTCGTTTTATGCGGTGATCGCCGGCTTCGTCAGTGGCCTGTTTGAAACCCGCGTGCGCTATACCGCGATCTCCCTGGCCTACCAGGTGTGTGGCGCGCTTGCGGGTGGTCTTACGCCGTTGATCGGCACCTGGCTGGCCCACGAATACCAAGGCCAATGGTGGCCGATGGCAGTGTTCTACAGCTTGATCGCGGCGGTCTCGCTGGTGTGTGTACTGGCGTTGTCGCGTCGGCATGCCACCGCCCACCGTCGTGAAATGGCCCATAGTGTTTGATGGAGTGTCTGTAATGTTGAAGATCAATGGCGAGCGACTGTGGGCCAGCCTGATGGCCATGGCCGAGATTGGTGCCACGGCACGCGGTGGCAGTTGCCGCCTGGCTTTGAGCGCCGAAGACCAAGCCGGTCGCGAACTGTTCAGCCACTGGTGTACGGCCGCCGGGCTGACCCTGAGCGTGGATGCCATCGGCAATCTGTTTGCCCGTCGTGCCGGTACGGACAAGGATGCGTCGCCAGTGATGATGGGTAGCCACCTCGACACTCAGCCCGAAGGTGGGCGTTTTGACGGTGTCTACGGTGTACTGGCGGGGCTGGAGGTGATCCGTAGCCTTGACGATCACGGGATCCAGACACGCAAGCCGCTGGAAATTGCGGTATGGACCAATGAGGAGGGCGCCCGTTTTACGCCAGCCATGCTCGGCTCGGCGGTATTCACCGGCACCCTGGCACTGGATAAGGCCCTGGCCACTGCCGATGTCGATGGCATCAGTGTGGCCGAGGCTTTGCGTGCTACTGGCTACGACGGCTCACGCCCGTTGGGCGGTGCGGTAGATGCGTATTTCGAAGCGCATATCGAGCAGGGCCCTATTCTTGAGGACAACGCCAAAAGCATCGGTGTGGTCACCGGCGGGCAGGCGATTCGCTGGCTGGATGTGCGCGTCGAAGGCATGGCTGCCCACGCCGGCACTACGCCGATGCTGCTGCGTAAAGACGCCTTGTATGGCGCCGCGCAAATGATCCAGGCCCTGGAGAAACTGGCGGCGGATTTTGCCCCCGAAGGCCTGACCACCGTGGGTGAACTGAGCATCGCCAAATCGTCGCGCAACACTATTCCTGGCCTATTGAATTTCACCGTCGACCTGCGGCATCACCGCGACGTCGATATCGACGCCATGGAACAGCAAGTGCGCCAACAACTGCAGGCTATCGCCGAGCAACGCGGGCTGTCCGTGACCGTCAGTCCACACTGGATCAGCCCGGCCACACCGTTCGACGCCGACTGCGTCGCCTGCGTGCAAGCCGCTGTGGATGCCCTGGGTTACAGCCAGCAACGCATCGTCAGCGGCGCCGGTCACGACGCCATCCACCTGGCGCGCTATTGCCCGACTGCGATGATCTTCATCCCTTGCGTCGGCGGCCTTAGTCACAACGAAGCCGAAGACGTGTTGCCCGAGGACGTGCGCCAGGGCACCGACGTATTGCTCAACGCCGTGTTGACGCGCGCCGGCCAAGCGACCTGATCACTCATATTTCAAGCCTGACCGGATTCAAATGTGGGCGCAGGCAGGGCAACTCCCACAGGTTCCGTGTTCACCCAGGAGCATCTCATGCGTACATTTTTTCATCCCGAGCAACTTTTGCATCATCCGCGCAGCTACTACTCCCGTGGTCAGATGCGCACGCCGCAGGAGGTTCCCGAGCGTGCCCGCAACCTGCTGTTGGCCGCGCAAACCTTGGGTTTCGACATCCAGCAGCCGCAGGACTACGGCCTCGGTCCATTGCTGGCCGTACATGGTGCGCCTTACCTGGCTTTCCTGCAGGAGGCCCACCAACGCTGGAAGGAAATCCCCGAAGACTGGGGTGACGAAGTCATGTCCAACATCTTCGTGCGCGAACCCAACGCCCTGCGCGGCATCCTTGCCCAGGCTGCGCGCTACCTGGCGGATGGCAGTTGCCCGATCGGCGAGCTGACCTGGCGCTCGGCCTACTGGTCGGCCCAGAGCGCCGTTGCTGCCGCCAAGGACATTCTTGATGGCGCTCCGGCCGCCTACGCCCTTTGTCGCCCACCGGGCCATCATGCTCGCTACGATGCGGCAGGAGGATTCTGTTACATCAACAATGCTGCTGTAGCAGCGCAGGCATTGCGTCAAGGTTTCCAGCGCGTTGCCGTGCTCGACACCGACATGCACCACGGCCAAGGTATCCAGGAGATTTTCTACGACCGCGACGACGTGCTTTACGTCTCGATTCACGGTGACCCCACCAACTTCTACCCCGGCGTTGCCGGCTTCGCCGAAGAGCGCGGTAGTGCAGCAGGTGAAGGCTTCAACCTCAACCTGCCAATGCCCCACGGTGCCAGCGAGGCGGTGTTTTTCGAAAAGGTGGAACTGGCGTTGGCGGCGGTGAAGAACTTCTCGGCAGATGTGCTGGTGCTGTCACTGGGTTTCGATATCTACGAGTTGGACCCGCAGAGCAAAGTCGCCGTTACGCGGGAAGGATTTGCGCTGTTGGGTGAGTGCATTCGTGGATTGGGCTTGCCGTGTGTGATCGTGCAGGAGGGTGGGTATCACCTGGAGACGCTGGATAGCAATGCGCAGGCGTTTTTTAATGGCCCGCAGGTTTGGGAGCTGCTTTGACCTGCGCACCGCCTCAACGTATGGATGAAGCGGTGGTGCGGTGTTTACGGTAAGGATTTACGTGTGTCGGGTACCAGTTCCAACACCCGGTCCCTGCCACCCTCGGCCAGCAGATAGGTCCCTCGACTGGTTGGCACAATCGACTGCGGCGCCTTCAGGAACGACAAGATCGTCTGTTGGTGCCCCTGCTTGTCTATCAGCAACAACCTCGCTCGGTGCGTGGAGTCCTCATTGACCCACAACCCGCGCTCATCGCACATCAAAAACGTCGGTTTGTTCAGGCCGGCCAGCACGTCGGGATCGCTGCCGTCTTCTGTCAGCTCACGTACCACACCCTTTTTCTTCTCGGTGTAGAGCATGCGCCCGTCGGTGCAACGGACGACGGACTCGCCTTCCTGAATCTGGTCACGCAATACGGTCAGGGTCTGGTCGCTCCAGCGATAACGCAACAGTCGCCCGACAGGCTTGCGGTCCTCGATGGCATAGAGGTAGTCACCGTCATCCCACAGGCCCTGCACGTTCTCACCTCTGAACAGTTCGCTGACGACGCCATCCTTGAGAAAGCTCACGGGCAAATTAGCGGACTCCTGGCTGAACACCCAACCACCGCGTGTGGCGAACAGGCCGTCGGGTTTGGAGAGCTTGTTCACCATCACATCACGCGTTCCATCCTTGAGGATGCGCACGATGCTGCCCTTGGCGTCATCGAGTTCCTGACTGACCATCAATGAACCATCCACCAGAGGCATCAGCGAGGCGGCCTTGGGCACATCGCGGTGCAGCACCTGCACACTCCAGCCGCTGGCTGCGCTGACAGGGTAGTAGCTTTGCCAGGCAAAGAACCCCAGGGTGGCGACGCACAGCAGTCCGATGATCCAGAGCCCTGGCTTCAGCGCCCGGCGCGGGGCACTGTTCACTCTTCCAACCGTCTTGTTCATTGATCACTCTTTATTGGTCAGGGACGACTCCCCATCGCCCTGCAACAATGCCGCGTAGTCCTGCCCACCGTAAAACACTCCGAGGATCGACACTGTTTCGGTCGCGGGGTCCGCCGTGAACGCAATGGCGGTGGTGCGTCGATAGTGCGTGATGCGTAAGTGGGTCAGCAGGTCGTCACGTCGAACTCCGCGCAAGGGAAACAGGCAAAGGTTTTCGCAGTAGGGGATGAGGTTGTCGATAAAGCGTGCCGCTACAACGGGGGAACCGGCATCGCTGATGTAGTCTTCAAGGGCGTCGAGTTGCGTCAATGCTTCAGGCGAAAAGGCTACCGTGTAACTCACGCTTTCCCGGTGCCTTGTCGTTGACGCTTGGCTGCCATGTGTTCTCGAACCTGTTCGACGGACAGCGCACGCTCGGGCTCGGCCTTGAGGGCTGCCGCAGCTGGGATCACTTCGTCCCGCAGCCAGTCTTCCATAGCGCGATCACGGGCCAGCAAGACCCTCAGGCCGTCGCGGATCACTTCACTTTCGGATGCATATTCACCGGCTGCGACTTTGGCTTTGACCAAGGCTGCCATTTCGATTGGCAAGGTAATGCTCATTTGCTGGGTTGAGCGCATGTGGAAGTCCGCCGAAGGAGAGTAGGATTCAATCCTACTTGACCATTGGCGTGATGCAAGAAGCAACTGATCGATGCCGATATCCGGCGCTTCGTCGTCTGTCCAGAAGTGATAGGTTTCCATGCGTGCTACATCTCCGGTTGTTTAGGTCAGGTCGCAAGTATTGACCCATTTAGAAAACTGCGTGGCCGCATAAACCCAATAACCCACTGATATGTATGACTTCATATTTGTAGCAGGGTTATTACAACAACCCGGTCCCGGCATGCATGGCGCGCCATCGGCTCCCATACGATAATGCTGACACCTCGACCACATTGGCCTTCCCGTGATCATCAACTTCGACCTCAACGACCTCCAAGCCTTCCGCGCCGTGGTAGACAAGGGCAGTTTTCGCGGTGCCGCCGAGGCTATCCGTATCTCGCAGCCGGCCCTCAGCCGGCGTATCGAAAAGCTCGAGACCGCCCTGGATGTGAAGCTGTTCGAACGCACCACGCGGCGCGTCAGCCTGACCATGGTCGGCCGCGCTTTCCTGCCTCAGGTCGAGCGCATGCTCGATGACCTCGACGTGGCGCTCATGGGCATCAGTAATGTCGCGTCCACCCGCATGGGTAATGTCACCATCGCCTGCGTGCCGTCCACCGCGTACTATTTCATGCCCCATGTGATCTCCGAATTCCACAAGTTGTATCCCAAAATTCGCCTGCGGGTGCTGGATGCCAGTGCCGGTGAAGTGTGCAATGCGGTGGGAAGTGGCGAGGCGGATTTCGGCGTGAGTTTCAGCGGCAGTCTGGCCGATGAAGTGGAGTTCGAACTGCTGCTGCAGGAGCGCTATGTGCTGGCCTGTCGCCGCGATCACCCCTTGGCCCAGCGTGACAGCGTGAGCTGGTCGGAGGCCTACGAACACGACTACATCACCGTGGACAAGACCTCTGGTAACCGCTTCCTGCTCGACCAGGCGTTGCGTGGCGTGCGGGTGAAAAAGCCGAGTATCTGCGAGACGCACCACGTAACGACAATGATCGGGCTGGTGGAGGCGGGATTGGGGGTGGCGATGGTGCCCTCGATTGCCATGCCGGCGGGCGAGCACCCGATCCTGGTGAGTGTGCCGCTGGTGGAACCGCAGGTGATGCGCAATGTGGGCTTGATAAAACGCCGCGGGCGGACCTTGCCGCCAGCGGCGCTGGAGTTGGAGCGATTGGTGCGGGAGATGCCGTTTCGGTCAGCGTGACACCGAGTCCAGGCCGGTGGCTTGCACCACCGGTTGCGCCTGGGGCGACGCCAGGTACTGCAACAAGGCCTTGGCCTGTTCAGGGTGTTCGGCATTCACCGGGATACCGGCGGCGAACCGCGTCACCGATTGCACGTCTTCCGGGATCTTGCCGACGTAGGTCACACCCGGCACTGGCAGCAATTCCGCGACCTGCTGCAGGCCCACTTCGTAGTCACCCTTGGCGACCTGTTCTGCCACCGGCAGGCGTTCGATCATGGTGCCCTTGCTCGGCATGCCGAGCTTCTTGAACAACTCCTTCTCGACATACACACCGCTGGCGCTGTCCGAGTAAGCCACGGATTTGGCCTTGCTCAGCACGGCTTTCAGTTCGGCATCAGTACCGATTGCAGGTTTGACCGCTCCGGCCTTCACCACCAGGCCGATGCGCGAGTCCGCCAGTTCCACGCGGGAGGCCGGGTCGACCTTGCCTTGTTTGATCAGGTCATCCAGTGCGTAGCCGACCATGATCACCACGTCGGCGTGTTCGCCACGGGCGAGACGGTTGGGAATCGCTTCCGGCGCCTTGCCCATGGACGGACCCAGAATGGTGTCGAGGCTGTCACCGCTTTGCTTGGCGTACTGCGGGCCAAGCAGTTTATACGCGGCGGTGAAGCCACCCGATGTCATCACCTTGAGCTGTTCGGCCTGGGCCGACAGCGCCAGGGCGCCGAGGGCCAGGGCCGTCAGGGTCTTGAGCAACGGCTTCATCATGCCGCCTCCTGCATGACCTGGCCACGGGTGTTGGCGCGACGGTACAGCGCGAGGGTCGAGCACAGCGCGCAGGCTGCGGCGAACATCATCCAGTAGGCTGGCGAGGCTTTGTCTTCGGTGATGTGGATGAACCAGGTGGAAATCGCCGGGGTAAACCCACCGAAAATCGCGGTCGCCAGGCTGTAGGCCAGGGAGAAACCCGCCACACGCACTTCCACCGGCATGATTTCGGTCAGGGCCGGGATCATGGCGCCGTTGTACATGCCGTAGAGGAAGGAGAACCACAGCAGGGTTTCCAGCATGTGGGCGAAGCTTGGGGCATTCACCACGTAGGACAGCGCTGGATAAGCGGTCAGAACCGTCAGTACGGTCATGGCGATCAGCACCGGCTTGCGGCCAAACCGGTCGCTCAGCGTGCCGCCGATCGGCAACCAGACAAAGTTCGACACCGCCACCAGCAGGGTCACCAGCAGGGCGTCGGAGGTGCTCAATTGCAGCACAGTCTTGCCGAAGGTCGGCGCGTACACGGTGATCAGGTAGAACGCGGTAGTGGTCATGGCCACCATCAGCATGCCGCCGATGACCACGGTCCAGTTCTTCACCAGGGTCGCCATCACTTCGCGCATGGTCGGGCGATGCTTGCGGTTGGCGAACTCTTCGGTTTCCTGCAGGTTGCGCCGCAGGATAAAGATGAACGGGATGATCACGCAGCCGATGGCGAACGGAATGCGCCAGCCCCAATCGGCTACCACGGCCGGTTCCATCCACACGTTCAGGCCATAACCCAGCGCGGCAGCGACCACGATGGAGATCTGTTGGCTGCCCGATTGCCAGCTGGTGTAGAAGCCTTTGCGGCCGGGGGTGGCCATTTCGGACAGGTACACCGACACACCGCCCAATTCCGCGCCGGCCGAGAAGCCCTGCAACAGGCGGCCCAGCAGCACCAGCAAAGGTGCCCAGAGGCCAATGGTGTGATAACCGGGCACCAGCACAATCAGCAGCGTGCCGCTGGCCATGATCGACAGGGTCACGATCAGCCCTTTGCGGCGACCGACGTCATCGATATAGGCACCCAGGATGATCGCGCCCAATGGACGCATCAGGAAGCCCGCGCCGAACACGGCGAAGGTCATCATTAATGACGCAAACTCATTAGTGGCAGGGAAGAACGCGGCAGCGATGTAGGTGGCATAAAAACCGAACAGGAAGAAGTCGAACTGTTCGAGGAAATTGCCCGAAGTCACGCGGAAAACCGCGCCCACTTTCGAGCGGGCAGAGTCGGGTCGGGTAGGGCTAGTCATGGTTTTGTGTCTCCAGCGTTCTTTTTAAAGTGCTTGTTTCGCCTAAGACCCAGAATAGTGGCTGACACATTTAGAAATGATAAGTGACAAATTTGGATGCATTGATGTGCATTGGCTATCAATCGGTAGCTCGGTCAAAAATGCGTTCGCTGTTCTATGCTGAAGGTGTGACCAATTCTTACGGATGGGAGGTGGCGATGACTGACCCACAGAAACGGCGGGACGAGCGGGAGCTTGAGCAACCCCGGCAGCGTGAGGAAGAAAAACCCCAGACCTGGAAGCATCCCGATGATGGGACGGAGCTTTCCGAGCGGGATCAGGAACGTCCGCTAAAACCGTAATATCAGGCTAAACGCGGTCAAAATGTGGGAGCGGGCTTGCTCGCGAAGACGGAATGTCAGTCAACAATGCTTTGACTGATCAACCGCTTTCGCGAGCAAGCCCGCTCCCACATTTGTCAGCGCGCTTTCATAAACGGGAAACTATTTGACATATTTGATTTGTGATCACATATTGAGGCCATAAGAACGACAACACAGGTTTTGCCTCATGACAGATGGTCCGCTCCTCCTGCCCACCCTGCGCCAGGTGTCCCGCGATACCTTGCAAGACCAGGTCTACCGCCAGATCCGCGAAGCCCTGATGAGTGGCCGTTTCCAACCTGGCCAGAAACTCACCATCCGCGGCCTCGCCGAAGCCCTCGGTTCCAGCCCGATGCCGGTGCGTGAAGCCCTGCAACGTCTCAGCGCTGAAAACGCCTTTGAAGTCACCGAAACCTCCCGTCTGCGTGTGCGCCTGATGACGGTCGACCGCCTGCGTGAAATCCGTGATGCGCGGGTCGCCCTTGAAGGCTTGCTCGCCGAAAAGGCGGTGCTGCTCCTGCAGAAAACCGACCTCGATGAAATCACCGATCTCTGCCAGCAGATGCAACACGCAGCCGACGAAGTCGACGTGTCCCGCTACCTCTGGACCAACTTCGCGTTTCACCGGCGCATTTACGCCGTGGCACAGGCCGAGTTGACCATGGCCGCCGTGGAAAACTTCTGGCTGCACATGGGCCCGTGCTTTGCGCTGGTCGCCCCGGATAAAGCTCACCTGCAACGCTCGATGGAAGCGCACACGCGCATCGTCGAAGCGCTGGCTGCCCGCGACGGCGCCGGCGCACGCGCAGCGGTGACCGATGACATCATGCAGGCCGCCGACTCCCTGGCGCGTCTGCTCGTCAAGAACGACCGTGCGCGGTCGTCTGTTTCAGGAGGTAAACGTGCATGAGTGTCCTACAACGGCTGCAGCCTTATCCTGGGTTACGCGTGTTGATTTCCGGCGGGGCTGCCGGCATTGGTGAAGTGCTGGCGGCGGCGTATCTGGAAGCCGGTGCCCAAGTGCATGTGTGTGATGTGAGCGAGCCGGCCCTGGCCGCGTTCCGCGACAAATACCCACGCACCGTCGCCACCCGCGCGGATGTCAGTGATGCCGCGCAGATCGAGGCGGTGTTCAAGGTGCAGCGCGAGCGTTTCAGCGGCCTCGATGTATTGGTCAACAATGCCGGGATTGCCGGGCCTACCGGTGGCATCGATGCGATCAGCGACGCCGAGTGGCAAGCCACCATCAACATCAATCTCACCGCGCAGTACCGGTTTGCCCACCACGCGGTGCCGATGCTCAAGGAATCGTCCCACGGCCATCTGCTGCATATTGCCTCGGTGGCGGGGCGCTTGGGCTACGCCTGGCGCACGCCGTACGCGGCGACCAAATGGGCGATCGTCGGCTTGATGAAATCCCTGGCCTCGGAGCTGGGCGAGAGCGACATCCGCGTCAACGCGTTGCTGCCCGGCATCGTCGAAGGCCCGCGCATGGACGGCGTGATCCGCGCGCGTGCGGAGCAGGTCGGCGTGCCCGAAGCCGAGATGCGCCAGGAATACCTCAACAAGATTTCCCTCAAGCGCATGGTCACCGCCGAAGACGTGGCCGCCATGGCGCTGTTCCTCTGTTCGCCCGCCGCACGCAACGTGACCGGCCAGGCGATCAGCGTCGACGGTAACGTCGAGTACCTGTAAGCCACGGAAGAACACATCGCGCTGCACCCAGGATTTTTTTCATAAGAATAAAAGTCGGAGATTCGTCATGTCCAAAAATCGTCCTGTCATCATCACCTGCGCCGTCACTGGTGCGATTCATACGCCGTCGATGTCACCGCATTTGCCGATCACCGCGCAGGAAATTGCCGATGCCGCCATCGGTGCCGCCGAGGCTGGCGCCGCGATTGTCCACCTGCATGCCCGTGACCCCAACGACGGTCGCCCCAGCCAGGACCCGGCGTTGTTCGCCGAATTCCTGCCGCAGATCAAGGCCGCCAGCGACGTGGTGATCAACATCACCACCGGCGGCGCGCCGACCATGGGCGTGGAAGAGCGCCTGCAGCCGGTGATGCAGTTCAAGCCGGAACTGGCGTCGCTGAATATGGGCTCGATGAACTTCGGCCTGTACGAAATGCTCAACCGCTTTACCGACTTCAAGCACGACTGGGAGCGGCCGTACCTGGAAGAAAGTGACGACCGGATCTTCCGCAACACCTTCCGCGACATCACTCACATCCTCAATTCCTGTGCCGAAAACCGCACCCGTTTCGAGATCGAGTGTTACGACATCGGCCACCTGTACACCGCCGCGCATTTCCTCGAACGTGGCCTGCTCAAGCCACCGTTGTTTATCCAGTCGGTGTTCGGCCTGCGTGGCGGTATCGGCGGCCACCCGGAAGACCTGGCACACATGCGCCGCACCGCCGACCGCCTGTTTGGCGACGACTATGTGTGGTCGATCCTTGGCGCCGGGCGTGGGCAGATTCCGCTGGCGACCATGGGCTTGTCCATGGGCAGCAACGCCCGTGTCGGCCTGGAAGATTCGCTGTGGGATGGCCCGGGCAAACTGGCGGCGTCGAATGCCGATCAGGTCCGGCGTATTCGTACCGTGATCGAAGCGCTTGGCCATCGGGTCGCTACGCCGGATGAAGCGCGGGAAATCCTCGGCCTCAAGGGGCGCGACCAGGTCAACTTCTAACCCAACATACCGCCGCGTCAAGGCGCGGCCTGCATCCCGCACAACAACAATAAGGGGATCACCATGCGTATCGAAGTGCTTGTCGACGTCAAGACCACCCTGGGCGAAGGCCCGGTGTGGGACGTCGAGCAACAACGCTTGTATTGGATCGACAGCGCCGACGGCCGCATCTTGCGATGCACCGACGACGGTCGCGAGCTGCTGGCCTGGGACGTGGGCCAGAAGATCGGCTCCATGGCCCTGCGCCGCGACGGTGAGTCGGCGATCGTCGCGCTGCAGAACGGCGTTCACACCCTCGACCTCAACAGCGGTGAGCTCAACCTGGTCATCGACCCGGAACCGCACCTGCCCGACAACCGCCTCAACGACGGCAAGGTCGACCGCCAAGGCCGCTTTATCTTCGGCTCCATGGACACCCAGGAAGACAACGCCAGTGCCAAACTCTACCGGCTTGATGCCGACCTGAGCCTGCACACCCTGGACGAAGGCATCATCGTGTCCAACGGCCCGTGCTGGAGCCCATCGGGTGAAACCTTCTACTTCTGCGACACCTGGTCCGGCGAGATCTGGGCCTACGACTACGACCTGGCCACCGGCAGTGTCAGCAATCGTCGCACCTTCGCCAAGGTCGACACCTCCGGCGGGGGCGCCGCCGATGGTTGCACCGTGGATGCCGAAGGCTGCCTGTGGCAGGCGCTGGTCTACGCCGGAAAACTGGTGCGCTACACCCCCGACGGGCGCGTCGACCGCATCATCCAGATGCCGGTGAAAAAGGTCACCAGCCTGACCTTTGGCGGGCCGAACCTGGACACCCTGTTTGTGACCTCCATGGCCAAGCCGCCGCTGCCGCGTTTTCCGGCAGACGGCCAGCAGCGCGGAGCGCTGTTCGCCATTACTGGGTTGGGCGTGCAAGGAATAGCCGAGCGACGGTTCGCCAGCTAGCGCGTGTGTTTGACAAGGCATATTCCTTCGCAACCTTGTGTCAGTGCGCGCCCTTGCGCGCCTGGAGAGGCCCATGGCAACTATAAAAAAAGCGTCGCTGCGCAGCATTCACCGGCATTCCTGGGTGTCGCTGCTGGTCTGCTGGATGATCTGGATCCTCAATGCCTACGACCGTGAGATCGTGCTGCGCCTGGGGCCGACCATTTCCAAGCATTTCGATTTGTCCGCCGACCAATGGGGCACCGTGGCCACGGTGGTCATGCTGGCCCTGGCGCTGCTGGATATCCCCGGTTCGATGTGGAGCGATCGTTACGGTGGCGGCTGGAAACGTGCGCGCTTCCAGGTGCCGTTGGTGCTGGGCTACACCGCGATCTCGTTTCTGTCCGGTTTCAAGGCGTTGAGCGGCAACCTCGCCACCTTCATTGCCCTGCGCGTCGGCGTCAACCTCGGCGCCGGCTGGGGCGAGCCGGTGGGCGTGAGCAACACCGCCGAATGGTGGCCGGTTGAGCGCCGCGGGTTTGCCCTGGGCGCGCACCACACGGGTTACCCGATTGGCGCGATGCTTAGCGGTATCGTCGCGAGTTTTGTCATCACCGTGTTTGGTGAAGAGAACTGGCGCTATGTGTTCTTCTTCGCGTTCGTGGTGGCGCTGCCGCTGATGATCTTCTGGGCGCGTTATTCCACCGCCGAGCGCATCACTGCACTGTACGTCGACATTGCCGCCAAAGGCATGACCCCGCCCGACAACGCGCCGGCCAGCCAAGTCAAAGGCGAGGCCTGGCGTACATTCCTTGCTACCTTGCGCAACCGCAATATCGCCCTCACAGCGGGCAACACCATGCTCACCCAAGTCGTATACATGGGCGTCAACATCGTGCTGCCGGCCTACCTCTACAACATCGCCGGATTGTCCCTGGCCGAGTCGGCGGGGATGAGCGTGGTGTTCACCCTCACCGGCATTCTCGGGCAATTGGTGTGGCCGTCGCTGTCGGACATCATCGGCCGGCGCACCACGCTGATCATTTGCGGCGTGTGGATGGCGGCGAGTGTCGGCGCGTTCTACTTCGCCAATACGCTGACGTTGATCGTCGTGGTGCAACTGCTGTTCGGCCTGGTGGCTAACGCGGTGTGGCCGATCTATTACGCCGTGGCCTGCGACTCGGCCGAGCCGTCGGCGACGTCGACCGCCAACGGCATCATCACCACCGCGATGTTTATCGGCGGCGGCCTGGCGCCGGTGCTGATGGGCAGCCTGATCGCCATGGGCGGCGGTTGGACCACGCTGCACGGCTACACCGTCTGTTTCTTCGTGATGGCCGGCTGCGCCCTGGGCGGCGCACTGCTGCAATTGTTTTCCCATCGCCCCCAGGCCATGGCCGTGCAACTCGACTCCTAGAACAACACCGATGCGCTCCCCAGCCCAGCTGGCGGGGCGCCAAGAGGAATTGCCGATGATTACCGCCACTTCCGCCCGCACCCCGCAGGCGTTGAACAAACTGATGTTCGTCAAGTTGATGCCCTTGCTGATCATCGCCTACATCCTGAGCTTCCTGGACCGCACCAACATCGCCCTGGCCAAGCATCATCTGGACGTCGACCTGGGTATTTCCGCTGCGGCGTACGGGTTGGGCGCGGGGCTGTTTTTCCTGACGTATGCGCTGTCGGAAATCCCCAGCAATCTGATCATGCACAAGGTCGGCGCGCGGTTCTGGATCGCGCGGATCATGGTGACCTGGGGCCTGATCTCGGCGGCCATGGCCTTTGTGCAGGGCGAGACCTCGTTCTACGTGCTGCGCCTGTTGCTGGGCATTGCCGAAGCCGGACTGTTCCCCGGCGTCATGCTCTACCTCACCTACTGGTTCAACCGTGAACAACGGGCGCGCGCCACCGGGTATTTCCTGCTTGGCGTGTGTTTCGCCAACATCATCGGTGGCCCGGTGGGCGCGGCCTTGATGCGCATGGACGGCATGCTCGGCTGGCACGGCTGGCAGTGGATGTTCATGCTCGAAGGCCTGCCAGCGGTGGCGTTTGCCTGGGTGGTCTGGCGCAAGTTGCCGGACCGTCCGAGCAAGGCGCCGTGGTTGTCTGCCGAGGAAGCGCGCGGCATTGAGCAGCGCATCGCCCGGGAAACCGAAGAGGGCGCGGGCGAGGGCGGTCACTCGTTGAAAAACTGGCTGACCCCGCAAATCCTGCTGGCGATTTTTGTGTACTTCTGTCACCAGATCACCATCTACACCGTGATCTTTTTCCTGCCGAGCATCATCAGCAAGTATGGCGAACTGAGTACCATGAACGTCGGCCTGCTGACTTCGTTACCGTGGGTCGCGGCGGCACTCGGTGCCTTGCTGATTCCGCGTTTCGCCACGACGCCCGGACGCTGCCGGCGGTTGCTGGTCACAGGGCTGCTGACCATGGCGCTGGGCCTGGGCATCGCGTCGATATCGGGGCCGGTGTTCAGCCTGCTCGGTTTTTGCCTGTCGGCGGTGATGTTCTTCGTGGTGCAGTCGATCATTTTTTTGTACCCGGCTTCCCGTCTCAAGGGCGTTGCGCTGGCGGGCGGGCTGGGTTTCGTCAACGCGTGCGGGCTGCTTGGCGGGTTTGTCGGGCCGTCGGTAATGGGCGTGATCGAGCAAAGCACCGGCAATGCGATGAACGGCCTGAAGGTGATTGCGCTGGTATTGGTGGTGGCGGCTATTGCGGCGCTGCGGTTGCGCATGGGGCACGAGCCTGAGCGTGGCGCACAGGCCAGCGAAGCGTCCTACACGTAGACGCCGGCAACGCGGCTTTCTACACTGCGGCTTGTCTTGGGGAAAGGGGCAGGCGCCGATGAATCGCAATGAATTACGCAAGGCCGACATCAACCTGATGGTGGTGTTCGAAGCGCTGATGCTGGAGCGCAACGTGACGCGGGTGGCGGAGAAGCTGTTTCTCGGCCAGCCGACCATCAGCTCGGCCCTCAACCGCTTGCGTACCTTGTTCAACGACCCGCTGTTCATTCGCGTCGGCCACCGCATGGAGCCCACGGCGCGGGCCGAGGAAATCATCCAGCACCTGTCGCCGGCGCTGGACTCGCTATCCTCGGCCTTGAGCCTGACCCACGATTTCGACCCGTCCATCAGCACCATGACTTTTCGCATCGGCCTGTCCGATGACGTCGAATTCGGCCTGTTGCCGCCTTTGCTGCGCGCCCTACGCCAGGAAGCGCCGCAAGTGGTGTTCGTGGTGCAACATGTGGACTACTGGCGCATCCCGGATCTGCTCGCCTCTGGCGATATAACCGTTGGCATCACCCAGACCCGTGGCCTGCCGGCAAATGCCAAGCGCAAGCTGCTGCGCCATATCCGCCCGCGCATCCTACGTGCCGATGCCTCGGAAACACCGCTGACCCTCGACGAATACTGCTCACGCCCTCACGTGCTGGTGTCCCACACCGCCAACGTGGCAGGGTTCGCCGATGAGTGGCTGGCAGAAATCGGCCGCAAGCGCCACGTGGTGTTGTCGGTGCCGCAATACAGCGCACTGCCGGCGTTGCTCGCCGGCACCGACCTGATCGCCAGCCTGCCGGACTACACCGCCGAGGCCATGGCCGTGTCGGGCCACCTGTTCTGCGAGCCGTTCCCGTTCGAGACGCCGACCCTGGACTTGTCTATGGTCTGGCTCAGCCATGTCGACACCGACCCGGCCGAGCGCTGGGTACGCTCGCGACTGGAAGCGTTCATGAGTGATCGAGGGTTGGCGACCAAGGCCTGACTCCGTGGTATATCTAGGATTCTTCCTACCAAAGATTCGGAGCCCTACATGCCACACCTGCATCTGGAATACACCGCCAACCTGACGAACCTGGCCGTTGAGAAAACCCTCCTACGGCTCAACAACGTGTTGATGGTGTCTGGCCAGTTCGGTTCCGAATTCGATATCAAAAGCCGTGCGGTCAAGGTCGAGACGTTCCAGGTGGGCACCTCCCTCGACCCCCGCGGTTTTATCGCGGTGAAGCTGTCGCTGCTCAGCGGGCGGTCGCCGCAGGTCAAGAAGCAGTTGTCGGAAAGCCTGTTGGCTGCCTTGCAGGACCTGGGCGACTGGCCGGCGGGCGTACAGGTTCAGCTGAGTGTTCTGTTGGTGGATATGGATCGCGATTCCTACAGCAAAGTCGCGATTGGTTAAGCCCTACAACAACCCCTGATCGGCACACACCTTCACCACCTGTTCACGAAACCAGGTATTGGCACTGTCCTGTTCACTGGTTTCGTTCCATTGCATCTCCAGCGTGAACCCCGGCAAGCCGTTCGGCGCTTCGCAATGGCCGAATGCCGTGGCCGGTGCCAGCAACTTTTGCACGCGGCGCGGCAGGGTGACGATGAAATCGGTGCCGGTGATCATCTTCAAGGCTGCGCTGTAGCTGTTGGCGCGGGCGATGACCTGGCGCTTGTGGGCCTGGCGTGCGAGCCAGCCGTCGATCATGTTGGTGTCGGAGGTCCACGGCGTAGGGAACACGTGGCGGCGTTCGACGAAGGAGTGCAGGCTGAAGGCCGGTTCCCGGGGTGCCGAGCGTTTGTCGAACACGCACACAAGGTCGTCCTCCAGCAGCATATGGGTGCGGAAGTCTCTGTGGGCGCGGTGGAAGTTGGGGCCGAAGCAAATCACCAGGTCGAGACGACCTTCGCGCAGGTCGTCGGCGGGGATGTCGGTTTCCAGCTTCTGCACATTGACGATCACCGGCAGGTCGGCGCGGTCGAAGTTTTTCAACAGGCGCGGCAGGATCAACTGTTCGAAATATTCCGGCGCACACACGTTGAAGGTCACGGCCTTCTGCGTCGGATCGAACGCTTGGCCACCGGCGTGGCAAAGGTTGATGCTTTCGAGGATTTTCTGCACATGGCTGTACATGGTGGTGGCCTTGTACGTCGGCCGCATGCCGGCCCGCGTGTTGATAAACAGCTCGTCTTCGAAGCTGGTGCGCAACTTCTTCAGGCTGTAGCTCACGGTGGACTGGCTGACAAACAGCGTTTCAGACACCTCGGTAACGCTGCTCTGGTCATAGACGGCGATAAACACCATCAAGTCCTGCATATCGAGCTTTCTGAGCAAGTTACTGTTTAGCATCGGTTTCGTCCGTAAACCCTTTGTACCGAATTCAGTACAAGACAGCACAAAAGCTTAACGGAACGAGCGTGCCAATAGAATGCTCTGTAGGGCGTTTCTATGTTTGGTGTGAGACAAATACTGTTTGCAACACGACCTCAGCGTATATGTCGTGCGTAATGCTTTGGGTTGAAGCGCGTCACGATCAACAGCATCAGCACGATCACCGCCGTCAGCGACCACCAGGCCCATTCGAAGCTGCCCAGTCTGTCACGGATCATCCCGGCGATCAGCGGCGAAAGCCCGGCAATCAGGTAGCCGATGCCTTGCACAAACGCGGTGAGGCCACCGGCGCGGCGCGGGTTGTCCAGGTGGTCGAGGGACAGGATCAGGCTCATCGGGAACAGGCCGCCGATGCCCAGGCCGAGCAGGCTAGGCCACAGCAGGCTCAGGTGTTGCGGACTCAGGATCAGGCCGCAGAAACCGAGGATGATCAGCACCAGCAACACCGCAACGACGCCGCGTTTATCCTGGCGACGGTTGGCGATGGCGGGGGTGATCAGGCCGGACACGACTTCCATGGCCGTCAGGAAACCCAGCAGCAAACCGGCGTTCTGTTCACTCCAACCCTGCTCCACGTAGTACGGCGCCAGCCAGGCGAGTACGCAGGTGTAGGAGGCGGTGCCGAGGCCGAAGAATACCGCGAGCAACCAGGCGCGACCGTTGCCGAAAAATGATTCTTGAGGGCCCGCACCGGCTTGGGGCAGTGGCGGCAACACCGAGCGCTGCGCGTACCAGAACACCAAGGCCAACAGCGCCAGCACCGCCCAGATCGCCAGGCCGATGCGCCAACTGCCGGTCTGCACCTGCACGAACGGTGCAAACGATGCGGCCAGCGCCGCGCCGCCCATGATCGCGGTGACGTACAGGCCCATGAACAGCGAAACGTTGTCACTGAACCGCGATTTGATCAGCGCCGGCATCAGCGCCTGGATCATCGCAATCCCCACGCCGGCGGCGATGGCGCTGACAATCAACTCCAGCGCCGAATCGAGGAACAACCGCGACAGCGTCGCCACGCCAATCACCACCAGTGACACCACGATGCTGCGGTGCTCGCCAAAACGTTTGGCCACGCCCATTCCAAAGAACATCGCCAAGCCCATGGCCATCACCGGCAACATGGTCAGCAGGGCCGCGCTGCTGAAACTCAACGGCACGTCGCCACGAATCGAGGACAACAGGGGGCCGACAGCGGCCATTGAGGGGCGCAGGTTGAGGGCGACCAGCACGACACTGATCATCAGCCAGACGGCGGTGGTGGGTTTTGTTTGGACGGTTTCCATGGGACGGCCTTGAGTGAACAGGGGCGAATCAGGCCATGGGCGGGAGGAGGGGGGCAAATCAGAAAGTCGCAGGGGCTATCTAAAAATTGCGCAGGTCACATGTGGGAGGGGGCTTGCCCCCTCCCACATGTGACCTGCGCCGTCAGTTAGAGCTGATCACATGCTTGATCTCCTGAAACGCCGCCAACCCCCACGGCCCCAACTCACGACCGATGCTGCTCTGCTTGTAACCGCCCCACGCGGCCTGCGGGAAGATCACCTGCGGCGCGTTGACCCACACCAGCCCGGCTTGCAAGGCGTTCGCCACCCGTTCGGCGGTTTCATGGCTGGCGCTGACCACACTCGCCACCAGGCCGAAATCGCTGTCATTGGCCAGGGCGATGGCCTCGGCTTCGGAGGTGAAGCGTCGTACACAGAGCACCGGGCCGAAGATCTCTTCGTTCCACAACGCGCTGTCCAGCGGTACGTCGGTGAACACGGTCGGGCGGATGAAAAAGCCCTGCGGCAAATCTGCCGGGCGATCGCCGCCGCACAGCAAGCGTGCGCCATCTTCAACACCGCGCTGGATATGCCCGAGCACGCGCTGATATTGCACGCGGTTGATCAACGCGCCCATTTCCACGTCATCGGCAAATGGGTCAGCCACGCGAATGCCTTCAGCCCGTGCCTGCACACGTTGCAGGAATTCATCCGCCAGGCTGTCAGCTACCAGCACGCGACTGGTGGCGGAACACATCTGCCCAGCGTTGAAAAATCCACCGCCACAGGCCAGCTCCACTGCCAGGTCCAGGTCGGCATCGGCCAATACCAGCAGGGAAGATTTGCCGCCCAGTTCCAGGCTCACGCCCTTGATGGTTTCGGCCGCGCGCTGCATCACCTGCACGCCGACGGCGTTGCTGCCGGTGAAGGAAATCTTCGCCACGCGGCGATCCGCCGCCAGCGGCGCGCCCACTTCCAGGCCCGTGCCGCACACCAGGTTGAACACCCCAACCGGCAAGCCCGCCTCGGCGATAATCCGCGCCAGATGCAACTCCGCCAATGGCGTCACTTCCGATGGCTTGAGCACCACGCAGCAACCGGCCGCCAGCGCCGGGGCGAGTTTCCACGCGGTGGTGACCATCGGAAAATTCCACGGCACGATCAGCCCGACCACACCGCACGGCTCACGGCGCAGGCGTGCGCTGAAGTCCGCGCTGGGCAATGCCACCGGGCTATCCTGGCTGGCATCCATCGCTTCGGCCACGCTGGCGTAATAGTCGAAGGTGGCGATCACATCGTCCACATCAATCGCGGCTTCAAACAGCGGTTTGCCGTTGTTGCTCGATTGCAGGTGCATCAGCTGTTCGCGCTGCTCGCTGACGCCTTGGGCGATCTTGCGCAACAGCGCGGCGCGGTCGCGGCCGGTGCTTTTCGACCAGTCGATGAAAGCGGCGCTGGCGGCGTCGACCGCCTGGGTGACCGTGCTTGCATCACCGACGCTGACGTGGGCCAGGACGGCCTCAGTCGCGGGGTTGATTACCTCAAGCGAGGCCTGTCCGGCATGCCATGCCCCATTGATATACACACCGTTCAAGACCGCGCTCATACCGCCACCTCCTTCATCCATAGCCCTTGGTCGACTTCAATCAGTGTCGGCCCTTGGCGATCAGCCGCAGCGCGTAGTGCCACGCGCAGCGACTCAACCCCTTGGATGCTGTCGGCGGCGCAACCGAGTGCCTTGGCCACGCCGATAAAGTCCGGCGTGTAGATGTCCACGCCGACCGGCTCGATGGCGCGGTTGACCATGTATTTCTTGATCTCTTCATAGCCGTGGTTATTCCACAGCAGCACGATCACCGGCGTGCGCGCTTCCACGGCGCTGGCCAGTTCCGGCAGGGAGAATTGCAGGCCGCCGTCGCCGATCAGGCACACCACCGGCTGCCCATCGCCACGCCCCAGCCAGGCGCCGATGGCGGCGGGCAGTGCGTAGCCCAGGGTGCCGTAGCCGGTGGACGAGTTGAACCAGCGGCGCGGGTGGTCGAGGTTCAGGGTCAGGTTGCCGCTGTACACCGGTTGGGTGGAGTCGCCCACCAGTACGGCGTTGGGCAATTCTTCGAGGACGGTATTGAGGAACAGGGTTTGCGCGCGGGTGGCGGCGTCCCAGCTCGGGGTCAGTTCCGCCCACAGGCGCGCTACGCGCTCAGCGCCCCACGCGCTGTTACGCGGTGGCAAGGGTTTGCTGCTCAGCTCGGCCAGCAAGGCCTCTGCGGCGATTTGGGCATCGGCCACCAGCGCCACTTGCGGTGGATAGTTACGCACGGTCTGGTCGGGGTCGATATCGATGCGCAGCAGCGCGCCGGGAATCTCGAAACCACCGGCGAAGGTCACGTCGTAGTCGGTTTCCGCCAGTTCGGTGCCGATGGCTAGCACCACGTCCGCTTCGGCCACCAGTGCGCGGGTGGCGACCAGGGTCTGGGTCGAGCCGATCAGCAGCGGGTGGTGGCCGGGCAGCATGCCTTTGGCGTTGATGGTAAGGGCTACCGGCGCGCCGAGCACTTCGGCCAGTCGGGTCAGTTCCGGGGCCGCGTCGATGGCGCCGCCACCGGCCAGGATCAAGGGTTTCCTGGCCGCCGCGAGCAGTTGGCTCATCTGCTTGACCGCCGAAGGCGCGGCACCGGCACGGGCCACGCTGACCGGTTCACTGCCCCGCAGTGCGTCGGCATTTTCCACCAGCACATCCAAGGGGATTTCGATGTGCACCGGTCGCGGCCGCCCGGCCTGGAACAACGCAAACGCCCGTGCCAACACGCCGGGCAGCTCCGCCGCGGACATCAGGGTGTGGGAGAACGCCGCCACGCCGGCCATCATCGCGCCCTGGTTCGGCAGCTCATGCAGCTTGCCGCGTCCGCCGCCCAATTGGCTGCGCGACTGCACGCTGGAAATCACCAGCATCGGGATCGAGTCGGCATAAGCCTGGCCCATGGCGGTGGTGATATTGGTCATGCCGGGGCCGGTGATGATGAAGCACACGCCGGGTTTGCCGCTGGTGCGCGCATAACCGTCGGCCATGAAGCCGGCGCCCTGTTCGTGGCGCGGGGTGACGTGACGGATGCTGGAACGGGCCAGGCCGCGGTACAGCTCCACGGTGTGTACGCCGGGAATGCCAAACACTTGGTCCACGCCGTAGCCTTCCAGGAGGTTGACCAATACTTCGCCGCAGGTCGCCATACAGATCGCTCTTATTGTTGAGGTAAGGCGTTATTGGACCGGCTGGCCCGTAGCGGCAACAATCGATAAAAAGTCATACTAGCCATGTCCTCACGTCATGGCTTGCCCCCCTATGAAACGCCTCCCGCCACTGCCCGCGCTGCACACGTTCTGGGTCACGGCCCAGTGCTGCAACTTCACGCGCGCTGCCGAGCAGTTGCACATCACCCAGGGCGCGGTGAGCCGGCAGATTGCAGGGCTGGAAAGTCATTTGGGCTATGCGCTGTTCCAACGCCAGGCGCGGGGTCTGAGCCTGACCGACGCAGGCCGCGAATGGTCACTGCGCGCACAGCAGGTGTTTGGCCTGCTTGGCGAAGCGGTGGAGCAGATCGGCAGTCGCCGCCAGACCTTGCAACTCAAGGCGTCCACTTGTGTGATGCGCTGGCTGCTGCCGCGCCTGATGCAGTGGCAGAAGGAACGCCCGGACGTGCCGGTTGAACTCACCACCACCGTGGCCTACACCGTGGACTTTCGCCGCGAGCAATTCGACGCGGCGGTGATCTATGCACCCATCGCCGAGCAATCGAGCGCGGCGCGGCATCTGTTCGACGAACAGCTCACGCCGGTCTGTGCACCGGCACTGCTTGCGGGCTTGCACACACCGCAAGATTTGCAACAACAGGTCTTGCTGCACCCCACGCGGGATGAGCGGGATTGGGCATTGTGGCTCAAGGCGGCGCAGACGCGACTGGGCAATTTGAGCCAGGGGCATCATTTTGAAACGCTGGATCTGGCGATGACGGTGGCGTCCCAGGGTTCCGGCGTGGCGATTGGCGACAGTGCGTTGATTGGCGAGGATTTGAAGGCGGGGCGGTTGGTGATGCCGTTTGAGTTAAGGGTGCCGACGGGGATGGGGTATTACTTGGTGTATCCACCGGGGGCCGAGCCTTCGGCGGGTCTGGAAGCCTTGATGGATTGGTTGGTGAGTCAGGCACAGTCCCCAAGACACTGAGGATCCAAATGTGGGAGCGTCGAACCGCCGCTCCCACAGTTTTTAACCGCGCGGTGTCAGTAGCCGACGGTGAAACGTTGGCGCGAGTGCTTGGGTGTTTCCACTTCGTCGATCAAGGCGATGGCGTAGTCAGCAAAGCTGATCCAGCTGCGGCCTTCACTGCTCACCAGCAGATCATCCAGGCCCACACGGAATGTGCCGGTGCGCTCGGTTTCGACGAATTCGGCCGATGGCGACAGGAAGGTCCAATCCAGCTCTTTTTCCTGACGCAGCGTGTCGAGAAACGCAGCCCCTGCGCTGGCTTCGGCTTTGTACTCAGCCGGGAAACCTTCGCTGTCGATCACCCGACCGCCACCCGGCAGCAGCAGTGAACCGGCACCGCCCACCACCAGCAGGCGTTTCGCCCCGGCTTTCTTCACCGGCCCGATCACGGCGCTGGCGGGCAGGGTGGCGAATTGCGCCGCGCTGATCACCACGTCGCTACCACTCACCGCCTGTTCCAGGGCGTTGGCATCCAGGGCGTCGACTTGTTTGACGGTGACGCCAGGGCGCACGGCCAGCTTGTCGGTATTGCGTGCGATGGCGGTGACGGTGTGACCACGACGCAGCGCTTCTTCCAGCAGTTGGCTACCGGCACGGCCAGTGGCACCAATGATTGCAATCTTGCTCATGACGTTCTCCAGTACGTTAGGGTTTGAAACGGTTCACCACTTCATTTCGCCCTTGGCGACTTTGGCGCTCAGTTCCAGCGAGCTTTCGTCGGCGAGGGTGGGGTAACGCTTTTTCATGGCCGCGATCAGGGCGGTGGAATCCTTGGCCTTGGCGGTCTCGGCGTCGAAGGCCTTGATGTAGTCGGCGGTAAAGGACACGGATTTCAGGGATGGCGTGCCCAGGTAGTGGCCAGGCACCACGGTGCGCGGCTTCAGTTGTTCAATGCGTTGCAGGGTGGCGAGCCAATCCTTGTGGGACTGCGCGCTCTGGGTATCGGCCATCCACAGGTGGATGTTTTCGGAGACGACTACGCCACCGACCACGGCCTTGATCGACGGGATCCACACAAAGCTGCGATCCGGCTGTGGGCCGTCCAGGCCGATCACCTCCAGTTGCTGGCCTTCCAGGCTCAAGCTATGGCCTTCGAGGACCTGCGGCACGATAGTTTTGGCCGGCTTGTCAGCACCCATTTTCGGGCCCCAGAACTCAAGCTTGCCGGCGACGGTGGCCTTGATGTGGTCGACCACCGGTTGTGGCGCCAGCACCTTGGCGTCGGGGAAGGCGGTGGTGAGGGTGTCGAGGCCGAAGTAATAGTCCGGGTCGCCATGGCTGATGTAGATGGTGGTCAGGTGTTTGCCGCTGGCACGGATCTTCTGCACCAATTGTTCGGCCTGGCCTTTGCCGAATTGGGCGTCGACCAGGATCGCGTCCTTGGCGCCGCTGACCAGCACCGAGCTGACCGGGAAGATCGCGGCTTCGCCTGGGTTGTAGACATCCAGCTTGAGGTCGGCCGCGGCCGCATGGGCGGCGAAGGCCAGGGCGGCCGCGGCCAGGGTCAAGCGCTTGAAGGTTGAGAACATCGGGCAGCTCCAGCATCGGTAAAGGATGCACAGAGCTTAGTTGCACAAAACCAGACTAAAAATGCGATGCTGGGACATAGTTTGTTTCTGAAAGTGGACAGATCATGGATCGTCTTCAAGCAATGCGCGTGTTTGTCACGGTGGTGGACCTGGGCAGCCAGTCCGCTGCCGCCGATCATCTGGACCTGTCGCGCCCGGTGGTGTCGCGTTACCTGGCGGAGCTGGAAGACTGGGTGGGGGCGCGTTTGCTGCACCGCACCACGCGCAAGCTCAGCCTGACGGCGGCGGGCAGTGAAACCCTGCCACGCTGTCGGCAATTGCTGGAATTGTGTGGCGACATGCAAGCCGCCGTCAGCGAGCCCGATGACGCGCCTCGTGGTTTGCTGCGCCTGAGCGTCAGCACCTCGTTCGGCCAAGCGCAACTGGCCCAGGCCATTGCCGAGTACGTCAAGCGCTACCCGCTGGTGACGGTCGACCTGCAGATGCTTGATCGCACGGTGAACCTGGTGGATGAGCGCATCGACCTGGCTATCCGCACCAGCAGCGACCTGGACCCCAATCTCATTGCCAGACGCCTGACGGTGTGCCGCTCGGTGGTGTGTGCTTCGCCGGCTTATCTTTTGGAGCATCCGTCCCCTCGGAAAGTCGAGGATCTGGCCGGGCACAATTGCCTCACCCATTCCTATTTCGGCAAAAGCCTGTGGCATTTCGAGGAGCGTGGGGAGCCTGTCTCGGTGCCGATCAACGGCAATATCACCTCCAACGAGGCCAGCACGTTGTTACGCGTAACGTTGGCCGGTGCAGGGGTGTCGATGTTGCCCACTTACCAGGCCGGCGATTACATCCGGCGCGGCGAACTGGTGCGCCTGCTGCCCGACGCCGAGCCGCGGCAGATGAACATCTACGCGGTGTACGCCTCGCGCAAGCACATGCCGTCGGCGTTGCGCAGTCTGTTGGATTTCCTGGTGCTGCGGTTCCCGGAGGAGCCGTCGTGGGATGTCGGTCTTTAGGCCGGGATCAACCTGTTGAATGTCGTCCGATAATGGCAACTTGGCCGGGTTGACCTATGCTTTAGACAGCACCCTGTAGATCCGCAGAGGTCTGTGCCATGAGCATTAAAACCAGAAAGTACCTGATGATTTTCAGCCTGTGCGCCATTGCCAGCGCACTCTACGGGACCGCCGCCTACCGCGTGGAGCAAACCCGTATGCAGCCGACCTTTGCGATCAGCTGCCATCAGGATCAATGTGTTCCCCACACCGGTAGTTTCAGCGCGCTCAGGTAGCCGGTTGTTCGGCCTTCAACTGCTCGCGAAACGCCTTGGGTGAGAACCCGACCCGTCGGCGAAACAGTCGAGAGAAGTTGGTAGGGTCGGAAAAACCCAACACCTCCGACATCTCATTGATGGTCATGCTGGTGTAAGTCAGCAGGCGCTTGGCTTCCAGCAATTGGCGGTCATGCATGATCTGTAGCGCAGGTTGCCCACCCAACTCCCGACACGTCCCGTTCAGGTGTGAGACCGAGATGCCCAGCTTGTGGGCAAGATCCTCGATCTTCGGGTGTTCGCGGTAATGCTGCTCGACCAACTGGGTAAAGCGCCGAAAGTATTCACGCCCCCGTGGCGCGCGAGGGTGACGGCGCTGGATGGCCTGGCGGCTGATCCACACCAGCAAGACGCTGACCAACGCGTGCAGCATCATGTCCCGTGCCGGTTGTTCATCGGCGTATTCTTCCTGCAAGCGCGCGAACTGGCTGTTCAGGTAATCACTGTCTTTGCCCGCCGGGTAACTGCCGAGTGTCTGCAAACCGTCCACCGTTGTACCCAGTTGGGTTTGCAGGTGGCTGACCAACGGCGCCGATAGCGTCACCACGTAACCTTCGACGTCCTCGGGAAAGCGGAACCCATGCACGCACAAGGGTGGCAGTACTTGCAGGGTCGCTTCGTTCAGCGTGGTGCGCTGGCCTTCGATCTCCAACTGTGCCTGACCTTTGTGCACGTACAGCAACTGGCACAGATCCGCGTGCCGGTGGGGTTGGATTTCCCACTGGTATTCCCGACTGCGCCGGGAAATGGTTTCGCAGTGCAACAAATCGGGGGTGGGCCATTGCTGGTGTTCCCCGTAAAGCTTGAAGACCGGAATTGCGGTTTTGGTCATGGTTTCAACCCGATACTCGAAAGAGTGGTGCGGTAATCGCCCCGATTGGCAAAAAGCGCAGGCTTTGGCTCAGTTTTCACCTTCTTATGCCGCTCACTCAAGTGAAAAATGTCAGCAACAAGATCAATGACAACTCTTTCACCCGATCCGTTCGAGTGGAAATTGCGGACCATAAAAATAATGAAAACGCTGAAAACCCAAGTCGCTATTATCGGCGCCGGTCCTTCTGGACTGCTGCTTGGTCAACTGCTGCATCAGGCAGGGATCGAGACCCTTATCCTAGAGCGTCAGAGCGCCGATTACGTGCAGGGCCGCATCCGTGCCGGGGTGCTGGAACAAGGCATGGTCGACCTGCTGAGGCAGGCGGGTGTCAGTCAGCGAATGGACAGCGAAGGCCTGGTGCATGATGGTTTCGAGTTGGCGCTGAACGGTCAACTCACCCATATCGACCTCAAGGGCCTGACAGGCGGTCAATCGGTGATGATCTACGGACAGACCGAAGTCACCCGCGACCTGATGGCCGCCCGTGCCGCCGCCGGTGCCACCACCCTGTATGAAGCGCGCAATGTGCAGCCTCACGATCTCAAAAGTGATCGACCCTGGCTGACCTTTGAACATCAGGGCGAATCCTTTCGCCTGGAGTGCGATTACATCGCCGGTTGCGACGGTTATCACGGTATTGCACGCCAATCGATTCCGGCTGAATCGCTCAAGGTCTTCGAGCGGGTCTACCCCTTTGGTTGGCTGGGCATCCTCGCCGATACGCCGCCGGTACACGCTGAATTGGTGTACGCCAAGCACGCGCGCGGCTTTGCGCTGTGCAGCATGCGTTCGCCGACGCGCAGCCGTTACTACCTGCAGGTGCCGGTGGAGGAACCGATTGACGAATGGTCCGATGCACGCTTCTGGGACGAACTGAAAACCCGCCTGCCCAGCCACCTCGCCGATCAGTTGGTGACCGGCCCGTCGATTGAAAAAAGCATCGCACCGCTGCGCAGTTTTGTGGTGGAGCCCATGCAGTACGGGCGCCTGTTCCTGCTCGGCGATGCGGCGCATATCGTGCCGCCCACCGGCGCCAAGGGCTTGAACCTGGCGGCCAGTGATGTGAGCACTCTGTACCGGATCTTGCTCAAGGTTTACGGCGAAGGGCGGGTGGATCTGCTGGAGCGCTATTCCGCCATTTGCCTGCGGCGGGTGTGGAAGGCCGAGCGGTTTTCCTGGTGGATGACCTCGATGTTGCATCAGTTTCCCGAGGCCGACGGTTTCAGCCAGCGCATCGCCGAGAGTGAGCTTGAGTACTTCATCCACTCCGAGGCGGGGCGCAAGACCATCGCAGAAAATTACGTCGGACTTCCATACGAAGCTATCGAATAGCCTGCTATCGTATTGAGCATTCCCGTGGGCCGCCTTTTCCCGCGGGCCCTGCTCGAAGGTCCTGCCGTGACGCACCTCAATCAGCCTGTTCCGCCACTGCCCGCTGTGCGCAGCATTCTCGCCTCACTGATGATGGCGATCTTCCTGGGGGCGTTGGACCAGACCATTGTCGCCGTGTCCATGCCTGCGATCTCCGCCCAGTTCCATGACGTCAACCTGCTGGCCTGGGTCATCTCCGGCTACATGGTGGCGATGACCGTGGCGGTGCCGATCTACGGCAAGCTCGGTGACCTGTACGGGCGGCGGCCGATGATGCTGATCGGCATGGGCCTGTTCACCCTGGCCTCGCTGTTCTGCGGCATGGCGCAAAGCATGGAGCAACTGGTGCTGGCGCGGATCCTCCAGGGTATCGGCGCTGGCGGCATGATTTCGGTGAGCCAGGCGATCATCGGCGACATCATCCCGCCCCGTGAACGTGGCCGCTACCAGGGCTATTTCAGCAGCATGTACGCGGTGGCCAGCGTGGCCGGGCCGGTACTGGGCGGCTACATGACCGAGTACCTGTCGTGGCGCTGGGTGTTCCTGATCAACCTGCCCCTGGGCGCCGGCGCCTGGTATGTGGCTCATCGCACGCTAGTGGGTTTGCCGGTGCCGCAGCGCAAGCCGATCATCGATTACCTCGGCACTGTGCTGATGATCATTGGCCTGACGGCCTTGTTGCTGGGCATCACCGAAATTGGCCAGGGTCATCATTGGCGCGATGATCAGGTGCTGGGGCTGCTTGCCTGTGCGTTGGTGGCGTTGACGGTGTTTGTCTGGCACGAGCGCCGGGCGCGGGAGCCGTTGTTGCCGATGCATTTGTTTGCCAACCGCAGTGCGGTGTTGTGCTGGTGCACGATCTTTTTCACCAGCTTCCAGGCGATTTCCCTGACGGTGCTGATGCCGCTGCGTTATCAGACGGTGACCGGTTCCGGCGCGGACAGCGCGGCGCTGCACTTGCTGCCATTGGCCATGGGCTTGCCGATGGGGGCTTATTTTGCCGGGCGCATGACCTCAGTGACCGGGCGCTATAAGCCGATGATCCTCAGCGGCGCGCTATTGAGCCCCTTCGCCATTCTCGGCATGGCCCTGAGCGCGCCGCAGGCGGTGGGGCTGACGGCCTTGTTCATGCTGCTGTGCGGCATTGCGGCCGGCATGCAATTCCCGACGTCCCTGGTGGGCACGCAAAACTCGGTGGAGCAGCGCGATATCGGCGTCGCCACCAGCACCACCAACCTGTTCCGTTCCCTGGGCGGGGCGGTGGGGGTGGCGTGCATGTCGGCACTGTTGCTGGCGCTGTTGCAGGACTCCAGCTTCGCCCACCTGGCCAGCGGCGCGCTGGTGGCCGAAGGCAGTTCCGGCAACGTGCTGCTCGACGGCCTCAACGCCGCCCCCGGCCCGGCGCAGGATGCCCTGCGCGGGGAGTTGGCGGTGACGTTCCGGCATTTGTTGATGGTCAGTGCGGCGGTGTCACTGCTGGGGCTGGCGGCGGCGATTGCGATGCCCAATCGGGTGCTGCGTGGCCGTGAAGACAAAGCACGCTAACCCTGTAGGAGTTGGCTTGCCAGCGATGACGGTGGGTCAGTCAATATATGGGTTACTGATACAACGCCATCGCCGGCAAGCCAGCTCCTACAGGGGGAATGCATTTCAATTTTGATCAGGGGCTGTAATAACCCACCGCCACCATGAAATGCCCAGCCTTGCGCACATACGCATGCTTGTTCTCGATCTTGTCGGTCACCGGGTTTTTCCAGCGGTATTTGTATTCGCCCTGGTCCTGCTCGGCCATCAACTTGAGGATCGGCTCACCCACCGGCTTGCCGTCCGGGTCCTTGATCTTGCTGAAATCGGTGTTGACCAGGCGCAGGTTGGTGCCGTGGGCTACATAGCGCTGGGTATCGAGGTCAACCACGAACACATAAAGGTCATCCTGCAGGAAACCACCCTGCAATGAGTTGATGGCCTTGAGTGTGCCGGTTTCATCCTTGAGCAAGGCGGTTGCCGCCTTGTTGCGCAGGGCCCGGGCCTGTTCCGGCGTGGCCCGTGGCAGGTAATAACCCACCGCGAGGATGCGTTCGCCCACACGCTGATAAAACACGTGCTTGTGTTCGACCTTGCCATCGTTCCAGTTCTGCCAGCGATAGTCGGCCTGCTGGATGCCCTGGCTTTCCGGCACCTTGAGCGCATCTTTGAAGGACTGGCGCAAATCCGGCCCGAGGACTTCGGACACGTCACGGCCGATCAAGGCGGAGGATGGACCACCGCTGGCCAGCAGCATGCCCTTCGTGTCGACCACAAACACATAGCGATCGTGGTCGACGAATTCGCCCTGTCGACTGAAGGCGGCAAACGCCTTGTCGCCGTTGCTCTGGTAGTAGACCAAGGCTTTTTCCAGCAGCGCCTTGGCCGCCTTGGCGTCTTCATCCTGAGTCGTTTCAGCGTGCACCTGGCTGAAACACAACAGCAGCAGCCAGGTGAGTTGGAACACTACCTTCATTACCCGTCCCTCGTTCTTGTTGATGTGACAAGAGCGTAGACGGTCACGGGCGACTCAGAAGGGTTTGGTCGGCAGGTACTTGCCGTCCAGGGTGATCACCGCGCGGGAGCCGCCGTCCGGGTCCTCGACCTTCTTGATGTCCAGCTTGAAGTTGATTGCACTGATGATGCCGTCGCCGAACTGCTCATGGACCAGCGCCTTGAGGGTGGTGCCATAGACTTGAAGCATTTCGTAGAAGCGGTACATCGTCGGGTCGGTTGGCACGCCGCCGGGGAAGCTGCCGCGCAGGGGCACGCTTTGCAGCAGGCGGCTGGCGTCCTGGTCCAGGCCGAGCTTGTCGCAGACCACGTCCGCAGCGTCCTTGGGCAGCGGATGCTGGCCGAGCAGGGCGGCGGTGACGAACGCCAAGCTGAGCCCGGTGCCGTCGGTGAGGTCTTGCCAGGACAGGTTCTTGCGTGCCTTGAGGTCGATAACGGTGTCGGCCAGGGCCAGGCGTGGGGTTTGTGAGAAGTTGGATTGCAACATGGTGTTGTCCTCTTGGTTGAAATGGGGTCAGGCAGCGTGGATCTGATTGAGCAGCGACACGAAACGCCCGCTGCGGCTGTCCAGGGCGTCGATGGCGCCGGTTTCGATGTCGTACACCCAGCCGTGCAACGTCAGTCGGCCTTGTTCCAGGGCCAGGGCGACGCAGGGGTGGGTCTTGAGATTGGCCAACTGGGCGATCACGTTTTCGCGCACCAAGTCGCTCAAGCGGGCGGCATCGGATGTGTGCTGGCGTGCGGCGTTAATCACCTTGGCCGACTCTGCATGGCGCAACCAATTGGCCACGGCGGGCAGGTGGTCCAGGCATTTGCAGGTGGAGATGGCAGTCATCGCCCCGCAGTCGGAATGGCCGCAGATCACAATGTCACTGACCCCCAGCACCGCCACCGCATATTCGACGGTGGCCGATACACCGCCCGGCTCCGGGCCGTAGGACGGCACGATGTTGCCGGCGTTGCGGATTACGAACAGGTCTCCCGGTTCTTGCTGGGTCAGTAGCTCGGGGACTACACGGCTGTCGGAACAGGACACAAACAGTGTGCCCGGGGTTTGCGTGGTCGCCAGGTGTTTGAACAGGTCGCTGCGTTGGGCAAAGGCTTCGGCCTGGAATTTGCGGAAGCCGTCGATGAGATGTTGCATGGGAGGTTCTCCTTGCGTCGCTGATGGGGCAAGGATGGAAGTTTTCAGCTATAGCGTCCAAGACCGGCTTATTATGGTTTCCATTGGTCATGCCTATAGTTGGGGGCTTCGATGCTGCTGCGCCATATCCGTTACCTGCTGGCGGTGGCTGAACACCGCAATTTCACCCGCGCCGCCGAGGCGCTGCATGTGTCGCAGCCGACCTTGTCGCAGCAGATCAAGCAGTTGGAGGACACCTTGGGTGCACCGCTGCTGGACCGCTCCGGGCGCAGCGTCAGCCTGACCGACGCCGGCGAGGCCTATGTGCGCTTTGCACGGCTGGCCTTGCAGGACTTGCAGGCTGGCACCCGCGCCATGCATGACGTGCAGGACTTGAGCCGGGGCAACCTGCGCCTGGCCATGACACCGACTTTTACCGCCTACCTGATCGGGCCGTTGCTGGCGCAGTTCAACCAGCGGTATCCGGGGATTACGGTGAGCATCGAGGAGCTGACCCAGGACCGCATGGAAGCCGCCTTGGCGGAAGACGCGCTGGACATCGGCATAGGTTTTACCGGCGAGCATCTGCCGGATATCGAGTGCGAAGGGCTGTTTGTTGAAACGCTGAGTGTGGTGGTCGGCGCCAATCATCCGGGAGTGGACAGTCGGCAGTGGCTGGCGCAACCCCTAGTGTTGTTGAACACCGGCTTTGCGACCCGCCGCTACATCGACGATTACTGCCGTGCCCAGGGCATAAGCCCTTTGATTGCTATGGAGGCCAACTCCATCAGTGCAATCATTGAAATCGTGCGCACCACGGCACTGGCGACCATCCTGCCCAGTGCAATCGCCGAGGCCCAGCCAGGTTTGAACGCAGTGGCAATCAGCCCTGCATTGCCGCAACGCACCGCGGCACTGCTGAGCCGCAAGGGCGCCTATCGCAGTGCCGCGTGTCGCGCCTTCGTGTCGTTGATCAAGGCGCGGCCAGCCACTGGCTGACGATAGCGTCATAGGCTCCCGTGGCCTGGCTCAGGTGCAGCCATTGATCGACGTAGCTTTTCCAGGCCACATCATCACGGGGTAACAGGAAGGCTTTTTCGCTGTACTGCATCTGCCGCTCGGGGTTCACCGCACACAGCCCCGGCTTGAGCTTCTGCTGGTAACGCGCTTCGCTGGCGTCGGTGATCATCACATCGGCCTTGCCTGCCAGCAGTTCATCGAAGATGGTCACGTTGTCGTGCAGGCGGATCTGCGCCTGGCCCAAGTGGGCACGGGCGAATACTTCGTTGGTGCCGCCGGCCGGTTCGATGACGCGTACCTGGGGCTGGTTGATCTGTTCGACGGTCTGGTAGCGCTGCACATCGGCACAGCGCACCAACGGGATTTTGCCGTCGACGCCCAGGGATTGGCTGAAGAAGGCTTTTTTCTGGCGCTCCAGCGACACCGAAATCCCGCCCACGGCAATGTCACAGCGCTGGGCCAGGAAGTCCGGCATCAGGGTTTTCCAGGTGGTGGGCACCCATTGGATCTTTGCGTTGAGGCTCTTGGCCAGGGACTCGGCCATGGCGATGTCGATGCCTTCATAGCTGCCGTCGGCGCGCAGCGAGGTGTAGGGCTTGTAGTCGCCGGTGGTGCAAACGGTCAGCGTGCCGCGCTGGAGCACTTGGTCGAGGTGCGAAGGCGCGGTGTCGGCCAGGGCGCTGGTGGCCAGACTTGCCAGTACACAGAGGGCGAAAGGAGCTTTCATGCGGTCGAGTCCTTGGGGCATGGGCGTGGGCGCTCATTATTTCCAGCACCGGGCCAGGTAGCAAGGCGCGGCGAATGTTTAGCCAAGTCGCAACCAAACTCCGTCAACCCTGAATTTAATCACCTGTGCAGGCGTGTGACGCTGGCGGTTACCTCTAGCACTGTGATCCCCGCATGGACGGCTCCTCCGACACCCACCCCGCGATACTGCCGTCCGATCTCGCGTTCTGGGCACTGTTTCACTGCCGACACGCACGCCCACCAGATAGCGCATTCCTACGTTGATCCATCCCCTGGATGGCGTGCACCTGCGCGCCTGCCTGACCCACACGTATGAGAATGCCCATGAGTGTCTTTGCCTGCCTGCACGAAGCCCAGTCCTTCCTCGAACAAAACCCGGACATCGAGATGTTCGAGCTGTTTATCCTCGACAACAACGGCGTGCCACGCGGCAAGTTGCTGCACCGCGATGAGTTGCTGGCGGTGTATGAAAGCGGCCGGCCGTTGCCCAGTACCATTCTTGGCCTGACCATCAATGGCGACGACGTGGAAAACTCCGGGCTGGTGTGGGAGGTGGGTGATATTGATTGCCGCGCCTATCCGATCAGCGGCAGTTTGCAGCGCATGCCGTGGCGCCTGATTCCGACGGCAGCCGTGCAAGTCAGCATGCACCCCACCGAAGGCCTGCCCGCGACCGTCGCCGATCCCCGGCATTTGCTGGCCAAGGTGATCGATGGACTCAAGGCCGACGGTTATTACCCAGTGATGGCGGCGGAACTGGAGTTCTACCTGCTCGACCAGAAACCCGACAGCAACGGCCGCCCGCAACCGGCGCGGGATGTGGACGGCGGGCGCCCGCGCTCGACTCAGGTCTACGGCCTGCGCGAGCTGGAGCAGATCGAACCCTTCCTTGCTGACCTTTACAGCGCCTGCAAACTGCAAGGCATCCCGGCGCGCACGGCAATCTCCGAATACGCCCCAGGCCAGGTGGAAATCACCTTGGAGCATCGCGCCGACGCCCTGCAAGCGATGGACGAAGCGGTGCGTTACAAACGCTTGGTCAAAGGTGTGGCGCATAAGCACGGGATGACGGCTTGCTTCATGGCCAAGCCGTTCGACGACCTGGCCGGCACCGGCATGCACATGCACGTGAGCCTGGCGGATGCCGAGGGCAATAACCTGTTCGCCAGCGAAGCCACCGACGGCACGCCGCTGTTGCGCCAGGCGGTGGGCGGCATGCTCAGCACCTTGCTCGATTCCTTGCTGATGTTCTGCCCCAATGCCAATTCCTACCGCCGCTTTCAGACCAACAGCTACGCGCCTCTGGCCGCCACTTGGGGCGTGGACAACCGCACCGTCAGCCTGCGCGTGCCGGGCGGGCCAGCGAGTTCTCGACATATCGAGCATCGAATCTGCGGTGCCGACGCCAACCCCTACCTGGCCGCCGCCGCGATTCTGGCCGGCATCCATCGCGGCATCCGTGAGCAGCGTGACCCCGGCGCCCCGGTAGAAGGCAATGGCTACGCCCAGGCCAAGGAGTTGCTGCCTACCGACTGGTTGACCACGCTACGTGCCCTGGAAGGTTCGAGCTGGGCGCGGGACGCGTTCGGTAGTGGATTCCTCGACGTGTACCTGGCGGTCAAGCGCGCCGAATATCGCCAGTTCATGGGCGAAGTGGGCGAGCAGGATTGGCGCTGGTATCTGCATCAGGCGTGAACAGGCTTCGGTGGTGAACGTTTCGACCTTTTTTTGACATTGCACTGGTTAAGCTGCGAATCAAGGTCGTTCACTGCCGTTCCACCCACATGAGCCCGCGATGTCGCCACAACCACCATCCTCCATCGAGATTGAATACGCCGAGCGCTGTGACCGTGAGCACGCCAGGGTCTGCGGCGATACACGGCCGCCAGGGCTGCGGCAGCGACTGGCGTCGTGGCGCGACGAGCGGATGGTTCGCCAGGCGCTTAAAGTCGCCGGTGAACCTGGGTTGGTGTTGGACCTGGCCTGTGGCTCGGGGCGTTTCTGGCCTGTGCTGGCCGAACACGTCAACCGGGTGATCCTGGCGTCGGACAACTCCCAGGACATGCTCGACCATGCCCGCACCCATCACCCGGCGTCCTTGCTCAAACGCGTCAAGACCTTCCAGGGCTCGGCGTTCTCCATCAGCTTGTCGGCGAATGCGGTGGATTGCATTTTCTGCCTGGAATTGTTTCGCCATGTGCCCAGCAGTGAAGGGCGCTTGGCCCTACTGCGCGAGTTCCACCGGGTCAGCCGCGATACGGTGATTGTCTCGGTCAACTCCCGTACCTGCGTCGATGATGAGTTCCGCCAGGCGGGCTTCAAGGTCCTGCATCATCAAGAATTCATGCCCGGCTCAAGCCTGTGGCGGGTCTACGTGCTGCGTAAGAGAGGATAAGTCCCGCCTGTCGGACTATTCTTCAACTCCTGTCTGAGTTTTCATGGTTGCCTGTGCACTGCGGATGCTCGCTAGCCCCTTTCGCGATATATACTGCGCGCCATTCTTCAAGGGAGAGCCGTGTGGCCATCGATATTCACTGGATCTGCGACAACGATAGCCTCGGCCAGCATTGCGCCGAATGGCAGCAGTTGCCATTCGTCGCCCTCGACACCGAATTCATGCGGGTCGACACCTTTTATCCCATTGCCGGGCTGATCCAGATTGGTGATGGCGTGCGCGCTTACCTGATCGATCCCCTGACCATCGACAACTGGCAACCCTTGGCCGCCTTGCTGGAAAACCCGGCGGTGATCAAGGTGGTGCACGCCTGCAGCGAAGACCTGGAAGTGTTGCTGCGCTTGACCGGCAGCCTGCCAGTCCCGCTGTTCGACACCCAGTTGGCCGCCGCTTACCTGAACCTCGGTTTCTCCATGGGCTATTCGCGCCTGGTGCAAGCCGTGCTGGATATCGAGCTGCCCAAGGGCGAGACCCGTTCGGACTGGCTGCAGCGGCCCTTGTCCGAGACGCAAGTCAGCTACGCCGCCGAAGACGCGGTGCACCTGGCCGAGGTTTACACCCGCCTGCGTCCGCAGCTGTCGGACGACAAGTACGCCTGGGTGCTGGAGGACGGCGCGGAGTTGGTCGCCAACCTGCGCCGCGAAGTCGACCCCTACGAGGTGTACCGCGACGCCAAGCTGGCCTGGAAGCTGTCCCGCGCCCAACTCGCCGTACTGCGTGAACTGTGCGCCTGGCGCGAGCAGCAGGCCCGCGCCCGTGACCTGCCGCGCAACCGCATCATTCGCGAACACTCGTTATGGCCCCTGGCCAAATCCCAGCCGGATAACCTCGCCGCCCTGGGCAAGATCGAAGACATGCACCCGCGCACCGTGCGTCAGGACGGCCAGTTCCTGCTGGACCTGATCAAGCGTGCCGGCAGCGTGCCGATGGACCAATGGCCGCCTGCCGTTGCCGAACCGTTGCCGGTGGATGCCGCCGCGCTGATCAAGCAACTGCGCGCCCTTGGCCAGGCGCAAGCCGAACGCCTGGAGATGGCGCCGGAACTGATGCTGCGCAAGAAAACCCTCGAAGCCCTGGTCAAAAGTGGCTACCCCGATGGGCCTTATAAATTGCCAGACTCGCTGCGTGGCTGGCGCCGCGAGTTGATGGGCCAGGCGCTGCTCGACAGCCTGGCTACCGCCGGAGAACAGCCTTGAAACGTATTTGCTCCATTTACCGCAGCACCAAACGCGCCGGCATGTACCTTTACGTACTCAAAAGTGATGAGCTGAAACGTGTGCCCGAAGGTTTGCTCGCGGTGTTCGGCCAGCCGCTGCTCGCGTTCAACCTGGTGCTGACGCCTGAACGCAAACTGCAACAGGAAGACATCGTGCAGGTGCTGGAAAACCTCGACAAACAGGGTTACCACCTGCAAATGCCGCCGCCCGAGGACGAGTACATCGAGCACTTGCCCGAAGAACTGCTGCGCCGCAACGACCCGATGTGATCGACCGGTGCTCTATCCTGGGCACTTGCTTCAATGGAATCGTATAAGTGGGCGGTGGCCGTAAGGATGCGGGCAGCCGTCCGTACTGTTTTTGAAAGGTTTTATGCATGCGTGTTCTGATTGCTGAACAGGATCACCCGCTCTACGCCCAATTGCTGGGCGAAGCGGCACCGGACCTTGAAGTGCTGACCAGCGGCGACTCGGCAGAACTGTCGCGCCTGGCCGCCGATTGCCCGGTCTGGCTGGGCCAGCCGGACCTGCTGGCGACGCTGCTGCGCCAAGGCCATCACCCGCAATGGCTGCAATCGACCTGGGCCGGCATTACCCCGTTGCTGGCTGAAGGCTTGCCCCGAGACTATCGCCTGACCCGTGCGGTGGGCATTTATGGCCAGGTCATGGCCGAATTTGTCCTCACCTATATGCTCGGCCACGAACGTGAGGTATTGGCACGTCTGGTCAGCCAGGTCGAGCGCAAATGGGACAATCGCATGGGCCAGAGCCTGGCGGGGCGCAAGGTGCTGATCGTCGGCACCGGCGATATCGGCCAGAGCGTTGCCGAGTTCCTGGTGCCGTTCGGCGTGAAGCTGTACGGCATCGCCAGCAACGCTCGAGAGCAGGCGCCGTTTGTCGAAGTGGCCGGGCTTGACGCCCTGGGCCGTCTGGTGGGCGAGGTCGACTACGTGATCAACCTGCTGCCCAACACGCCGAGCACCCATGACCTGTACGACGCTGCGCTGTTCAAGCAATTCAAGCCGACCGGGTTGTTTATCAACGTCGGGCGCGGAGTGGCGGTGGTGGATGCGGACTTGGTCGAGGCCCTGAAAGAAGGGCACCTGGCCGGTGCGGTGATTGACGTGTGCCGCCAGGAACCGCTGCCGCAACGTCATCCGTTCTGGACCGCGTGGGGCCTGTTGCTGACCGGGCACAGTTCGGCACCGACGTCACCAGCATTGATGGTGGAGTTGTTCGTGCAAAATGTGCGGGCGTATCAGGCCAAGCAAGCATTGCGTGGAACCGTGGATTTCGAGCGCGGTTACTGATAGCAGAGGAGCCGGCATGCCGGCTCCTCTTGGCATTACAGGCTGAAGTCACCTTCCGATACCAACTCGCTCAACGGCCGGCGTGGGCTCGGCGTTTCGCGACCTTGCAGGTACTCCGGCAAGTTCGACTTGTCCCCCAATTTGCCAATCGCGACGGCGGCATGCAGTGCATAACCTTCCGGGATTTTCAGCTCTTTGCGGGTCAGGTCCTGATCGAAACCGGCCATGCCGTGGGTGTGCCAGCCGCTGAGGCTGGCTTGCAGCGCCAGGTGGCCCCAGGCCGAGCCGGTGTCAAAAGTGTGCCACAGGGCGGGGGTTTCTTCGTTGGCGCCGGGGGCGGTGAAGTCGGTTTTCGAAGCGATGATCACCAGGGCCGACGCGTGTTGCGCCCAGCCACGGTTGAATTCATTCAGCAAGCCCAGGAAACGCTCCCAGTCCGGCGTGTCGCGGCGCGCGTAGAGAAAGCGCCAAGGCTGCGAGTTGTAGGCGGACGGCGCCCAGCGCGCGGCTTCGAAGAAACTCAGCAGGGTCTCCTTGGAGATGCTCTCGCCGGTGAAGGCGCGGGGCGACCAGCGGTCGGTGAACTGGGTGTGGATCGGATAGTCGGCAACACGTGTCATGGAGCAGTTCCTGATCGTCAATTCGGCGCTCAAAGCTACTGCGCGGCCACTAGACTGACAAGTGTTGTAACACCGCCAGTCGTAAGCGCTTGGCCCCAGGGGCCTTGGGCACTAGACTGGCGGCCTTTTCACCTACCGATACTGATGTAGAGCCATGGCCGCCAAAGTCGAACCTTTCTGGATACGCAAAACCCTTGAGCACCTCGACCAGGAGGAGTGGGAGTCGTTGTGCGACGGCTGTGGCCTGTGCTGCCTGCAAAAGCTAGAGGACGAAGACGACAACAGCGTCTATTACACGCGGATCGCCTGCAAACTGCTCGACCTGAAAACCTGCCAGTGCACCGACTACCCGAACCGTCGCGCGTCAGTGCCGGATTGTATCCAGCTCACGCCGGGCCAAGCCGACCAGTTCAAATGGTTGCCGCCCACCTGCGGCTATCGCCTGGTCAGCGAACGCAAGGACCTGCCGCTGTGGCACCACTTGGTCTGCGGCGACCGCGATGCCGTGCACCACGAACGCATTTCCCAGTCCGGGCGCATGCTCAGCGAAGGCAGCGTGCCCGAAGACGACTGGGAGGATTACCTGATTTTCCGCGCGGGCTGACAAGGAGTGGGTATGAGGGGGGCAATCAAGCTGGCGGCATCGTTGGTGTTGCTGACGCTGAGCACATCGGCGTGGTGCGCGAAGAAAGTCGACCTGGATTATCACGTCAAACTGTTGCCCCAGAGTGATCAGGCTGAGGTGCGGGTGAGTCTGTCCCAGGGCTCGGCGGTGCGCAGCCTGAATTTCGACCTTGGTGCCGATGGTGACTACAGCGACTTCAAGGCCGACGGCCAGTGGAGCGTCACCGAGCATCGCGGTCTGTGGCAACCCAGCGCCAACAAAGCCAGCCTGACCTACCGCGTACGCCTCACCCATGCACGCAAGGCCGGTATCTATGAAGCGCGGATGACGCCGAGCTGGGCGTTGTTTCGCGGCGAAGACCTGGTGCCGACGGCGAAACTGGACCAGCAAGACGGCGTCGAGTTGGTCTCACGCCTGGTGTTCGAACTGCCAGCCGGCTGGAAAAGCGTTGAAACCGCTTGGCCGCGCATCGGCAAGCACAAATTCCGCATTGATAACGTCTCCCGCCTGTTCGACCGGCCCACCGGCTGGATGCTCGCTGGCAACCTCGGCAGCCGCCGTGTGCGCCTGGGCGAGACGGAAGTCACCGTGGCTTCGCCCAAGGGCCAGGCCATGCGCCGCATGGATGTGCTGACATTGCTGACCTTCGTCTGGCCCCAAGTGGAAGCGGCCTTCCCGCGCCATCCGGCCAAACTGCTGGTGGTGGGCGCCAGCGACCCGATGCGCCGTGGCGCGTTCTCGGCGCGGGATTCGGTCTACCTCAACAGCCGCACGCCGCTGGTCAGCGAAAACGGCGGCAGTCCGTTGATACGTGAAGTGGTGCAGGCGATCGGGCGCTTCAATGATCACGACACCAGTGACTGGATCAGTGAAGGCCTGGCCGAGTACTACGGCATCGAACTGGTACGTCGGGCCGGTGGTATCACCGACGAGCGGTATCAGGCAATACAGGCGCGGTTGGCCAAGGAGGGCAAGGACGTGACCAGCCTGCGTGGCGAACACGTCAGCGGTGCGACGGTGTCACGGGCGGTGGTGGTGTTGCAGGAACTGGACCGCGAGATCCGCGTGAAGACTCACAACAAACGGTCATTGGATGACCTCGCGCAGGCGGTGATGCGTGCCAACAGCATTACCACCGCGGAGTTTGTGAAGCTGGCTGAGCGCATCATCGGCGAGTCGTCGGTGGTGCTGGACACCAAGCTGCTGCGTTGAACCCTTGCTGAGCCTCCGCAATGCCTTGTAGGAGCCCGGCTTGCCGGCGATAGGGCTCTCAAGGATGCCATCGCCGGCAAGCCGGGCTCCTACAGGTCGGGGTGGGGTCAGCCGGTGGTTTTGGTGGCCTTCTCGGCCGCCACTTCAGCCTTGGTCTTCAGATTCTTCAGCTCGGCCCCGGCGCGTTCGATCTTAGTGCGCACCGCGTTCATGTCCTGGCGGCCCTGCTCCAGCTTGTCCTTGAGCGAGCTGTGCCCGGTAAAACCACGGGCCAGCGCCACACCGCCGATGGCCACCTGGATCAAACCGAAAATCCCGCCACGGCGCAGGCCTTTGCCGACCATCATCACGCCTCCGGCCACCGAGCCAATGCGCTCCCAGCCATGCACGTTCTGTGTGGGCTGGGTCTCGAAAGGCGTATGTTCGATGATAGGTCGCAAGGTTTTGCTGTCGCTCATGATCTGTCTCCAACGAGGGCTAGTGATAAATAGCTGACTGCCCGCAGGCGCCGGATGTTCCCTAAATCTCAGTACTTGGGACCCGAGCGGGTGTTGTTGCCCTTGGCCAGGCGGTCGTAGAGCACGACGTTGACGGTGGCGGCAAGGTTCATGCAGCCGGTGGTCGGTATGTAGACCACGTCTTCGCACCAGTCGCGGATCTCTTTGTCGAGGGAGCCGTCTTCCGGGCCGAAGATGTACAGCGCGCGGTCGGGGTGGGTGTATTCCGGCAGGGGGCGAGCGCCTTCCACCAGCTCCACGGCAACGGGGATGCAGCCCAGGGGCAGGATTTTTTTCAGGTCATCGATACCGATCAGCGGAATGTCGTGGTGGACTTTCTTGGTGTCGGTGATGAAGTCCCGCGCGCGCTCGTAACGCACGCCGGTGTAGAACACCGAGGCCACGCCGTAGCAGCCGGCGGCACGCATGACCGAGCCGACGTTTTCGGGGGATTTGGGGTTGTACAGACCGATGCAGCTGTAGCGTTTATTGCCCACGGGGAAGGGTGCCTTGGAGGAAAACGGCGATTATACGGCCTTGGGGGGCAGAGTTGCTTGGGCGATCGCAATCGCCGGCAAGCCGGCTCCTACAGGGAATGCATTCCCTCTGTAGGAGCTGGCTTGCCAGCGATGAGGCCAGAACAGGCAAAGAAGATCTTCAGTCGTCTTTCTTCATAAGGCCAGCCAACGCCGCAAACGGGTTATGCGTGGCCTTGGCAATCGTCGGGCTGCTGGTAGAACCTTCGCCGAAGTACTGCTGGTCGGTATACCGCGAGTGTTCGTTGTCGTGGCAATACAGGCACAACAATTCCCAGTTCGAACCGTCCTGGGGATTGTCATCATGATTGTGGTTTCGATGGTGTACGGTCAGCTCACTCAGGCGTTTGCCGGCGAACTCACGGGCGCAGCGGCCGCATACGTGGGGGTACATTTTCAAGGCTTTATCGCGGTAGCCCATTTCCCGGTCGCGCTGGGCATCGGCAAGGATGCGGTCCAGCTTGGCGGTGTGGGAGGGCGGGTTGGTCGAGCTCATCATGGCTCCTGGCTATTTTGGGGTTCACGGATAGGGTTGATTCTAGCCGCTCGCGTTGCAAATAACCGCTTCACTTTATCGATAGGGATCTGAAACTCATGCGTCTGCACTCATGGACTATTGCACTGTTGTTGTGTGGGCTCACGGCCCAAGCCCAGGCATTCTCTACACCACAACCCGGCCAGGTGATCGAGGTGGCCCTCGATCAATTGCACCCGACCCAGGCGGTGGTGGGTTTTGACCAGATTTACTACAGCCTCGGCCTGTTCGCTGACAAACCCGCCAAGGTCTTCGATGAATACTGCGAAACCAACGGCCAGGGCGAGGCCGACAAAGTGCCCAAGAGCGCGGACCTGCACAAGCCGGCGAGCTTCACCTGCAAGGACCCGGTGGGCACCCATCCCGACGACATGAAAACCGTGGTCGTCGGCCCCGGCGGCCAGTTGTACCTGACCGACGGTCATCACAGTTTCACCACCTTGTGGGAAGTGCCCGGCGGAGGGCCTCGCCTGAACATGTGGGTCAAGGTCACCGATGACTTCAGCAACAGCCCGACCATGGCCAACTTCTGGCAGCGCATGGAGGCTGCGCGCAAGGTCTGGCTCAAGGACAATCAAGGCCAGACCCTGCCGCCCGAGCAACTGCCGGCGCACCTGGGCTTCAAGAACCTGCAGGACGACACTTTCCGCAGCCTGGTGTATTTCACCCGCAAGGCTGCATATGGCAAGCCTGAGGCCGGGGAGATCGCGCCGGAGTTCCTGGAGTTCTACTGGGGCAACTGGCTGCGCACTCAAATTGATCTAGGCAAGTACAACCTGAACAAGAAGGGTGGCTACAAGGACGCCATTGAGGCCGTGGCCAAGCGCATAGTCAGCCTGGCGCCGGGCTCACAGGTCGGCGATAGCGGTTTCACCGCCCATCAACTGGGCGGCATGACCAAACTCGACCGAAATGAGCTGGAAAAGACCTTCGACAAAAAAGTCCCGTATGTGATCGATTACCGCAATTCCCTGCGCTAACCGATCACACCTTCTGCGCAATCCAGATGGTGTGTCGGGTGCCCTTGTTGCCATGGGCAAACACCTGCACTTCCTCGGCCTTGAAACCGGCCTTGCGCAGTTTGTCGCTGAACAGCTTGTCCGCGCTGGCCGACCACACGGCCAGCACGCCTTTGGGGCGCAGGGCCTTGGCGCAGGCGGCCAGGCCGCCGGCGGAGTAGAGCCAGCTGTTGGCCTTTTGCGTGAGGCCTTCGGGGCCGTTGTCCACGTCCAGCATGATCGCGTCAAAGCCCTGGGGCTCGGCCTGCAGCACCTTGGCCACGTCTTCCAGGCGGATCACCGTGCGCGGGTCCAGCAGCGGGCGGCCGGATTTTTCGCCCAGCGGTCCACGGTTCCACTCCACAACGCCAGGCACCAGTTCTGCCACGACCACTTCGGCAGTCTTGCCCAGGTGCTTGAGGGCTGACGCCAGGGTAAACCCCATGCCCAAGCCACCGATCAACACCCGTGAATCTGCACGCCCGGCGACTTTGCGGCAAGGGATCTCCGCCAAGGCATCTTCGGAACCGTGCATGCGCGTGTTCATCAACTGGCCGCCGTCACCGCCCTGGATCTTGATGACGAAATCTTCACCGTATTCGAACAGGCACAAGGCACCGCCGTTGTCGGGGATCGGGGTGGTGTCCAGCAGAACGAAACGTTTCATGGAAATCTCATTGGGAAGGGCATTCTTGCGCGGTTGGGAGTAGCCTTACGACATTCCGGTCAGGCCATGGAGCCATCGATGAAGTGCAGCATTCTAACGGTCATTGTGTTGAGCGCGCTCGCCTCTGGTGCGGCGCAGGCTCAGGAGTTGCAAACCGTACCGGTCGCGCCCGCCCCAACGCCAGGCGCGCCGGGCACCCCGACGCCGACGTTGTACCCGCAAGTCACCCCACCGGTCGTGCCCAAGACCAACGGTTCGCCGCCCTTGGTGCCGATCGTGCTGCCAACGCCGCCCAAGGACCAGACGGTGCCGAGCCTGCTGCAAAATGACAGCAAGCCGAAGACGCCTGGCGGTTAAAACTGTTGCGAGAGTAATTGCCCATCGGCCATGCGCAAGCGCTTGGACAGGGCGATGGCAATCGCGCGGATGATCTTGGCGGCGACCCTGGGCGCTTCGTTGAGCATTTTTTCCAGGGAGTCCTTGCCCAGATTCAGCAGCACGCAGTCACTGGCCGCCATGCAACTGGCCGAGCGTCGCTCGCCGTCGAGGACCGCCATTTCGCCAAAGGCTCGACCGCTGCGCAGTGTGGCGATGGTCAGGCGCTGGCCTTCGTGGTTGGTTTTTTTGCACCGCCACCTGGCCGCTGTGGATGATGCACATGAACGTGCCAGCATCGCCTTCGAGGAAAATCACCTCATCGCGGGCAATGCTGCTGATATTGAAATAGCCGGCGGCGACGTGAAAGTCTTCCGGCAACAGCGGGTCGAACAGGCCGCAATCCATGAGCATGTCGCGGATTTCGGTATTCATTAATGTGGGTAGTGCCATGGCTGCAATCTTGGTCCATCAATCAGTAGGCGGTCCTGTGTTCAGACAGAACCGCCCTACTAAGTTCCTTAAATGAGTTTCTTAAACCAGCCCCAGCGCCCTGAACACAAAGCCATATTCGAGTGCTACGTCACGTAATCCCTGATAACGACCGCTCATGCCACCGTGGCCGGCGCCCAGCTCGGTCTTGAGCAACAGCAGGTTGTCGTCGGTCTTGGTGTCGCGCAGCTTGGCCACCCACTTGGCGGCTTCCCAATATTGCACGCGGCTGTCGTTGTAGCCGGCGATCACCAGCAGGTGCGGGTAGGCCTGGGCGCGAACGTTTTCATACGGCGCATAGGCCTTGATGCGCTCGTAGACGTCCGGTGCTTGCGGGTTGCCCCACTCGTCGTACTCGGTGATGGTCAGCGGCAGTTCAGGGTCGAGCATGGTGTTGAGCACATCGACAAACGGCACTTCGGCAATCGCCGCCTGGAACAGCTCCGGACGCTGGTTGAGCACTGCGCCGATCAACAGGCCGCCGGCACTGCCGCCGCTGATGGCCAGTTGTTTGGAGGTGGTCAGGCCCTCGGCGATCAGGTGTTCGGCGCAGGCGATAAAGTCGCTGAAGGTGTTCTGCTTGTGTTCCTGCTTGCCGTTGCGATACCACGCCTCACCCAACTCACCGCCGCCGCGCACATGGGCGATGGCAAACGCCACGCCTCGGTCCAGCAGGCTCAGGCGTGCGTGGGAGAACCACGGGTCCAGGCTCGAACCATAGGCGCCGTAGCCGTACAGGTAGAGGGGCGTTGGTTTACCCAACTGGTCGCGCTTGACTACCAGGCTGATCGGCACCTGGGTGCCATCCGCCGAGGTGGCCCACAGGCGCTGGCTCACGTAATCGTCGGCATTGAACACACCCAGTACCGGGGTTTCCTTGAGCACCTGTTGCGCGCCACTGGCCAGTTCCAGCTGACGGACCTGGGCCGGGCGGTTCAGGGCTTCGTAACGCAGGCGGATCTTGTCGCTGACAAATTCCAGGCTGTTCTGTACGTAGAGGCTGTAGGCGGCGTCAGGCAATTCCACGCGATAGGCCGGCAAGCCCTGCGGGTGCACTTCGATCACCGGCAGGCCACCGATGCGCAGGCTCAAGGTCATGGCATGGGTGTTCAGGCTCACGCCATCGAGCATCACCTCATCGCTGTGGGGGATCAGGTTCTGCCATTCAGCTTGTGTCGGCACGTCGCCAATGTCGGTTGCCACGAACAGGGCGTAATTGATGCCATCGCGGTTGCTGCGGATAAACCAGGTCCACGCCCCATTCAACTGGCCGTGGTCGACATCGTATTCATGGTTTTCTACACGTGGCGCCAGGCAGGTGAAGTCCAGGTGTGGCTGATCGGCGTCCAGGGCCCAGACTTCGCTGGTGGTCTTGCTGCCGAGGGACAGCAGCAACTGGCGCTCGGAGCTGGAACGGTAGCAATGCAGGAAGAAACGTCCGTCGGGTTCATGGAACACTTCCTGCGCCGCCGTGCCGTCCAGGCGATAGCGATACAGCTTGTGCGGGCGGTGGGTGTCGTCCAGTTCGCCAAAGAACAGGGTCAGGCTATCGTTGGCCCAGGTCATGCTGCCGTCGCAGTCTTCAAACGCCAGTTCGCTGACTTTGCCGGTGGCCAATTCCTTCACGTACAGGGTGTAGATCTCTTCACCGCTGGTATCGAGGCTGTAGGCCAGGCGTTGGTGGTCGGGGCTGATGCTGAACGCGCCGAGGGAGAAGAAACCGCCATTGGCCAGCACGTTCGGGTCCAGCAACAACTCTTCGCTGCTGTCGTCCACCTGATTGCTGTCGTCGGCCGGGCGGCGGCAGCGGTAGTGGCGGGCGTATTCGTCACCGGCGGTGGTGCGGGTGTAATACAGATACGGGCCCCACGGTGACGGCAGCGACAGGTCGGTTTCGAGAATGCGGCCCTTGATCTCCTCGAACAGGGTTTCGCGCAATGCTGCCTGGTCGGCGAGCTGGGTTTCCTGCCAGGCGTTTTCGGCCTTGAGGTAATCGAGCACCTCAGTGCTGTCGCGCTCTTGCAGCCAGGCGTACGGATCTGGACCTTGGGCCTTGCGGGCAATCGGAGCGGTCGATGTAGGCATGGGATTATTCTCTATCGGGCGGACGGTGGCAGGCTTTGCAGCCGCGACACGCAAAAGCCGTTATCATAGCCGCCTGTTTGCCAACCTTGCCATGGACACCATGACCGAGAACGACTATCTGACCGCTTGGGGCCTTTACGCCTTCGCCGCTTTGGGCTGCCTGTTGGTGTGGTGGCGCATGACCCGCTGGATCTGGCGCTGGCTGCGCGAGCCGCTGCAATTGCTGATGGCGGTGCTGCTGTTCAGTCCGACCATCGTCGACCCGGTCAAGACCCAGTTCGCGCCGGCCGTGGCCATCACCGCCCTGGACCTGGTGCTCAAGGTCGGCAATAACGCCTGGCGGGCCATTTCCGATCTGTTCATGTACACCATGATCGCCTTTGGCGTGTACCTGGTGTTTGTGCTGATCCGTTGGCCCATCGAGCGCGCCGCCAAGGCCCGCCGTGAGCGCAAGGCCGCCGCGGATGCTGCGCTGGCTGCCGAGCCGGATCAAGATGAAGACGACGTGCCTTTTCGCCGTCCTGCACCCGTGAGCGGTATGCGCGTCGAACCGCGCCTTTAACGTTGTCCGCCCTGCTGCGAGAGCCCTGGCATGTGTGAATTATTGGGCATGAGTGCCAACGTCCCCACCGATATCGTGTTCAGTTTCACCGGGCTGATGCAGCGCGGTGGGCGCACCGGTCCCCACCGTGACGGTTGGGGCATCGCGTTCTATGAAGGCCGTGGCCTGCGCCTGTTCCAGGACCCAGCCGCCAGCAGCGAATCGGAAGTCGCGCTGCTGGTGCAGCGTTACCCGATCAAGAGCGAGGTAGTGATTGGGCATATCCGCCAGGCCAACGTCGGCAAGGTCAGTTTGGCCAACACCCACCCGTTCGTGCGCGAACTGTGGGGCCGCAACTGGTGCTTTGCGCACAATGGCCAGTTGGCCGATTTCAACCCACGCGCCACCTTCTACCGCCCGGTGGGCGATACCGACAGCGAAGCGGCCTTCTGCGATCTGCTCAACCGCGTGCGCGAAGCCTTCCCGGAACCGGTGGACATCGAAAAAGTCCTGCCGGACCTGATCGCCGCCTGCTCCGAATACCGCAGCAAAGGCGTGTTCAACTGCCTGCTCAGCGACGGCGACTGGCTGTTTTGCTATTGCTCGACCAAGCTCGCGCAGATTACCCGTCGCGCTCCGTTTGGCCCCGCACGCTTGAAAGATGTCGATGTGATCGTCGATTTTCAGGCCGAAACCACGCCCAACGACGTGGTGACTGTGATCGCCACCGAGCCTTTGACCGACAACGAAAACTGGACCCGCTACGAACCGGGCCAATGGAGCCTGTGGCGACGTGGTGAATGCGTCAGCCAGGGCATCACCGAGTAAGGATATCGACCATGTTGCTCAGTTATCTGCGGTTGGTGCTGTTTGCCATTGGCCTGTTGGTCGGCGTGCAAGTGCCGGGGTTCATCAGCGACTACGCCAAGCGCGTCGAAGCCCATTTGATCGAGGCCCAGACCGGCCTCAGCGGGTTTGAAACCACCGCGCGGCAGTTCTTCAACGGCGACTTGAAGGCATTGGTGGCGCATTACCGCGCCAGTGACGACCCGGTGTTCCAGAGCGACGCCAACAGCCTGGGCGCCATGCTTGATCGCCAGTTAGCCTTGGACAAACAATTTCAGGCCATGCAAGGCCCGTGGTACATCCGCGCCCTGCAAGTGGCGGTGGCGGCGGACCCGGATATCCGCCAGGAAACCTGGAACGGCTACAGCTATCAGATCCTGCTGACGCCTGAGGCCATGGGCTGGGGGCTGGGCGGGGCGATGCTGTTGTCGTTCGGCCTGGAGTGCCTGTTCCGTTTGATCGACTGGGTGGTGTTGGGCGGCAAGCGCCTGCGCCAGAGCCGGCCGATCGAAGAGCGTGACCTGAAAGGTTTGTAAGCCATACACAGTTCCAAATGTGGGAGCGGGCTTGCTCGCGAAGACGGTGTATCAGTCAAAGATATATTCACTGACCCACCGCACTCGCGAGCAAGTCGAATCGTCGCACCGCCGCTCCCACAGATTTAATCGGGTTTCGCCAGCACCATCCGCTCTTTACCGACCTCTTCGGCATACCGTGCCACCACCTTCTGGCACAACCCGACAATCTCCTCCACCAGTTCCACCCCCACGCGCCACGACACCACCACCTGCAAGTTCGGCAGTTTCTGCGCCATCGGCAACATCACCAATTCGCCGCGCGCCAGTTCTTCGCTGACCAGCACCGGCGGCAGCGCGCCAATGCCGAAGCCATCGCGCAACAAGCGAGTAATCGCCGACACCGAGTTCACACAGTTCATCCGTGGCGCGGCCACGCCGTTGGCTTGCATCAGGCTGATCACGTCCTGGTGCGGATGGGAGTTTTTCGAGTAGGTGATGATGCGCTCCTGGGCCAGTTCGGCCAGGGAGGCGTAGTCACGGTTGTAGATCGACTGGCTGGCGACGATCCAGGCCATGGGGTGGCTGCACAGCTCCAGGCTGCGCACGGTTTCGAGGCGCAGCAGGTCGGTTTGCAGGATCAGGTCGAGGAAGCCTTTTTGCAGCTGATCGCTGAGGTTTAGCGCGGTATCGGCGACCAATTCGATTTCTACCAGCGGGAAGTGGTCCATCAGTTCCGCCACCAACGGGCTCAGCCAGGTGTGGATCACCGTGTCCATCGCGCCGATGCGGATGCGCCCGACTTTGCTGCTGGTAGTCTCCAGGGATTGCTTCAAACCCTGCATGGTCACCATCATTTGCTCGGCGTAATCGAGCACCTTCAAGCCTTCCGGGGTCAGGCTCACGCCGCGTGAGTCGCGCAGAAACAATTTCACCCCCAGTTCACTTTCCAGCACCGCGATGCGGCTGGAGATCGACGCCTGGGTGGTGAACAACTTCTCGGCGGTCAGGCGGAAACTCTTGAGCTTGGCCACCCAGACGAAGGTTTCGAGGAACTTCAAATTCATGGGATCAACTTTTTCTTATGCATGGATCGGTTTTTATTAGTTGGACGCCGCACCGGGCCAGCGCCAAAAATCGAGCTATTCCACGATAAGCGTCGTAGGGGGGGCAGGACAAGTTGCGAGTTCTGTGTAAAAAATCCCACACTACAAAAAAATAAAGCCTACAGGAGCGACCAGCGTGAGCCGCCTTCTTCTGAATTGCGACATTGGCGAAAGCTTCGGCAACTGGACCCTGGGTCTGGACGCCGAGGTCATGCCGTTCATCGATTGCGCCAATGTGGCCTGCGGCTTCCATGCCGGTGACCCGAGCATCATGCGCAAGACCGTCAGCCTGGCACTCAAGCATGGCGTGCAAGTCGGTGCGCACCCGGCGTATCAGGACCTGCAGGGTTTTGGCCGTCGTTCCATGATCTACACGCCCCAGGAAATCCATGACCTGTTGCACTATCAGATCGGCGCCCTCGACGGCATCTGCCGGGCGCAAGGTGGGCGGGTCAGCTATGTGAAGCCCCACGGCGCGATGTACAACGACATGATGGCCAATCCGGCGCAATTGCGCGCGGTGATCCAGGCCGTGGCGGCCTACGGCGAACTGCCGCTGATGTTGCTCGCCACCCGCGACAACAGCGCAGCGCAGGCGTTAGGCGACGAGTATGGCGTCACCCTGTGGTTTGAAGCCTTTGCCGACCGCGCCTATGACAACAAGGGCCACCTGGTTTCGCGCCAGTTGCCCGGTGCCGTGCACCACGATTCCGACACCATCCTGCAGCAAGCCCTGACCATCTCCCGAGGTGAAGCCCTGACCGCCAGCGACGGCAGCTCGTTGGTCCTGCAGGCCAATACGCTGTGCGTACACGGTGACAACGCCAGCTCGATCGCCGCCGTGCAGCGTATCCGCGAGGCATTGAAGCCAGCATGAAGCCTCGGATTGAAGTGGTAGCCATCGACTGCCTGATGGTGCGTCTGTTTGATGCAATCGCCGAAGCCAACATGCCGTGGATGCTCGCCGCCACTCAGCGCTTGCGCAGCGGTTTCGGCGCGGCCTTGGTGGACCTGGTGCCGTCCTACACCACCTTGATGGTGCATTACGACCTCGGCGCATTGAACCCAGCCCAGGCACGGGAATTGATCGACCTGGCTCTGACCGAGCTGCAACCGCAGACCCAGGGCAGCGGCCAGTGCCATGTGCTGCCGGTGTGGTATGACCTGAGCGTCGGTCCTGAGCTGACCCTGCTCAGCCAGCGTAGCGGCCTGGCCATCGACGATGTGATCCGCCGCCACAGCGCCCACGAATACCAAGTGTTCGCCCTCGGCTTCGCCCCCGGTTTTGCCTTTATGGGCCTGGTGGATGAAATCCTCGCTGCGCCACGCCTCAGCACCCCGCGCAAACGCGTGGCGGCGGGCAGTGTCGGCATCGCCGAACGGCAAACCGCCGCCTATCCGGTGGTCTCGCCGGGCGGCTGGAACCTGATAGGCCGCACGCCGGCCAAACTCTTCGATCGTGAGCGAGACGGCTACAGCCTGATGCAACCGGGCGACACGGTGCGTTTTGAAGCGGTTGATCACGCCGAATTCATCAAACTGGGTGGCGATGACACGCCGTTGGAGGCGCAGGCATGAGCCGCTTGATCATCGAGGCCAGCACACCGCTGTGCCTGTTGCAGGACGCCGGCCGTTTTGGCGTGCGCCACTTGGGCGTGACCCAGGGCGGCGCGCTGGATTGGGTGTCGATGTCCTGGGCCAACTGGCTGCTGGGCAATGCGCTGGACGCGCCGGCGGTGGAAATCACCCTCGGCGGCTTTACCGTGCAGGCCGAGGATTACTGCCTGCTGGCCCTTGCCGGTGCGGATTTGGGTGCTTACATCGACGAACGCGCCATCAGCCCTGGCCGCAGTTTTATCCTGCAAAAGGGCCAGCGTTTGCGTTTCACCCAGCCATTCAATGGCGCGCGGGCCTATCTGGCGGCGCCGGGTGGGTTTGATGCGCCGGATGTGCTGGGCAGTTGCGCCACCGTTGTACGTGAAGAACTGGGCGGCGTGGACGGTTTCGGTAAGTCACTGGCCGAAGGCGCGTGCTTGGCCTATTCCGGTACAGGTGGCGCAATGAAGGTGCTGAGCGCACCGGATTTGCAATCCGGTAAACCGTTGGACGTGATCGTCGGCGCCCAGATCGGCCAGTTCAGCGGGCAAAGCCTGTTCGATGCGTTCAACACCGAATGGACCCTGGACAGCCGCGCCGACCGCATGGGCATGCGCCTGCTGGGCACGCCGTTGCAATATCAGGGGCCGTCGTTGATCTCCGAAGGGATTCCGCTGGGGGCGATCCAGGTGCCGCCGGATGGGCAGCCTATTGTGTTGCTCAATGACCGGCAGACGATTGGCGGTTACCCGCGCCTGGGCGCGCTGACGCCATTGGCGCTGGCGCGGCTGGCGCAGTGCTTGCCGGGGGAGAAGGTGAGGTTGGCGCCGGTGGTGCAGGAGACGGCGCACCGGCAGCATGTCGACTTCTTGCAGCGTTTTCGCTAACCCCCGTAGGGGCCCGGCTTGCCGGCGATGGCGTCCGCCCGTCTTGCATAAGGCTCAAGGGTGCCATCGCCGGCAAGCCGGCCCCTACAGGTCGTGCGGGGTTACTTGGAGAGGAAGCGCATCCCTTCCTCAAGCCCGCGCAAGGTCAGCGGATACATCTGATCCTCCACCAGCTCCCGCACAATTCCCGTCGACGCGGTATACCCCCAGGTGTCCTTCGGATACGGGTTAATCCAGATCAGCTTCTTGTACTTGGCCATGAAGCGCTGCATCCACACATAGCCCGGCTCCTCATTCCAATGCTCGACGCTGCCGCCGGCCTGGGTGATTTCATACGGCGCCATCGAGGCATCGCCGATAAAGATCACTTTGTAATCGGCACCGTATTTGTGCAGCAAGTCTTGGGTCGAGGTGCGTTCCGACGTGCGGCGCTGGTTGTTTTTCCACACCGATTCGTACACGAAGTTATGGAAGTAGAAGTACTCCAAATGCTTGAACTCGGTCTTGCACGCCGAGAACAGCTCTTCGCAGATCTTCACGTGGGCATCCATCGAGCCGCCGATATCGAACAGCAATAGCAGCTTGATGGTGTTACGCCGCTCCGGGCGCATCTGGATATTCAGCAACCCGGCGTCACGTGCGGTGTGGTCGATGGTGCCGTCAATATCCAGCTCTTCGGCTGCACCCTGGCGCGCAAATTTGCGCAGGCGGCGCAGGGCGATCTTGATGTTGCGCGTGCCCAGTTCAACCTGATCGTCGAGGTTCTTGTACTCGCGTTGGTCCCACACCTTAACGGCCTTGCCCTGGCGCTTGCCGGCATCGCCGACGCGAATGCCTTCCGGGTTATAGCCGCCGGAGCCAAACGGGCTGGTGCCGCCGGTGCCGATCCACTTGTTGCCGCCGGCGTGACGTTCCTTCTGTTCTTCCAGGCGTTTCTTGAATTCCTCGATGAGTTTGTCGAGGCCACCAAGCGACTGGATCTGCGCGCGTTCCTCATCGGTCAGCGAACGTTCGAATTCCTTGCGCAGCCAGTCTTCGGGGATCAACGCCTGCAGGTGGTCGTCGAGTTTTTCCAGGCCATTGAAGTAAGCGCCGAAGGCCCGGTCGAACTTGTCGAAATGCCGCTCGTCCTTGACCAGGATCGCCCGCGCCAAGTAATAGAACTCGTCCATATCGGCGAAGGTCACGCGCATTTTCAGCGCGTTGATCAGGTCGAGCAGCTCGCGCACCGACACCGGCACCTTGGCGGCACGCATCTCGTTGAACAGGTTGAGCAGCATCAGCGATTACCGCGACGGCTCATGAACGCCAGACGCTCCAGCAACTGCACGTCTTGCTCGTTCTTCACCAACGCACCGGCCAGCGGCGGGATGGCTTTGGTCGGGTCGCGCTCGCGCAGCACGGCTTCGCCGATATTGTCAGCCATCAACAGCTTGAGCCAGTCCACCAGTTCGGAGGTGGAGGGCTTTTTCTTCAGTCCCGGTACTTTGCGCACATCGAAGAACACGTCCAGCGCTTCGCTGACCAGGTCTTTCTTGATGTCGGGGTAGTGCACATCGACGATCTTTTGCAGGGTGGTGCGGTCAGGGAAGGCGATGTAGTGGAAGAAGCAGCGACGCAGGAACGCGTCCGGCAGCTCTTTTTCGTTGTTGGAGGTAATGATGATGATCGGGCGTTTCTTGGCCTTGATGGTCTCGTCGATTTCGTAGACGTAGAACTCCATCTTGTCGAGTTCTTGCAGCAGGTCGTTGGGGAACTCGATGTCGGCCTTGTCGATTTCATCGATCAACAGGATCACCCGCTCCTCAGACTCGAAGGCTTCCCAGAGCTTGCCCTTTTTCAGGTAATTGCGCACGTCATGCACCTTGTCCACGCCCAGCTGCGAGTCGCGCAGACGGCTGACCGCGTCGTACTCGTACAGGCCCTGGTGGGCCTTGGTGGTCGACTTGATATGCCAGGTGATCAGCTTGGCACCGAAGGACTCGGCCAATTGCTCGGCGAGCATGGTCTTGCCGGTGCCGGGCTCGCCCTTGACCAGCAGCGGCCGCTCCAGGGTGATGGCGGCGTTGACGGCCAGTTTCAGGTCATCGGTAGCCACATAGGCCTGGGTGCCTTCGAACTTCATCGGTGTTTCCTCGCATTCATCAATGCCCGGACTATACCGCGCAGCCCCGGCGACTGTGAACGCAGGCGGCTTATTCAGTCTCTGAATGACCAGTCACGATCAATCCGCCGACGGCTTGGGTTGTTCATAGCGCGCATTGAACGCCTGGATGAAGCCGTTGCGCAAAATCGCCAAAAACGCAGAAAACGCGCTGACATTTTGCTGGTGCACGCTGCCACTGAGTTCAACACGGGTGGCGAACTGGTTTTTCGCCTGGTTTTTCAGCACGGTTTCACTGGCGCCGACCACGGCCTCCCAGATCGAGCGGAAGATGTTCTTGTCCTTGTTCTCCACGTCCTGTTGCCAGTCGAACACTTCTACATCGCGCATCAGCGGCTTGATATACCCGGTCAACTGGCCTTTTTCCGCCTGGGCTTCGATCACCACGTCGCCGGTGCCAGCCTTGAAATCGAATTTGCCGTAGGCCGAAGCGAAGTCATTCATGCGCTTGAGCTGCAGGTCCTTGGCGCGAAAACGGAATTCGAAGTTCTCGAAATTGCTCAGCGGGTCGAAGGTGGCGGTGGCTTCCAGCGGCGCCTGGCCCTGAAGGAGCGCCTTGCCCTCGAAGCGGGCGTCGCGCTTGCCTTTGACGTCGACCACGTTGGTCAGGTTATAGAAGCTGGCGTTGACCTCGGTGGCATTGATGTTGACCGGTGGCTTGGAGTTGAAGTTGTGGAAGGCGATCTTGCCGTCCTCGATACGCACCTCGTCGAGGGTGATGGGGGCCAGCTTGCTCAATTGCTCGCGCCAGTCGGTGCCCTTACCGGTCTGGGACGCCTGCTTGTTGGCGCCGCCGTCGACGAAGTTCACTTCGGGGTTGATAAAGCGCACCTTGGCGACTACCGCATGGTCGTACCACAGCGAGTGCCAGCTCACCGCCAGGTCGATCAACGGCGCCTTGACGAACGGTACAGGCACTTTGCCATCGACCTTGATGATCTCCAGGCCGTTGATCCTGTAGGCGCCGCGCCACAGGGCCAGGTCCACATCGGTAACCTGGCCGCGGTAGTCGCCCATATCAGCGAGCTTCTCATTCAAATAGTTGCGCACCATGTAGGGCAGGGCGATGCTCAGGGCAACCAGCACCACCAGCAATCCGGCAACGGTCCATAGTGGCCAGCTGTAGCGACGTTTCATGGGGAGGGTCCTCTGTCCGTATAGGGGATGGACTGTTGTTAAGCGTGCAACGTTCCTCCGACTGGACGCTTCGCGGCACGAGGCATACCCTTGTGGCCTTCCTGAACACCGCCCAATAGGACCCGTCATGAGCCGCATCTTTGCAGACAACGCGCACTCCATCGGTAACACGCCCCTGGTTCAGATCAACCGGATCGCACCGCGTGGCGTGACCATCCTGGCCAAGATCGAAGGGCGTAACCCAGGCTACTCGGTGAAGTGCCGCATTGGCGCAAACATGATCTGGGACGCTGAAAGCACCGGCAAACTCAAGCCGGGCATGACCATTGTCGAACCCACCTCCGGCAACACCGGCATCGGCCTGGCATTCGTCGCCGCCGCCCGCGGGTACAAATTGCTGCTGACCATGCCGGCCTCCATGAGCATCGAGCGCCGCAAGGTGCTCAAGGCACTCGGCGCCGAGCTGGTGTTGACCGAGCCGGCCAAGGGCATGAAGGGCGCGATCGAGAAAGCCGGCGAAATCGTTGCCAGCGACCCCGCCACCTATTTCATGCCGGCTCAGTTCGAAAACCCGGCCAACCCGGCGATCCACGAGAAAACCACCGGTCCGGAAATCTGGAATGACACCGATGGCGCCGTGGACGTGCTGGTGGCGGGGGTGGGCACTGGCGGCACCATCACCGGTGTGTCGCGCTATATCAAGAACATCGCGGGCAAACCGATCCTGTCGGTGGCGGTCGAGCCGATTGTGTCGCCAGTGATCACGCAGGCGCTGGCCGGTGAAGAGATCAAGCCCAGTCCGCACAAGATCCAGGGCATCGGCGCCGGGTTTGTGCCGAAGAACCTTGACCTGTCGATGGTTGACCGTGTGGAGCTGGTGACCGACGACGAATCCAAGGCCATGGCCCTGCGCCTGATGCAGGAAGAGGGGATTCTGTGCGGTATCTCCTGCGGCGCCGCGATGGCCGTGGCGGTACGCTTGGCCGAGAAACCGGAGATGCAGGGCAAGACCATCGTGGTGATCCTGCCGGACTCCGGTGAGCGCTACCTGTCGAGCATGCTGTTCAGCGATTTGTTTACCGAGCAAGAAAACCAGGCTTGATTTGAGTCAGCGCCGATAACCCGGGCCTTCTGCATAATGGCCCAACTGTTTATCATGGCCGGCTGCTACGTCTGCTGTTGGCCAGGCGCTTATTTCCAGGAGTTGCTGCATGACCTTTTCTTTGGCCGCCAAGCTGTCGGTGCTGGCGTTGTTTATCGGCAGCACGTTGTATGTGCACCTGCGCGGCAAGGCGCGTTTGCCGCTGTTGCGCCAGTTCGTCAACCATTCGGCGCTGTTCGCCCCGTATAACGCCTTGATGTACCTGTTCTCGGCCGTGCCGTCCAAGCCGTACCTGGACCGCAGCAAGTTCCCGGAACTGGATGTGCTCAAGGACAACTGGGAAGTGATCCGCGAAGAGGCCATGCACCTGTTCGATGAGGGATACATCCGCGCGGCCGAAAAGAACAACGACGCCGGCTTCGGCTCGTTCTTCAAGAAGGGCTGGAAGCGTTTCTACCTCAAGTGGTACGACAAACCCCTGCCGTCGGCCGAGGCGCTGTGCCCGAAAACCGTGGCGCTGGTGAGCAGCATTCCCAACGTCAAGGGCGCGATGTTCGCGCTGTTGCCGGGCGGCAGCCACCTCAACCCGCACCGCGACCCGTTTGCCGGTTCCCTGCGTTATCACCTGGGCCTGTCGACGCCGAACTCCGACGACTGCCGCATCTTTGTCGACGGCCAGGTCTACGCCTGGCGTGACGGTGAAGACGTGATGTTCGACGAAACCTACGTGCACTGGGTCAAGAACGAAACCGAGCAGACCCGTGTGATCCTGTTCTGCGACATCGAGCGGCCACTGAGCAACCGTGTGATGACCCGCGTCAACCGTTGGGTCAGCAAGCAATTGGGGCGCGCCACTGCGCCGCAGAACCTGGATGACGAGCGCGTGGGCGGGATCAACCAGGCGTATGCCTGGAGCAAGACCTTCAGTGACAAGTTCAGCGGCGTGGTCAAGCAGTGGAAGCGCAAGCATCCGAAGGCTTACCGGATTGCGCGGCCGGTGCTGGCGGTGGTGGTGCTGGTGCTGCTGTGGAAGTGGTTGTTCGGCTGATCCACGCCGTATAAAAAAGGCGCCGCATCGAAAGATGCAGCGCCTTTTTTAATGCCTGGAGTGCGATCACCGCCCTTGTAGGAGCCCGGCTTGCCGGCGATGGCGTCCTTGAAAGCGCTATCGCCGGCAAGCCGGGCTTCTACAGGGTTATGAGGCGATCAGTTGACGCAGTACGTAATGCAGAATCCCGCCCGACTTGAAGTATTCCACCTCATTGAGCGTATCGATCCGGCACAACACCTCCACCTTCTCGCTACTGCCATCCTCCCGGGTAATCACCAGCGTCAGGTTCATGCGTGGCACGATCTCCACGTCGGTCAGACCGAGAATGTCGATCTTCTCCTTGCCGGTGAGCTTGAGCGACTTGCGGTTCTGATCCAGCTTGAACTGCAGCGGCAGCACGCCCATGCCCACCAGGTTGGAGCGGTGGATCCGCTCGAAACTCTCGGCGATCACCGCCTTGACGCCCAGCAGGTTGGTGCCCTTGGCTGCCCAGTCGCGGCTGGAGCCGGTGCCATATTCCTGGCCGGCCACCACCACCAGCGGTGTGCCCGACGCCTGGTATTTCATCGACGCATCGTAGATCGGCATTTTCTCGCCAGTAGGGATGTACAGCGTATTGCCGCCTTCTTCGCCGCCGAGCATTTCATTGCGGATACGGATATTGGCAAAGGTGCCACGCATCATCACTTCATGGTTGCCCCGGCGTGAGCCGTAGGAGTTGAAGTCGCGCGGTTCCACGCCTTGTTCACGCAGGTAGCGACCGGCGGGGCTGTCGGTCTTGATATTGCCGGCCGGGGAGATGTGGTCGGTGGTCACCGAGTCGCCCAGCAGCGCCAGCACGTTGGCGCCTTTGACGTCCTTGATGACCGGCAGTGGGCCTGCAATGTCGTCGAAGAATGGCGGGTGCTGAATGTAGGTCGAGTCTTTCTGCCACACGTAGGTGGCGGCCTGTGGCACTTCAATGGCTTGCCACTGCTCGTCACCGGCGAATACCTCGGCGTATTCCTTGTGGAACATGCCGGTGCTGACCTGGGCCACGGCATCCGCGATTTCCTTGCTGCTCGGCCAGATGTCCTTGAGGTACACCGGCTTGCCATCCTGATCGTTACCCAGCGGTTCACTGCTGATATCGATGCGCACGGTACCCGCCAAGGCATACGCCACCACCAGCGGCGGTGAAGCCAGCCAGTTGGTTTTCACCAGTGGGTGCACGCGGCCTTCGAAGTTGCGGTTACCCGACAGCACAGACGCCACTGCAAGGTCGGCCCTCTGGATGGCTTTTTCGATCGGCTCGGGCAGCGGGCCGGAGTTGCCGATGCAGGTGGTGCAGCCGTAACCCACCAAATCAAAGCCGAGCTTGTCCAGATACCGGGTGAGGCCCGCCGCTTTGTAGTAGTCGGTAACCACTTTGGAGCCTGGCGCCAGAGAGGTTTTAACCCACGGCTTGCGTGTCAGGCCTTTTTCCACGGCCTTTTTCGCCACCAGCCCGGCCGCCATCATCACGCTGGGGTTGGAGGTGTTGGTGCAGGACGTGATCGCGGCGATCACCACCGCGCCGTTTTTCAGGCGATAGGTCTGGCCGTCGTATTCATAGTCGGTTTCGCCCACCAGGTCGGCATTGCCCACGGCAACCCCGCCACCGCCTTCGCTTTCCAGGCGGCCCTCTTCTTTGTTGGTGGGTTTGAATTGCAGGTCGAGGAAGTCGCTGAAGGCTTGGCCGACATTCGGTAGCGCCACACGGTCCTGCGGGCGTTTCGGCCCGGCCAGGCTGGCTTCCACGCTACCCATGTCCAGGGCCAGGCTGTCGGTGAACACCGGCTCCTGGCCCGCGTTGCGCCACAAGCCCTGGGCTTTGGTGTAAGCCTCGACCAGCTTCACGGTTTCTGTGGGACGGCCGGAGAGGCGCAGGTAGTCCAGTGTCACCTCATCCACCGGGAAAAAGCCGCAGGTGGCGCCGTATTCCGGGGCCATGTTGGCGATGGTGGCGCGGTCGGCCAACGGCAGGTCGGCCAAGCCGTCGCCGTAGAACTCGACGAATTTACCCACCACGCCTTTCTTGCGCAGCATCTGGGTCACGGTCAGCACCAAGTCAGTGGCGGTGATGCCTTCCTTCAATTTGCCGGTGAGCTTGAAGCCGATCACTTCCGGGATCAGCATCGACACCGGTTGGCCGAGCATCGCCGCTTCCGCTTCGATCCCGCCCACGCCCCAGCCGAGTACGCCCAGGCCGTTGATCATGGTGGTGTGGGAGTCAGTGCCGACCAAGGTGTCGGGGAAGGCGTAAGTGCGACCGTCTTCGTCCTTGGTCCACACGGTGCGGCCGAGGTATTCGAGGTTGACCTGGTGGCAGATGCCGGTGCCCGGTGGCACCACGCTGAAGTTGTCAAAGGCGCTCTGGCCCCAGCGTAGGAAGGCGTAGCGTTCGCCGTTGCGCTGCATTTCGATGTCGACGTTTTGCTCGAAGGCGTCGGCGTTGCCGAACTTGTCGACCATCACCGAATGGTCAATTACCAGGTCCACGGGCGATAGCGGGTTGATGCGCTGCGGATCGCCCCCGGCCTTGGCCACGGCGGCGCGCATGGCGGCCAGGTCGACCACGGCGGGGACGCCGGTAAAGTCTTGCATCAACACGCGGGCGGGGCGGTACTGGATCTCACGGTCGGACTGGCGTTCCTTGAGCCAGGCGGCAATGGCCTTGAGGTCGGCGCCGGTGACGGTCTTGTTGTCTTCCCAGCGCAGCAGGTTTTCCAGCAGCACCTTCAGTGACATCGGCAGCTTGTCCAGGTCACCCAGGCTCTTGGCGGCTTCGGGCAGGCTGAAGTAGTGGTAGGTTTTGCTGTCTATTTCAAGGGTCTTAAGGGTTCTCAGGCTATCAAGCGATGACATGACACGACTCCTTATGGTCCGCACGGCTACGGACCTGACGGGACGAACAGAGCTATCAACTTAGCCCTGTTTTCATTAGCAGGCTAATAACTGGACTCTATCGTTAAGTCCAAGGTTCCGAACTCCGTTATCATGCGCGGGTTTTCATGACAGGCATTGCGACAGCGCAACGTCAGTTGATTCACTTGGAGAGTTGATGAACACCCTTTTTATGCACTGCCGCCCGGGTTTTGAAGGCGAAGTCTGTTCCGAGATCGCGGACCTCGCCGCGCGCCTGAACGTTTCCGGCTACGCCAAGGCCAAGACCGGCAGCGCCTGCGCCGAGTTTGTCTGCACCGAAGAAGACGGCGCCCAGCGCCTGATGCACGGCCAGCGCTTTGCCGAGCTGATCTTTCCTCGGCAGTGGGCGCGCGGGGTGTTCATCGACTTGCCGGAAACGGACCGCATCAGCGTGATCCTCGCCCACCTGCGCGAATTCCCGGTGTGCGGCAGCCTGTGGCTGGAGATGGTCGACACCAACGACGGCAAGGAACTGTCCAACTTCTGCAAGAAATTCGAAGTGCACCTGCGCAAAGCCCTGCTGAACGCCGGCAAACTGGTGGACGACCCGAGCAAGCCGCGCCTGCTGCTGACCTTCAAGAGTGGCCGCGAAGTGTTCATGGGCCTGGCCGAGTCGAACAACTCGGCAATGTGGCCGATGGGTATTCCGCGTTTGAAATTTCCCCGCGAAGCGCCCAGCCGTTCGACCCTCAAGCTGGAAGAGGCCTGGCACCACTTCATCCCCCGCGACCAGTGGGACGAGCGCCTGCACGGCGACATGACGGGCGTCGACCTTGGCGCAGCGCCCGGCGGCTGGACCTGGCAACTGGTCAACCGTGGCATGCTGGTGACCGCCATCGATAACGGCCCGATGGCCGAAAGCCTGATGGACACTGGCTTGGTGCAGCACTTGATGGCCGACGGTTTCACCTTCGTGCCCAAGCAGCCGGTGGACTGGATGGTCTGCGACATCGTCGAAAAACCGGCGCGTAACGCCGCGCTGCTGGAAACCTGGATCGGCGAGGGGCATTGCCGCGAGGCGGTGGTGAACCTGAAGCTGCCGATGAAACAGCGCTACGCCGAAGTGAAGCGCCTGCTGGAACGCATCGAAGACGGTTTCAAAGCGCGCGGCATCCGCGTGGAGATCGGCTGCAAGCAGCTGTACCACGACCGAGAGGAAGTGACCTGCCACCTGCGTCGGTTGGTGGATGTGAAGAAAACCAAGGCCCGGTAGACTGGCGGCCAGTTCCAGGAGTAGATCATGAGCGATATTTTCGACACCGCCGTCGACGGCACCCTAGATGCAACAGGCCTGAATTGCCCAGAGCCCGTGATGATGCTGCACCAGCACATCCGCGACCTGGCGCCCGGCGGCTTGCTCAAGGTGATCGCGACCGACCCGTCCACGCGCCGCGATATTCCCAAGTTCTGCGTGTTTCTCGACCACGAACTGGTGGGTCAGCAGGAGCAGGCCGGCACGTACCTGTACTGGATCCGCAAAAAAGCCGACTGATTACTCGATGTACTGTAGGAGCGAGCTTGCTCGCGAAAATCCTCAAGGCTAATGCAGCGCACCTGGGTTAACGCGGCGCTCTCGGGTTTTTCGCGAGCAAGCTCGCTCCTACAGGTGTTCCTTGTCGGCGCGAATGCGCCGGCGTGCACTGCGCGCCAGGCGTACCAGCAACATCCCCGCCGCACAGCTCAATCCCACGATCAGCCCTTGCCACAAGCCGCTTGGGCCGCTCGGTTCGCCGAGCCAATTCGTCAGCCCCAGGGCGTAACCCACCGGCAGGCCAACGCCCCAATAGGCGAACAAGGTCAGTACCATCGTCACTCGGGTGTCCTGGTAACCACGCAGTGCGCCAGCCGCCGTGACCTGGATCGAGTCGGAAAACTGGAACAGTGCCGAGAACACGATCAGCGTCGAAGCCAAGTGAATGACCACCGGGTCCGGCGTATAGATCGCCGCAATCTGCTCGCGAAACAGCAACATCAGGCTGCAGGACAGGCAGGCGTAGGCCAGCGCCGTGCCCATGCCCACCCCGGCGGCGAAGCGTGCTTCACGCGGTTCCCCACGTCCCAGCGCCTGGCCCACGCGTACCGTTACGGCCATGCTCAGGGAGTAGGGGATCATGAACACCAGGGAGCTGACGTTCAGCGCGATCTGATGACCGGACACCACCGTGGCTCCCAAGCTGCCCAGCAGTAGGGCAATCACCGCAAAAATGCTCGACTCGGCAAAGATCGCCACGCCAATCGGCAGGCCAATGCCCAGCACGCGCTTGATCACCGCCCATTGTGGCCAGTCGAAACGCTTGAACAGTTCGCTGCTCTGGTAGGCCGGCCCCCAGCGGGTCCAGCCGGCCAGGCCAAGCATCATCACCCACATCGAAATGGCCGTCGCCCAACCGCAACCTACGCCGCCCATGGCCGGCAGGCCGAGGTGACCGTAGATGAAGATGTAGTTCAGCGGGATATTCAGCGCCAGGCCGCACAGGCCCATGACCATGCTTGGCAGCGTACGGCCCAGGCCGTCACTGAAGCAGCGCAGCACGTAATAGAACGCAATGGCCGGCATACCGGCGGCGATGCCATGCAAGTAACCCATGGTGGGCGCGATCAGGTCCGGCTCAACCTTCATTGCATGCAGGATCGGCTCGGCGCAGAGCAGTAGCAGTGAGCCGATGATGCCGACCACCAAGGCCAGCCACAGTGACTGACGCACCAGTGGTCCGATCTCGCTGTACTGGCCCGCACCGAAGCGTTGGGCAACTTTCGGCGTGGTGGCCAGCAGCGTACCGCTCATCAGCAGGTAGACCGGAATCCAGATCGAGTTGCCCAGGCCCACCGCCGCCAAGTCTTGGGGACTGACGCGGCCGGCCATCACCGCATCGACAAAACTCATCGCAGTAGTGGCCAGTTGGCCGACCATGATCGGCAGGGCGAGCGTCAGCAGGCCGCCGACTTCCCGGCTGATGCGGGCGGGGCGGCTGAGGGTGGCAGAGGCAGTGTTCACGTACAGGTGTCCAATCAAGGGATGCGCAAGGACCGCGGATTCTACGCTTTGACGCATTGGTCAGGAAAAATCCTGTGTTAGGGATTTGTAAGCGCGGGTCGTGATCCCTGTACACTGCGGGTCCGCGAAAGGAGCCTGCCATGTTGATTGTTGCCGACGAAAATATTCCGCTGCTCGATGCATTCTTCCAGGGATTTGGCGAGATCCGCCGGGTGCCCGGCCGTTCCATCGACCGCGCCACAGTCGAGCAGGCTGACGTGTTGCTGGTGCGCTCGGTGACCAACGTTAACCGTGCGCTGCTGGAGGGGACGAACGTGCGTTTCGTCGGCACTTGCACCATCGGCACCGATCACCTGGACCTCGACTACTTCAAGCAGGCCGGCGTCCAGTGGTCCAGCGCCCCCGGCTGCAATGCCCGTGGCGTGGTGGATTATGTGCTGGGCAGCCTGATGACCCTGGCTGAAATCGAAGGTGCCGACCTCACTCAGCGCACCTATGGCGTGGTTGGAGCCGGCGAAGTGGGCGGGCGGCTGGTCAAGGTACTCAAGGGCCTGGGCTGGAACGTGCTGGTGTGTGACCCGCCACGGCAGATTGCCCAAGACGGCGATTACGTCAGCCTGGAGCAGATCATCGAGCAATGCGATGTGATCAGCCTGCACACGCCGTTGACCAAGTCCGGCAATGGCTCCACCTGGCACCTGTTCGACCGCGAGCGGCTCAACCAGCTCAAGCCCGGCACTTGGCTGATCAACGCCAGCCGTGGCCCGGTGGTGGACAACGCCGCCCTGCGCGAGGTGTTGCTGGCGCGCGAAGACCTGCAAGCGGTGCTGGATGTGTGGGAGGGCGAACCTGAAGTGGACGTGGACCTTGCCGACCTGTGCGTGCTGGCCACGCCGCATATCGCTGGTTACAGCCTGGATGGCAAACAGCGCGGCACGGCGCAGATCTATCAGGCGTTCTGCGTGCACCTGGGGCAGGAACCGAGTATTCAGTTGAGTGATTTGCTGCCGCCGCCGTGGTTGGCCGAGGTGCAGTTGAACGCGTCCACCGACCCGGCCTGGGCGCTGGCGACCCTGTGCCGCAGCGTGTACGACCCGCGCCGGGATGATGCGGACTTCCGGCGGAGCCTGGTAGGAACGGTGGAAGAACAGCGCAGGGCGTTTGACCTGCTGCGCAAGAACTACCCGGAGCGCCGTGAGATTGATGGCTTGAAGGTGCGCATCAACGGTGAATCGGCGGTGCTATCGAACATCGTCGGCGCATTGGGCGCTGTGAGCGTTTAGACCGCAGTAAAAAACCCGGCCACCTGGGCCGGGTTTGCAAGAGCGTCGGCGCTTCAGCCTTGCTGGGCAGGCTTGACCAGTTTTTCGTCCAGTTCGCGGCAGGCTTGCTGGATCATCTCTTCGGTAATCTGCACTTCGCGGCCTTTGGCGTCGATGTACGAGCAAGGCAACTGCTGCGGTTGGCGGATCACTTCAATCTTGGCATCGCTGCTGTTCTGCAAGGTCATGGCCTGTCTCCTCATCAGGTTGTTTACCTAGTTTGCTTCTTTACTCTAAGCCGCCCGAGTGACCACGCTGTTACAACTCCCTGCAAGATCACCGGTTCGAATACCCAGTCCACCAGAAACCGCCTCGGATTTCCAGCCAGGGGTTAGACCGATAGCCTCTAGGGATAGGTATCGGCGGGCATAATTAACCTGACTCATTGTTATTTGCCCAAGTTCCCCCAATGTTGAGGACAGGTTCCTCACTGGTGATGCCCTCCATGTTCTCAGTCCGTCAACGCCGCGCGATCCGCCTGGCCAGCCGCTTCATCGCGCCCTACCGCTGGCACGCGCTCGGCGCCCTGTTGGCGCTGATCGTCACGGCCGGTATCACCTTGTCCATGGGGCAGGGCATTCGCCTGCTGGTGGACCAGGGGTTCATGACTCAATCCCCACACTTGCTCAACCAGTCCATCGGCCTGTTCATGATCCTCGTACTGGGCCTGGCAGTGGGCACGTTTGCACGGTTCTACTTGGTGTCGTGGATCGGCGAGCGGGTGGTGGCGGACATCCGTCGGCAAGTGTTCAACCATCTGATCTACCTGCATCCGGGCTTCTATGAAAATAATCGCAGCTCGGAAATCCAGTCACGTTTGACCACTGATACCACCTTGTTGCAATCGGTGATCGGCTCGTCGTTGTCGCTGTTCCTGCGCAACGCGCTGATGGTCATCGGGGGCATCGTGTTGCTGTTTGTGACCAACCCCAAGCTCACCAGCATCGTGGTGGTGGCATTGCCGCTGGTGTTGGCGCCGATCCTCATCTTCGGCCGCCGGGTGCGCAGCTTGTCGCGGCAAAGCCAGGACCGTATCGCCGATGTGGGCAGCTATGTGTCCGAGACCCTCGGCCAGATCAAGACCGTGCAGGCCTACAACCATCAGGTGCAGGACGAGCAGCGCTTCGCCGTGACCGTGGAAGACGCCTTCACCACAGCGCGCAAACGCATCACCCAACGCGCCTGGCTGATTACCCTGGTGATCATGCTGGTGCTCGGCGCCGTGGGTGTGATGCTGTGGGTGGGCGGCATGGATGTGATCAGCGGGCGCATATCCGGCGGCGAGCTGGCGGCGTTCGTGTTCTACAGCCTGATTGTCGGCAGTGCGGTCGGCACCCTGAGCGAAGTACTCGGTGAGTTGCAACGCGCCGCCGGGGCCGCCGAGCGGATCGGCGAGTTGTTGCAGTCGAGCAACGAAATCCAGGCGCCCGCCGCCGGGACGGTGCAACTGCCTGAGCGGGTCAGTGGCCGCATGGAACTGCAAAACCTGCGGTTTTCCTACCCTTCACGGCCCGATAGCTATGCTGTCGACGGCCTGAACCTGACCATCAATCCCGGTGAAACCCTGGCGTTGGTGGGCCCATCCGGCGCGGGCAAATCGACGATTTTCGACCTGTTGCTGCGCTTCTACGATCCCCAGCAAGGCTGCATCCTGCTCGAAGGCCATCCGCTGACCGAACTCGACCCTATGGACCTGCGCCGCCACTTCGCCCTAGTGTCCCAGAGTCCGGCGCTGTTCTTCGGCAGCGTCGAAGACAACATCCGCTACGGCAACCCGACCGCCACTCGGGAACAGGTCGAAGCCGCCGCCCGCATTGCCCACGCCCATGACTTCATCCTGCAAATGCCCGACGGCTACCAGACTCACTTGGGCGACGGCGGCATGGGCCTCTCCGGCGGCCAACGCCAACGCCTGGCCATCGCCCGCGCGCTGCTGGTGGACGCGCCGATCCTGCTGCTCGACGAAGCTACCAGCGCCCTCGATGCCCAGAGTGAACACCTGATCCAGCAAGCGCTGCCGCAGTTGATGCAAGGGCGCACTACCCTGGTGATCGCCCATCGGCTGGCCACGGTGAAGAACGCTGATCGCATTGCGGTGATGGACCAGGGTAAGTTGGTGGCGATCGGGACGCATCAACAGTTGATTGCGAGCAATGCGTTGTATGCGCGATTGGCGGCGTTGCAGTTCAGTGATGGGGTGGAGGTCGCGAACAGCGAGGTCTAGGCAAGTTACCAAGCATTGTTGAGGGTTGCTGAGGGGGCTTCTGTGGTGAGCGGGCTTGCCCCGCGCTGGAGTGCGAAGCACTCCCAATTCAGTCGTCACGGTGTAGGTGTAGCCGAAAAATTTTGATATCCGGTTTTGGGGCTGCTACGCAGCCCAGCGCGGGACAAGCCCGCTCACCACAGAAAGCTAGCTGACCACCGCAGGCCCGCTTGCTATAGGGTTTTCAATCCCCTGGAGCAGGGGGACCTTCGGGCTAGGCCTTACTGATCATCAAAATACCGCTCATGCCAATCCACCAGCGGCTGGGGTGAATTGAGTTTCTGCCCGTAGATCACCGAATAAGACAGCACGTTCTGCACATACTGGCGGGTTTCGTCGAACGGGATGCTTTCAACCCACACATCGAAACTCAGGTGGTCTGCGCCGCGCAGCCACTGGCGTACACGGCCGGGGCCGGCGTTGTAGGCGGCGGAGGCGAGTACGCGGTTGCCGTTGAACTGGCTGTGCACCTGGCTCAGGTAGGCGGCGCCGAGCTGGATGTTCTTGTCCGGGTCCAGCACCTGGGCCGGGGAGGCCAGGGGGATGCTGAACTTGCGCGCGGTTTCCTTGGCGGTGCCGGGCATCAGTTGCATCAGGCCGCTGGCACCGACGCCGGAGCGGGCGTCGTCCATGAAGGCGCTTTCCTGGCGAGTGATGGCGAACACCCAGCTGGAATGCAGGCCGCGCACCTTGGCTTCACGCACCAAGGTGTCGCGGTGCGCCATTGGGAAGCGGATGTCCAGGTCGTCCCAGTATTGCGCCTGGCTGATGGTGCGGATCGCCGGGAAGTACCACTTCATGTCGTAGGCCAATCGGGCCTGGGCGACCATCTCGTCACGGTTGAAGTGACGGCTGACGTGGTACCACTCGCGACGGCCATCCACTACCTGGCCACGGGCATAGAATTCCAGCGCACGGCGCACGCCAGGGGTGTTGCGCACCTTGTTGACCAGTGCCTGGCTCATCAGCAGCGGCTTGTTCTTCAGCTGGTACGGGGCTTTGGAACGATCTGCCGCAAGGAAACCGTAGAAGTCACGCTCTTGCGCCAGGTTTTTGTATAGGACCAGCGCTTGCGGGTTCTTAGGTTCTGCCAGTTCCAAGCTGCGGGCCTGCCAGTAGCGCCAGCGGTTGGTGGTCGCCAAGTCCTGTGGGAGTTTGCGGGTCAACTGGTACGCATCTTCCCAGCGCGCCAGGCGCAGCAGCAAGCGCAGGCGCCATTCGGAGACGGTGTTGTCACGCAGTTCAGGGTCGTACTTGGTCATCACCTCTAGGGCGCGCGGGTCATAGCGCTTGGCCAGGGTGAGGCCGATTTCGCGGGCGATCGACACTTTTTCGTCACGCGAGAAGTGCATGCTGCTGGCGTAGCCGTCGAGCAGGGCCATGGCCTTGTCCGGATCCTGGCGTGCCAGGCGACGCAAGCCGAGGCCCACGGCGTCAGACATGGCCTCAGTGGCCGGCAGGAAGCGTGACGGGTCGCTGAGCATGTCGGGCTTCTGCGCCACGTCCACCATCAAGCGACCTTGGGCGCCGAGGGTGGGCAGGGTTTTCACCAGGCTGTTGGCCAGGGCGTAGTTGCGCGCTTCGGCGGCGAGCTTGGCGCGGTCCCAGATCTTCTGTTCGGTGAGTTGGCCGTCTGCCGCCCACTGGCCGAAGGTGACATCGCAGGCCGCCGGTTGGGACTTGCCAGTCATCCAGAGTTTTTCGGCGGTCTTATAGCCTTCCGCCTTCAAGTTGTGGGTGAGCTGGTACTGGCCATGCAGGCAGTCCAGCTCAACGAAATTAAGCTTGGCGTCGTAGTACTTTTCAAAGGTCTGCCAGTCACCACGCTCGGCCAGCCAGCGCAACCAGCGCAGTTTCATCCAGTTGGCCTGGGGCAGGTCGCCGTTTTTGGCGAGGAACTGCTCGATTTCCTGGTTGCTCGCGGTTTTCAGGCGTGCCGTCAGTTCGTCATAGGCCAGGTACGGTGTCAGCGGGTAATCGGCCAGGGCTTGGCTGTATTGCATGTACGGGCCGGTGTCGCCTTTGGCCAGGGCGCGTTTGGCTTCATCGTAATATTGACGTTGGGTGGTGAGGTCCACGGCCTGGGCGGATTGAACGGCGGTGGCGGAAAGAAGCAGACAAGATAAAAAGTTGAAAAGGCGACTGCGCATGAGACGTCCGTGCAGAGAAATCACGACTAGCATCGGCACCGCCGACACTGATTGCCCCTAGCTTAGCCTTTTGCCCGACGCAGACGAAAGCTTTGCCGGGCGGTTCGTTCAAGTTCGTAGCAAATGTCCTACAGAACGTGTCGGCAGCGAAAATGCCAGCCGCATCCCACCCCTAACTCAGGTAGAATGCGCGCCCAGTTTTTGGAGAAGCGTATGACCCTGCTCAAATTCAGCGATGTGTCCCTTGCTTTCGGCGCTATGCCGTTGTTGGACAAGGTGTCCTGGCAGATCGCCCGTGGTGAGCGGGTGTGCATCATCGGCCGCAACGGCACCGGCAAATCCAGCATGATGAAGCTGGTCAAAGGCGATCAGAAGCCTGATGACGGCTCTGTATGGCGCGCGCCGGGCCTCAAGATCGGCGAATTGCCGCAAGAATTGCCCGTGGCCGACGGACGGACTGTGTTCGACGTGGTTGCCGAAGGCCTCGACGGCGTCGGCGCACTGCTCGCCGAATATCATCACCTGGCGCAAAATTGCGTCACCGAAGACGACCTGAACAAACTGATGCACGTTCAGCAAGACCTCGAAGCCCGCGATGGCTGGCGCTTGCAGCAACTGGTCGACAGCACCTTGAGCCGCCTGCAACTGCCGGCCGACAAGACCCTCGCCGAGTTGTCCGGTGGCTGGCGTCGTCGCGTGCTGCTGGCCCAGGCCCTGGTGTCCGAGCCGGATCTGCTACTGCTCGACGAACCCACCAACCACTTGGACATCGGCGCGATTGCCTGGCTGGAAGAGGCCCTCAAGGAATTCCAGGGCGCCGTGCTGTTCATCACGCACGACCGTTCCTTCCTGCAAAACCTGGCGACCCGCATCCTTGAACTGGATCGTGGCGGCTTGATCGACTGGAACGGCGACTACGCCAGCTTCCTGGTGCACAAGGAAGCTGCGCTGGCCGCCGAAGAAACCGCCAACGCGCTGTTCGACAAGAAGCTGGCCCAGGAAGAAGTCTGGATCCGCCAGGGCATCAAGGCCCGCCGCACCCGTAACGAAGGCCGCGTACGCGCACTGAAAGCCCTGCGTGTCGAGCGCAGCGAACGCCGCGAGCGCACCGGCAAGGCGAATATCCAGCTGGACACCGCCGACAAGTCGGGCAAGCAAGTAATGGTGCTGGAGAACGTCAGCTTCCATCACCCGGACGGCCCGTTCCTGATCAAGGACTTCTCCATGGTCCTGCAGCGCGGCGACCGTATCGGCCTGCTGGGCGCCAACGGCACCGGCAAGACCACCTTGCTCAAGCTGATGCTCAGCGGCCTGCAGCCGACCAGCGGCACCGTGGAAGAGGGCACGCGCATCGACGTGGCTTACTTCGACCAGCTGCGCCACCAGTTGGACCTGGAAAAGACCGTGATCGACAACGTCGCCGAAGGCCGCGACTTTATCGACATCGATGGCCAGAGCCGCCACGTGCTCAGCTACCTGGGCGATTTCCTGTTCAGCCCGCAGCGTGCGCGTACGCCGGTGAAAGCCTTGTCCGGTGGCGAGCGTGCGCGCCTGCTGCTGGCCAAGCTGTTCAGCAAGCCGGCCAACCTGCTGGTGCTCGATGAACCGACCAACGACCTTGACGTAGAAACGCTCGAACTGCTGGAAGAAGTGCTGCTGACCTTCAACGGTACCGTGCTGATGGTGAGTCACGACCGGGCATTCCTCGACAACGTGGTCACCAGCACCCTGGTCTTCGAAGGTGAAGGCAAGGTGCGTGAATACGTCGGTGGTTACCAGGACTGGCTGCGCCAGGGCGGCTCGCCGCGCCTGCTGGGCGTGACCGAGAGCAAATCCGGCAAGGCCGACTTGAACTCGGCCGTGGTGGCTCCGGTGGCGGCTGCTGCGCCGGTTGCAGAGGCGGCGCCAGTGGGCAAGAAGAAGCTCAGCTATAAGCTGCAGCGTGAACTGGAAGCCTTGCCGGGTGATATCGAGGCCAAGGAACAGCAGATTAAGACGGTAGAAGCGGACATGGCTGACGCGGGTTTCTACCTGCGTCCGGCGGCGGAAACCGCCAAGGTGATTGCCTCCCTGGAGAAACTGAACCAGGAGTTGGAAGTGTTGGTTGAGCGTTGGGCTGAGCTGGATGCCTGAGTGATTCCAGTGCATTAAAAAACCCGGTGTTCATCTGATGAACACCGGGTTTTTTATAGGAACCAGTAGGAGCCGGCTTGCCGGCGATTGCATTCTGTCAGGCCATACATCTGGCGGCTGACAGTCCGCTATCGCTGGCAAGCCAGCTCCTACAAGGGGTTATGCGTTTTTGACCAGCTTCACGGCCAGCACATCGCACGGCGCACCGTGCAGCACATCATTGGCTGTAGAACCCAGCAACAACGCCAAGCCGTGACGACCATGGCTACCCACCACGATCAAGTCGCAAGACTTTTCCTTGGCCAGATGGTGGATTTCCTGGCGCGGTTGGCCGTACGTCAGGTGGCAGTCTTCCTTTTTCAGGTGCGGGTATTTGAGAATCAAACGGTCCAGACGCTCCTTGGCCTGGTCAAATTGCTGTTGCTGCAACTGGGAAAGGTCCATGGGCACGTCGCCACCAAAGGCCATGGCCATGGGCTCGACGATATGCACCAGCGACAGTATGGCGCCATTGGCCAATGCAGATTCCTGCGCGCGCTTGATCACCGGATCGCACTCTTCGGTCAGATCGACAGCGACCAGAATATGTTGGTAGGGCATGAGGCGTTCCTCCAAGGGACTGCAATATGTTCAGTATGGCTGCTTTCAAGCGGATGGGGTTGCGTCAGGTCAAATCCGCTCATCTAGAAATTCGGGAGTACACATATGACGGTCTGGATAGTGGTGTCAATCCTTGTGGTGGTTCTGAGCCCCCTGGCATGGTTGCGCCCGTCGCGCCATCAGAGCGGGCGCATGGCCCTGCGCATGGAGGCGCGCCGCATCGGCCTGGCCATGCAGTTGTCGCCCCAGGAATGGCCGCATTGGCTCAAGCAGGAGCCACCGAGCCCGTGCGCGCAATACTGCCGGCCACGGCGTGGCAGCACACCGGCCATTTGGAGTTACTGGCAGCTGGAGCCCGGAGTCTGGGTGAATCAGTGGCGTGAAGTGTGTGTTGATGAAAAGTTGTTGCCGCATTTTGCGACCTTGCCGGACAACGTCTACAAGGTCGAAGCCGACAAGCAGATGATCGCCCTGTATTGGGGCGAGAAGGGCGAGGCGAGCGTGTTGAAGGCTATCGATACGCTGCTCAAGGCCTTGGCCTGACACCGACCCTGGCGGCCTGCGACAACCCCCTGTAGGAAGCCCGGCTCCTACAAAGGGCGTGCAAATCATGGAAAACGGCAGGCAATAAAAAGCCCGACATCATCATCGGGCTGGAGTTGGCCAGGCAGGCCGGTAATTCTGTGTTCCCTGCGCCGGATGTTCATCCAGGCGCGTTACGGTTGTCGCTAGCCTAGCGGCATATCCCGTTCTGTACAGCCTTTTCCCTCATCTTTTCCATTATTGATTTCGTGAATATTTGAATATTGACGAGTCGCGGGATTATGGTCGGGGTTCTGAAATGACTGGAAAGTCGCGTTTTTCCTAGCCTTTCGAGCGATTGACAATTGCCCGGAATTGGATGAAGGTGGCGTACCCAAATCAAACGGGCGTATGAATTGAGCGTTTGTCTGTCAGACCGCTCATACAGAATCCCGACTATCGCATTGGCGGGTGTGCCTGGCGGATTGGCATGAGCATTGACGCAACTGTCAGTGTCCAGCCAGAGGCCAGCGTCCAATGTGTACTGTTCAGCTTCCATATCGTGGAGATCAGTTGATGATTTACGAAGGTAAAGCCATCACGGTTAAGGCTCTTGAAAGTGGCATCGTCGAACTGAAATTCGACCTCAAGGGTGAGTCCGTCAACAAGTTCAACCGTCTAACCCTGAATGAATTGCGTCAGGCCGTAGACACCATCAAAGCAGATGCTTCGGTCAAGGGCGTGATCGTTTCCAGCGGCAAGGACGTGTTCATCGTCGGCGCTGACATCACCGAATTCGTCGACAACTTCAAGCTGCCCGATGCCGAGCTAGTGGCTGGCAACCTCGAAGCCAACAAGATTTTCAGCGATTTTGAAGACCTCAACGTACCGACCGTCGCCGCGATCAACGGCATCGCGTTGGGCGGTGGCCTGGAAATGTGCCTGGCGGCAGACTTCCGCGTCATGTCGGCCACGGCCAAGATCGGCCTGCCTGAAGTCAAACTGGGCATCTACCCAGGTTTTGGCGGTACCGTGCGCCTGCCGCGCCTGATCGGTGCCGACAACGCCATCGAGTGGATTGCCGCCGGTAAGGAAAACCGTGCTGAAGACGCGCTGAAAGTCGGTGCTGTCGACGCTGTGGTTGCCCCGGACAAACTGGCCGAAGCCGCATTGAACCTGATCAAGGGCGCCATCAGCGGCGAATTTGACTACAAGGCCAAGCGTCAGCCGAAGCTGGAAAAACTCAAGCTCAACGCCATCGAACAAATGATGTCGTTCGAAACCGCCAAAGGTTTCGTGGCTGGCCAGGCCGGCCCGAACTACCCGGCACCGGTTGAAGCGATCAAGACCATCCAGAAAGCCGCGAACTTCGGTCGCGACAAAGCTCTGGAAGTGGAAGCGGCTGGCTTCGTCAAACTGGCGAAAACCTCCGCAGCCCAGAGCCTGATCGGCCTGTTCCTGAACGATCAGGAACTGAAGAAAAAGGCCAAGGCCTACGACGAAATCGCCAAGGACGTGAAACAGGCTGCCGTACTCGGCGCCGGTATCATGGGCGGCGGTATCGCCTATCAGTCGGCGTCCAAAGGCACGCCGATCCTGATGAAAGACATCAACGAGCACGGTATCGAGCAAGGCCTGGCAGAAGCCGCCAAGCTGCTGGTCGGTCGTGTGGACAAAGGTCGCATGACCGCTGCGAAAATGGCTGAAGTGCTTAACGGCATTCGTCCTACGCTGTCCTACGGCGATTTCGGCCATGTCGACCTGGTGGTCGAAGCCGTTGTCGAGAACCCGAAGGTCAAGCAAGCCGTGCTGGCCGAAGTGGAAGCTCAGGTTAAAGACGACACCATCCTGGCGTCCAATACCTCGACCATTTCCATCTCGCTGCTGGCCAAGGCCTTGAAGCGTCCGGAGAACTTCGTCGGCATGCACTTCTTCAACCCGGTGCACATGATGCCGCTGGTGGAAGTCATCCGTGGCGAGAAGTCCAGCGAGCTGGCCGTTGCCACCACCGTTGCCTACGCCAAGAAAATGGGCAAGAACCCGATCGTGGTCAACGACTGCCCGGGCTTCCTGGTCAACCGCGTGCTGTTCCCGTACTTCGGCGGTTTCGCCAAGTTGGTCAGCGCCGGCGTGGACTTCGTGCGCATCGACAAAGTCATGGAGAAATTCGGCTGGCCAATGGGCCCCGCGTACCTGATGGACGTGGTCGGCATCGACACCGGCCACCACGGTCGCGATGTGATGGCTGAAGGCTTCCCGGACCGCATGAAAGACGACCGCCGTTCGGCGATCGACGCGCTGTACGAGGCCAAGCGCCTGGGCCAGAAGAACGGCAAGGGTTTCTACGCCTACGAGGCGGACAAGAAGGGCAAGCAGAAGAAAGTGGCCGACCCGTCGGTGCACGAAGTGCTGGCTCCGGTCATCTACGAACAGCGTGAGGTGTCGGACGAAGACATCATCAACTGGATGATGATCGCCCTGTGCCTGGAAACCGTACGTTGCCTGGAAGACGGCATCGTCGAAACCGCCGCCGAAGCCGATATGGGCCTGGTGTACGGTATTGGTTTCCCTCCATTCCGTGGTGGTGCGCTGCGTTACATCGATTCGATCGGTGTGGCCGAGTTCGTTGCCCTGGCTGATCAATACGCTGATTTGGGCCCGCTGTACCACCCGACCGCGAAGCTGCGTGAAATGGCCAAGAACGGCCAGCGCTTCTTCGGTTAAGTGCCCAGACGACTAGAGCGAGAATATTTATGAGCTTGAATCCAAGAGACGTCGTGATCGTCGACTTCGGTCGTACGCCGATGGGCCGCTCCAAGGGCGGCATGCACCGCAACACCCGTGCCGAAGACATGTCGGCACACCTGATCAGCAAACTGCTGGAACGCAACGTCAAGGTCGACCCAAACGAAGTCGAGGACGTGATCTGGGGCTGCGTCAACCAGACCCTGGAGCAGGGCTGGAACATCGCGCGCATGGCGTCGCTGATGACCCAGATCCCGCACACCGCGGCCGGCCAGACCGTCAGCCGCCTGTGCGGTTCGTCGATGAGCGCGCTGCACACCGCCGCCCAGGCCATCATGACCGGCAACGGTGATGTGTTTGTGGTCGGTGGCGTGGAGCACATGGGCCACGTCAGCATGATGCACGGCGTCGATCCTAACCCGCACATGTCGCTGTACGCGGCAAAAGCCTCGGGCATGATGGGCCTGACTGCGGAAATGCTCGGCAAAATGCACGGCATTACCCGCGAAGCCCAGGACGCGTTCGGCCTGCGTTCCCACCAACTCGCCCACAAGGCGACTGTGGAAGGCAAGTTCAAGGATGAAATCATCCCGATGAACGGTTATGACGAGAACGGTTTCCTGAAACTGTTCGACTACGACGAAACGATTCGTCCGGATACCACCCTGGAAAGCCTGGCCGCGCTGAAGCCAGCGTTCAATCCAAAGGGCGGCACCGTGACAGCCGGTACTTCGTCGCAAATCACCGACGGTGCTTCGTGCATGATCGTGATGTCGGCGCAACGTGCCCAGGACCTGGGCATCCAACCGCTGGCCGTGATCCGTTCGATGGCTGTGGCAGGTGTGGACCCGGCAATCATGGGCTATGGTCCTGTACCGGCCACACAAAAAGCCTTGAAGCGCGCAGGCCTGACCATCAACGACATCGACTTCTTCGAGCTCAACGAAGCTTTCGCCGCACAGGCCCTGCCCGTGCTGAAAGATTTGAAAGTACTCGACAAGATGAATGAGAAGGTTAACCTGCACGGCGGCGCGATTGCCCTGGGCCACCCATTCGGTTGCTCCGGTGCGCGTATCTCCGGCACTTTGCTTAACGTGATGAAGCAAAATGGCGGCAACCTAGGGGTTGCAACCATGTGCATTGGTCTTGGCCAAGGCATTTCCACCGTCTTCGAACGCGTCTAAGCGTTGGGTTGACGGAAGCCGGGGCCCAGTGCCCCGGTTTTTGTTTTTGGGTGGTTTTGTATTTTTTTTTTAACAAATTTTGTAAGAGGGCCAGAGCATGAAAGTCGAACCAGGGCTCTACCAGCATTATAAAGGTCCGCAGTACCGTGTTTTCAGTGTGGCACGCCACTCCGAGACCGAAGAAGAAGTAGTGTTCTACCAAGCACTGTATGGCGATTACGGCTTTTGGGTACGCCCCTTGAGCATGTTTGTGGAGACCGTCGAGGTTGACGGCGAGCAGGTCCCGCGCTTTGCTTTGGTCCAGGCCGAACCCAGTCTTTTTTCAGGGCAATAACGGCAGGTCGCGCAGAATGCTGCGCTTGACCTCACCTTGTTGCCACTATATATAGCGTTGCCGCGACAGGCGCCAACTGCCTTTCACTTCTCGAATTCAGGAATTTTCCGATCCATGGGCAAATCGCTGGTCATTGTGGAATCCCCGGCTAAGGCCAAGACCATCAACAAGTACTTGGGCAACGAGTACGTGGTGAAGTCGAGTATCGGCCATATCCGAGACCTGCCCACCAGCGGTTCGGCTAGCGCCAGCAAGGAGCCTGCCGCCAAGCGCGGCAAGGCGGCTGCGGGCGAAGGTCCGGTGCTCACCCCTAAAGAGAAAGCGCGCAAGCAGCTGGTCTCGCGCATGGGTGTGGACCCGGATCATGGCTGGAAGGCCAAGTACGAAATCCTTCCAGGCAAGGAAAAGGTCATCGAAGAGCTGCGCCGGCTCGCCAAGGATGCTGACACCATCTATCTCGCGACGGACTTGGACCGCGAAGGGGAAGCCATTGCCTGGCACCTGCGGGAAGCCATCGGCGGTGATGACAGCCGCTACAAGCGTGTGGTGTTCAACGAAATCACCAAGAAAGCCATCCAGGAAGCCTTCTCCAAGCCAGGCGAACTGGACATCGACCGCGTCAACGCCCAGCAGGCCCGTCGCTTCCTCGACCGCGTCGTGGGTTATATGGTTTCGCCGCTGCTGTGGGCCAAGATCGCCCGTGGTCTGTCGGCCGGTCGTGTGCAATCGGTTGCGGTGAAGCTGGTGGTGGAGCGTGAGCGCGAGATCCGTGCGTTCATCCCCGAAGAGTACTGGGAAGTCCACGCCGACCTCGGCACTGCCAAGGGCGCCAACGTGCGCTTTGAAGTGGCCCGCGAGAAAGGCGAGGCCTTCAAGCCGCTGAACGAAGCCCAGGCCATGGCCGCGCTGGAAAAGCTCAAGTCTTCCAGCTACAGCATCGTCAAGCGTGAAGACAAACCGACCAGCAGCAAGCCATCGGCACCGTTCATCACATCCACCCTGCAACAGGCCGCGAGTAACCGCCTGGGCTTCGGTGTGAAGAAAACCATGATGATGGCCCAGCGCTTGTACGAAGCCGGCTACATCACTTACATGCGTACCGACTCCACCAACCTGTCGGTAGACGCGGTCGCGATGGCGCGTACCTATATTGAAGAAGAGTTCGGCAAGAAGTACCTGCCGGAGAAGCCGAACGTCTACAGCAGCAAGGAAGGCGCACAAGAGGCTCACGAAGCGATCCGTCCTTCCGACGCCAACACCACGCCTGCCAAGCTGAGCGGCATGGAGCGCGACGCTGAGCGCCTTTACGAGCTGATCTGGCGCCAGTTCCTGGCTTGCCAGATGCTGCCAGCGCAATACCTGTCCACCACTGTCACCGTGGCGGCCTCCGATTTTGAGCTGCGTGCCAAGGGCCGTATCCTCAAGTTCGACGGTTACACCCGTGTGATGCCGCAAATCGCCAAGCCTGGCGATGACGACGTGCTGCCGGACATGGCCCAGGGCGACACCCTCAAGCTGGTCCAGCTCGACCCGTCCCAGCACTTCACCAAGCCGCCGGCGCGTTATTCGGAAGCCAGCCTGGTAAAAGAGATGGAAAAACGCGGTATCGGTCGTCCGTCGACCTATGCAGCGATCATCTCCACCATTCAAGACCGTGGTTACGTTGCGCTGCACAACCGTCGTTTCTACTCGGAAAAGATGGGCGACATCGTGACCGAGCGCCTGTCCGAGAGCTTCTCCAACCTGATGGACTACGGCTTCACTGCCGGCATGGAAGAGAATCTCGACGACGTGGCCCAGGGCGAACGCGACTGGAAAAACGTGTTGGACGAGTTCTACGGCGACTTCAAGAAAAAACTCGAAGTAGCCGAAAGCCCTGAAAATGGCATGCGCGCCAACCAGCCGGTGATGACCGACATCCCGTGCCAGACCTGCGGTCGGCCGATGCAGATTCGTACGGCGTCCACTGGCGTGTTCCTCGGTTGCTCGGGCTACAGCCTGCCGCCGAAAGAGCGCTGCAAGGCCACTGTCAACCTGGTGCCGGGTGATGAAATCGCCGCCGACGACGAGGGTGAGTCCGAGTCTCTGGTACTGCGTGGCAAGCACCGTTGCCCGATCTGCAGCACGGCGATGGACGCCTACCTGCTGGACGAGAAGCACAAGCTGCACATTTGCGGTAACAACCCGGATTGCAACGGCTACGAGATTGAAGAAGGTACCTATCGCATCAAGGGCTACGAAGGTCCGAGCCTGGAATGCGACAAGTGCGGCAGCGAGATGCAGCTCAAGACCGGCCGTTTCGGCAAGTTCTTCGGTTGCACCAACCCGACCTGCAAGAACACCCGCAAACTGCTGAAAAGCGGTGACGCGGCGCCGCCGAAGATGGACCCGGTGAAGATGCCGGAGCTCAAGTGCGAGAAGGTCAACGACACCTACATCCTGCGTGACGGCGCTTCGGGGTTGTTCCTGGCGGCCAGCCAGTTCCCGAAGAACCGCGAGACCCGCGCGCCGTTGGTGCTGGAGATCGTGCCGCACAAGGATGAGATCGATCCTAAGTACCACTTCTTGTGTGAAGCGCCGAAGAAGGACCCGGATGGTCGTCCGGCCGTGATCCGCTACAGCCGCAAGACCAAGGAGCAGTACGTGCAGACCGAAGTTGACGGCAAGCCTACCGGCTGGAAAGCGTTCTACGACGGCGGCAAGTGGAAGGTCGAGGATAAGCGCCAGGGCGCTTGATCGGCTAATCTGCCAATGACAAAGGCCGCCTTCACAGGCGGCCTTTTGTTGCTGTAGAAGCGAGGGGGGCGCCTAGCCCTTGCTCGCGAAAATCGTAACGATAACGCGGGAAGCCAGGTACATAATGGCGTCCTTAGGTTTTTCGCGAGCAAGCTCGCTCCTACACAGCCAGCATTGCGCCTCTTTCGTTGTGGAGATTGCCGTCATGGCCAACGAACTCTATACCCGTACCAATCAGAAAATTTACTTCGCGGGTCTATCCCTGGAAGCCCTTGGCCGCGCCGAGGAAGGGAAAGAGATGAATGCCATCGCGCTGGTCCAGGCGGGGCGTGAAGCTGCGTTGTTTCACCTGTACGGCGCCTTGCTGGGTTTGTGTCATGAAATCGCTGGGTTTTACCGCCTGCCCCAGGCGGGTTCACCCCGTGCAGAAATGATCATGAATCGTGAAGTGCTGGATGCGATGGCCATTCCTGAGCTGGCAGAACTGGTTGAAATGGCTCAAAGCCCGGACAGTTGGGTGGCGCGTTTGCTCAAAGCGCATGCGGATATGTTCCAGCCACCGCGTATTCCGCATGTGCCCAAGGGCGATGTGACGCAGCCGCTGATCGTGGCGGTTGCGGTGGAAGAGGAAGAACCCAAGCCGTTGAGCCGTGAAGAGCTGGAGGGCTGGCGTCAGGAACTGAAAAAGATGGCGCTGCGCTTTCGCGAAGGCCTGAACGAATGCTGATCTCCGCGTAGGAGCCGGCTTGCCGGCGATGCAGGTATCTCGGAGTGTGAGGCGCAACGCGTTGTAGCCATCGAAGCCGGCGACCATTCATCAAGCTGTCAACAAACCTGTTCAGATCCTCTGCGGGGCTGGGTGGATGACTGATATAATCCCGGCCTTTCGTGGAGAACAGACTTTTATGCCAACGTCCTTTCTGGAAATTGTTGAGTTGCCTGACGGCCGAATCGAGCTGCGCCGGGCTGAGGACGAGGGTTCTCTGGTTATCTTGGATTTTTCCGAAGACGCCAAGCAGTTCCTGCAAGGCCAGCACGTGGAAGTGGCTAAAGCCATGTTGAGCGTGGGCGTGCAGATGGCCGGTCGCCTGGCTGAAGGCGAGCCGGAGAAAGACGAAGGGCCGCGGGTTCTTCACTAAGCCCTGTGGTTAGGGGTTCTGTGGTGTTAGGCAGGCTTCTGGAGTGAGCTAGCTTGCTTGTGGCGAGTGGGCTTGTTGTGGTGAGTGAGATTATTGTGGTGAGTGGGCTTGTTGTGGTCAGTGAGATTATTGTGGTGAGTGGGCTTGTTGAGGTGAGTGGGCTTGTTGTGGTGAGCGGGCTTGCCCCGCGCTGGGCTGCGCAGCAGCCCTAAATAGATTGACGCGGTACATCAGGTATTCCACGGTGCTTGGTTTTGGGGCCGCTTCGCAGCCCAGCGCGGGGCAAGCCCGCTCACCACAGAAGCCCGACCACAGAAGCCCGACCACAGAAGCCCGACCACAGAAGCCCGCATGTCACAGAAGCCCGTATGTCATAGGACTTCGGCCGATCAGGCACTCAGCCCAATCGAATATTCAAACTCTGCGCATCACCCGTACGAGCGGCGCTGATCAGTTGCTGCTTGGCGCTGACACTCAGTGGATTCAACCAGCTCACCACTGTATGGCTGCGGCCCAGGCGAAGTGCTTCGCAGGTCAACTGTTGGGCACTTTGCGCGCCGCGTGGCTGCAGCAACAGAATGCGCTCGCGGTTGAGGCCGGCATCCCGCAGCCAGGCCTGGGTCAGGCTGGCGGGTGGGGCGATCAGCGTCAGCCAGCGGGCATCCTGTTCCTCGCTCAGATCACGCAGGATCGGCGCCAGAAGGCTCAGGCAACTCCCCGCTGCACCGCGCAACGACAATTCACTGAACGCCTCAGGTTCGGCGCCCCAGGGCGCCTCGACCGTTTCCTTGAGGATAGGCGCAAGGGGTTGGGCCATGAAGGCCTCGAACAGCGACAGTTGAGTGTGTTGTGGGGTGTGGACGAGTTGCATGATGCCTCCTCTAGCGGCGAATGACGCCGACGCTCAAGCCTTCGATCACCAGGTCCTGATCTTTCAGGTTCACTTCAATCGGGGCGAACTCAGGGTTCTCGGCCAGGAGCCAGACCTTGCTGCCTTCGCGCTTGAAGCGTTTGACGGTGACTTCATCGCCGATACGGGCGACAACGATTTGGCCATTACGGGCTTCGCGGGTGGTGTGGACGGCCAGCAGGTCGCCATCGAAGATGCCCACGTCCTTCATGCTCATGCCATGGACGCGCAACAGGTAGTCGGCGCGAGGATGGAAGAAGGTCGGGTTGATGTTGCAGGATTCCTCGACGTGCTGCTGCGCCAGGATCGGCGCACCGGCGGCGACGCGGCCGATGATCGGCAGGGTCGATTCGTCGACCTTGGCTTCGAAGCCAGGGATGCGAATACCGCGCGAGGCACCGGGGGTCATCTCGATCGCGCCTTTGCGAGCGAGGGCCTTGAGGTGTTCTTCAGCGGCGTTGGGGGACTTGAACCCCAGTTCCAGCGCAATTTCCGCTCGTGTCGGCGGGTAGCCGTTGTCATCGAGGCAGCGCTTGATAAAAGCCAGAATCTCAGCTTGGCGTGGCGTCAGTTTTAGCATGTTGATCGCTCTGTCTTTTTATACAGTGACTGGGATTATATACAGTGAACTGCGCTTGGCAATCATCCTTTTCTGCCCCTCCGCTGGACGGTCATCGGGCAGGCTTCCCACAAGCCAGAGACAGCGCTGCCTACAGACCGGTATGGATGTGATTAAATAGCGATGAAATGTATGACTGCCCGGCCGGAAAGCGAACCCGCAGGCTTGACAAGACACACCCTGAAACGTATGTTTCAAACAAGTGTTTGTCAGGCGGAGTAGCCATGGCCCAGTCGGAAACCGTTGAACGCATTCTCGATGCTGCCGAGCAATTGTTCGCGGAAAAAGGATTTGCTGAAACCTCATTGCGGCTGATCACCAGCAAGGCTGGCGTCAACCTCGCTGCTGTGAACTACCATTTCGGCTCGAAAAAAGCCCTGATCCAAGCCGTGTTCTCGCGCTTCCTGGGGCCGTTCTGCGCCAGTCTTGACCGTGAGCTGGAGCGTCGCCAAGCCAAGGCTGACCATAAGCCGACCCTGGAAGAGTTGTTGGAAATCCTCGTCGAGCAAGCCCTGGTCGTTCAGCCCCGCAGCGGCAACGATTTGTCGATTTTCATGCGCTTGTTAGGCTTGGCGTTCAGCCAGAGCCAGGGTCACCTGCGCCGTTACCTGGAAGACATGTACGGCAAGGTTTTTCGTCGCTATATGTTGCTGGTTAACGAGGCTGCCCCGCGTATTCCGCCGATCGAGCTGTTCTGGCGCGTGCACTTCATGCTCGGTGCTGCCGCGTTCAGCATGTCCGGGATCAAGGCGTTGCGGGCCATCGCCGAGACCGATTTCGGTGTGAATACCTCAATCGAACAGGTCATGCGCCTGATGGTGCCGTTCCTGGCTGCCGGCATGCGTGCCGAAACCGGTGTGACCGACGCCGCCATGGCCGCTGCTCAATTGCGCCCACGCAGCAAGTCCGCGCCAATACCCGCCAAGGTTTGACCGCACCGGGTGGGCGCGACCGCTTGCATCCGCTAAGCTAGCGACCCATGCCGAATTCAGCTATTTACTCGCAACCCGTTGTGCTCACTGTGCCTGGTGAGGGCAACGGGTTGTGTGCGTTATTTAAGGAAGGTTTATGACTGCTGCCCTGCAAGGTTCTTTGATGGTCGACGTGGCTGGCACCTGGCTGACGGCCGAGGACCGCCATCTGCTGCGCCAGCCTGAAGTGGGCGGCCTGATCATTTTCGCGCGCAACATTGAGCATCCGCGCCAAGTGCGGGAATTGAGTGCAGCGATTCGCGCTGTGCGCCCGGACCTGCTGCTGGCCGTCGACCAGGAGGGCGGCCGCGTACAGCGCCTGCGCCAGGGTTTCGTGCGCTTGCCGGCCATGCGTGCCTTGGCGGATAACCCCAACGCCGAATACCTGGCCGAGCAGTGTGGCTGGATCATGGCGACTGAAGTGTTGGCCGTTGGCCTGGACCTGAGCTTCGCCCCGGTGCTGGACCTGGACTACCAGCGCAGCGCGGTGGTCGGCACCCGATCCTTCGAAGGCGACCCCGAGCGCGCCGCGGTGCTGGCTGGTGCATTCATCCGCGGCATGAACAGCGCCGGCATGGCCGCCACTGGCAAGCACTTTCCCGGTCACGGTTGGGCTGAGGCCGATTCCCACGTCGCCATTCCCAATGATGAACGCAGCCTGGAACAGATTCGCGCCAATGACCTGGTGCCTTTCGCACGCCTGAGCAAGCAACTCGCGGCCGTGATGCCCGCGCACGTGATCTACCCGCACGTCGACGCCCAGCCAGCTGGGTTCTCGCGCCGCTGGCTGCAGGACATCCTGCGCGGTGAGTTGCAGTTCGATGGGGTGATTTTCAGCGATGATCTGTCGATGGCGGGTGCCCATGTGGTCGGTGATGCGGCCAGCCGGATTGAAGCGGCGCTGACGGCGGGTTGCGACATGGGGCTGGTGTGCAACGATCGTGCGGCGGCTGAGTTGGCGTTGACTGCCGCTCAGCGGATGAAGGTCACGCCATCGCCACGCATTGCGCGGATGCGTGGGCAGGCAATTGCTTCGACGGAATACAAGCAGGATCCGCGTTGGCTGGCGGCGCTGACGGCGTTGCGGGATGCTCAACTGATTGGCTGAACACCGCGGCGCGGCCTTCGCGAGCGAGCCCGCTCCCACATTCGACCGAGTTCCAGCTTTGGAATGCAGTCAAGTGTGGGAGCGGGCTTGCTCGCGAAGGCAATCTAACATTCAGCGCTTTTCCTGTTTGTTGGGCAACGGCGCAAACAACGCCTCAATATCCTCATTGCCCAACTGCCAGTCTCCGGTGGTACGCCCATCCAGCACGCCCGCTGCCAAGTCGGATTTTTCCTTCTGCAGGTGCTGGATTTTCTCTTCCACCGTGCCCCGGGCAATCATCTTGTAGACGAACACCGGCTTCTCTTGCCCGATGCGATAGGCACGGTCGGTGGCCTGGTTCTCCGTGGCCGGGTTCCACCAAGGATCATAGTGGATCACCGTATCGGCCTCGGTCAGGTTCAGGCCAACACCGCCGGCCTTCAAGCTGATCAGAAAAATCTGCAGCTTGCCGCTCTGGAAGTCCTTCACCGGCGTGCGCCGATCCCGGGTCTGGCCGGTGAGCAGTGCGTAGGCCACGCCGCGTTTTTTCAGCTCGATTTCGATCAGGCTCAACATCGAGGTGAACTGGGAAAACAGCAGGATCCGCCGACCCTCCTCAAACAGCTCCTCAAGCATTTCCATCAAGCTATCGAGTTTGCCTGAGCTGCTGCCACGGGCGGGCAGGGTCGCGTCGTTGACCAGCCGCAAATCGCAACACACTTGGCGTAACTTCAGCAGCGCCTCAAGGATGATGATCTGGCTGCGCGCTACGCCTTTGCGGGTGATCTCGTCGCGGACTTTCTTGTCCATGGCCAGGCGCATGGTTTCGTACACGTCGCGCTGGGCTTCATTGAGGTCGACCCAGTGGATAATCTCGGTCTTGGGTGGCAACTCCGTCGCCACCTGTTCCTTGGTGCGGCGCAGCAGGAAAGGTTTTATCCGACCGTTGAGGTGTTGCAACCGCACATCACTGGCACGCTTTTCGATGGGCACGCGGTAATCGCGGTTGAAGCTTTTTACATCACCGAGCCAGCCAGGCAGCAGGAAGTGAAACAACGACCACAACTCGCCCAGGTGGTTTTCCAGCGGCGTGCCACTCAGGCACAGGCGTTGGCGTGCGTTCAGCTCGCGTGCCGCCTGGGCCGCCTTGCTGGACGGGTTCTTGATGTATTGGGCTTCGTCGAGGATCAGTACATGCAAGGGCAGGGCGGCGAGTTGTTCGATGTCCTTGGGCAGCAGCGCATAGGTGGTCAGCAGCAGGTCATAGTCCGGCAGGTTGGCGAAATGTTTCTTACGCCCTGCGCCATACAGCGCCAGCACCTTGAGTTGCGGTGTAAAGTGCGCCGCCTCATCCAGCCAGTTGGGAATCAGGCTGGTGGGCATCACCACCATGCACGGCCGATCCAGGCGACCGGCGATTTTCTCAGTCAGAATATGCGCCAGGGTCTGTAGGGTTTTGCCTAGGCCCATGTCATCTGCAAGTATGCCGCCGACATCCAGCTGACGCAGCGACTGCATCCAGCTCAAGCCTTCCAACTGGTAAGGGCGCAAGGTCGCGTTCAGCCCTTCAGGCGCTACACACGTGAAGTCCTTGATATCCCGCAGGCGCTGGGCAAAGTTGCGGATCTTCTCGCCACCTTCCCACTGCAGCGGCAGGTCTTCCAGCGGGTTAAGCCGGATTGCATCGGCCTTGGCCAAGCGTAACGTGGTGGTGCCGGCTTCCTGTAGGTAAAACTCACCGAGGGTCGCCAGCACCGGTTTCAATCGGCCGTAGGGCAGCGCCACTTGTATCGGGCCGTGACCATTTGGCAGGCCTGGGATGTTCACCAGAATCAGCTCATCATCACGGCGCCGCGCCAGCTTCTCCGGGTTGAGGATCTCGGTGTGGGAACGCATCAGGTTCAGCAGGATCGGCAACAGGCTCAGTCGCTCGCCGTTGACGATGATCCCCAACTCCAGATCGAACCAATCACGCTCCGGACCTTCGTCAACCGTGGCGTACCAGTCATCGACGGCGCTGAGGTCGAAGCCGAAATCATCATCGATCAGCAGCTCCCAACCCTCGGCTCGCAGTGTTGGCGTGGCATTGAGGGTGAAGGTCAGCCAGGCACTGTCATTGACCATCTCAAACAGCTCGCCGGCGCTTTCCGGCAGTGCCTTGCTCTGGCGCGTGGCGATCTTGAAGCCCAGCAGGCGCAGTTGTTCGCGATACGGTTGCTCAAGCTCCGGATGCCGCTTGATGCGCAGGCTCTGGGTGTCCTGGCGCACAATGATATCGGCGTTTTTCTGCCCGCTGACGTAGTTGCCCAAGTAGTTGAACGACAGCGCCGCCCGGTGCTGGATGTAGCGCTGCATCTTGCCGTTGCGCGGTTCAAAGGCGCTGAATTCGACACTGGCCATCCACAGGCGCGGCACCGGCACCACGTCTTCCATCACCACTTGCGGCAGCACCGCCCGGTTTTCCAGCACGGCCTGGAGTTTTTCCAGCAGCTCGGCATCCTGTGCGGCGGCGGGGTAGGCCAGGGTTTCCTGGACCTTGAGCAATACCGCGGCGATGTGTTTGCAGTTGGTGTGCACCGGGCAGGTACAGCGGCTGTCCACCAGGATCAAGGTGCCCTTGGCCGATTCACGCAACGAGATGGTCTGCCGATACACGTTGCCGCCGGAGCCTTCGCAACTGGCGACGATAGTGCTGTCGCCGCATTCGACGATGCGCACCCGGTTTTCCAGCGCATAACGTCGCCCGCGCTCAAGGCTCTGCTCTTTAAAGCGATTGGCCCAGGAAGGGGCCAGGGGTTTGGTCAGCGACGACGTGAGGGACATGGCGCTGGATCAGTCCTGAATGTCGGGCGGTGGCGCGCTGGGGGGCTTGGCGGTCAGCGATGTGATTTTGATCAGCAGCGCGAGGTGGCCACCGTCCAGGTAGTTGAGCTGGTTGTTCTTGGTGCGCACGTCGGTCTGGCTCAGTTGCTCGCTGGCGATCACGCTGCCGTTGGCGTCGAACTGGTTGATCCAGAAGTTCGCATCAATGTCGGTAAAACGGCCCAGTTGCAGGCTCAACACGCCCTCGATCGGAAACTGGCCGAATTGTTCCTGGCCGTCGGTGATCGCGACCTTGACCGGCTGCTCGCCCAGGTTCTGTTCCCACGCCTTATGCAGCAGCACCGTGTAGGTGGAGTCGGCACGCAGCTTGTCGACAATGTTGGACAGGCGCGGCGGGCTCAGTCTGTCGCCCAGGCGCACTGCCCCGGCATCCCAGTTTTCCGGGGCGGCGCGGCTGTTGATCACCGGTTCGGCGTTCTGGCGCACCAGGATCATTTCCACCTGGTACGGGCTGTCGGCGAACGCCGCAGGTGCCACGACCACCAACAACAGGCTCAACATGCGGAACAGGCGCATTGGGGCGTCCTTCAAGCAGATTTCGGGATGAGGCGCTCAAACAACGCCTCCAAGGTATTAAAGCGTTCTTCGGCACGTTCCATCGGCACCATGAACTTGAACAGCGTAGCCCCTTCGAACTTGTAGCGGTTGGGCTGGCCCTGGATCAGCTTGATCAATACCAGCGGGTCCACCGGCGTCTGCGCTTCGAATTCGATGCGCCCGCCTTGCGGCCCGGCGTCGACCTTCTTGATGCCGAGCTGCTCGGCCTGCAATTTCAGCAGGGTCAGGCGCACCAGGTTCTTGGTGGGTTCCGGCAACAGGCCGAAGCGGTCGATCATCTCCACCTGCAGGTCCTTGAGGCCTTCTTCGTCGGTAGCTGAGGCGATGCGCTTGTACAGGATCAGCCGCGCATGCACATCCGGCAGGTAGTCTTCAGGAATCAACGCGGGCAAGCGCAGGTTGATTTCCGGCCCGCCGCCCAACGGTTGATCCAGATTCGGCTGCTCGCCTTTGCGGATGGCTTTCACCGCGCGCTCAAGCATCTCCATATAGAGCGTGAAACCCACCGCCTGGATCTGCCCGCTCTGGCCGTCGCCCAGCAGTTCGCCGGCGCCACGGATTTCTAGGTCGTTGGTGGCCAATACAAAACCGGCGCCCAGGTCCTGGGTGTTGGCGATGGCTTCCAGGCGCTTTTCTGCGTCGGAGGTGATCTGCTGGCGCGGCGGCGTCAGCAGATACGCGTACGCCTGGTGGTGACTGCGCCCGACGCGACCGCGCAGTTGGTGCAACTGAGCCAGGCCGAACTTGTCGGCGCGCTCGATGATGATGGTGTTGGCGCTCGGCACGTCGATACCGGTCTCGATGATGGTCGAGGCGATCAGCACGTTGAAGCGCTTGTGGTAGAAGTCGCTCATGACCTGTTCGAGTTCGCGCTCGCGCATTTGCCCGTGGCCGATGGCGATACGTGCCTCCGGCACCAGCTCGGCGAGGTCGGCGGCGCATTTCTCGATGGTCTTCACGTCGTTGTGCAGGTAGTACACCTGCCCGCCGCGCAGCAATTCGCGCAGCAGTGCTTCCTTGACCGTGCTTTTGTTCTGCTCCATCACAAACGTGCGCACCGACAAACGACGTGCCGGCGGCGTGGCGATGATCGACAGGTCACGCATGCCCGACACCGCCATGTTCAGCGTGCGCGGAATCGGTGTGGCGGTGAGGGTGAGGATATCGACTTCACTGCGCAGGGCCTTGAGCTGTTCCTTCTGACGCACACCAAAGCGGTGTTCTTCGTCGATGATCACCAAGCCCAGGTTCTTGATCTTCACATCGTCCGACAGCAGCTTGTGGGTGCCGATCACAATGTCGATCTTGCCTTCGGCCAAATCGGCGATGGCGGCATTCACTTCCTTGGCGGACTTGAAGCGGCTCATCACTTCTACAGTCACCGGCCAATCGGCAAAGCGGTCGCGGAAGCTGTTGTAGTGCTGCTGGGCGAGCAGGGTGGTCGGCACCAGGATCGCGACTTGCTTGCCGCCGTGCACCGCAATAAAGGCGGCGCGCATGGCCACTTCGGTCTTGCCGAAGCCCACATCGCCGCAGACCAGGCGGTCCATCGGCTTGGGCGCGAGCATGTCGGCACGCACCGCTTCAATGGTGGTTTGCTGGTCCGGGGTTTCTTCGAAGGCGAAGCCGGCGCTGAAGGTGGCGTAGTCGGCTTTCGGGTCGGCGAACGCGTAGCCTTCGCGTGCGGCGCGACGTGCATAGATGTCGAGCAGTTCGGCAGCGACGTCGCGCACCTGCTCGGCGGCTTTGCGCTTGGCTTTCTGCCAGGTCTCGGAACCCAGGCGGTGCAACGGCGCCAGGGCGTCGTCGCTGCCGGTGTAGCGCGCGATCAGGTGCAGGCTGGCCACTGGCACATAGAGCTTGGCGCCCTCGGCGTATTCCATGGTGAGGAATTCGGCGGCCTGGTTGTCGATCTCCAGGGTCTGCAAGCCCAGGTAGCGGCCGACGCCGTGGTCGATGTGCACCACCGGCGCGCCTTCACGCAGTTCGGTGAGGTTTTTGATCACGGCATCGTTGTTGGCGTCTGCGCGTTTTTCGCGACGACGACGCTGCATCACGCGCTGACCGAACAACGGGCTTTCGGCGATCAGCGCCAGGGCCGGATCATCCAGCAACAGGCCTTCGTCGAGCGGTGCGATGGTGATCGCCAGGCGCTCTTTGCTTTTGACAAAGTCTGGCCAGCTGTCGACGGTTTTCGGGCGCAGTTTCAGGCGTTCGAGCAGTTCCAGCAGTACTTCGCGGCGGCCAGCGGATTCGGCGGTAAACAGCACGCGGCCGGGAAAGTCGCCGAGGAAGTTGGACAGCGCTTCCAGCGGTTGCGTGGCTTTGGCCTGGATTGCCAAGTCTGGCAGTGTCCCCGCCGGGAAGCGTTCGCGGCCGATACCGGTGTCGACATCCTGCTGGCTGGCGACCACGCGCGGCCAGCTTTTCAGGCGCGCGAAGCAGTCTTCCACCGGCAGGAACAGTTCGGCGGGCGGCAATAAAGGACGGGACGGGTCGACGCGACGCTCTTCATAGCGGTTGCGCACGTCGTTCCAGAAATTTTCCGCCGCCTGTTCGATGCCTGGCAGTGAGAACACCTGGGTGTCCTGGGGCAGGTAATCGAAGAGGGTGGAGGTTTCGTCGAAGAACAGCGGCAGGTAGTACTCGATACCGGCCGGTGTAATCCCGCTGCTCAGATCCTGAAAGATCGGGCAGCGGCGGAAGTCCACGTCGAAGCGTTCACGGAAGCGCGCCTTGAAGCGGGTCACCGCGTCTTTTTGCAGCGGGAATTCCCGCGCAGGCAGCAGCTTGACCGAGTCGACTTTGTCGATGGAGCGTTGGTTTTCCGGATCGAAGGTACGCAGGGTCTCGATTTCGTCATCGAACAGGTCGATGCGGTAGGGCAATTTGCTGCCCATTGGGAACAGGTCGATCAGCGCACCGCGCACCGCGAACTCACCGTGTTCGTACACCGTGTCGACGCAGCGGTAGCCACTGGCTTCCAGGCGCGTGCGCATCTGCTCCACATCGAGCTTCTGGCCGATATCCAGCACCAGGCTGCTGCCCAACAGGAACTTGGTCGGCGCCAGGCGATGCAAGGCCGTGGTGATCGGCACCACCAGCACGCCGTGGGCCAGTTCCGGCAAGCGGTACAGGCTGGCGATGCGCTGGGAGATAATGTCCTGGTGCGGCGAGAACAGGTCGTAGGGCAGGGTTTCCCAGTCGGGGAAATGCAGCACCGGCAAATCGGGGGCGAAGAAGCTCAGCTCCTGCTCCAACCGTTCGGCGCTTTGGCTGTCGGCGGTGAGCAGCAGGGTAAAGCGCTTGGCTGCGCTGGCAGCCTCGGCGATGGCCAGGCTCAGGGCGGCACCGGGCAGGTTGCCCCAGTGCTGTTTGCCTGCCGCAGCAGGGAGTAGCGGTAGACGCAGGACGGGCACGGAAGGTTGAGCTCCAAGCGTTGCGACAAAGTCGGTAATTGTAACGGTGCGGGGCGCCGTCTGTCAGTTGCTGACTGAGCCTATTACGGTTTGTAGGAAATGTAGTGGCTAAGACAAACAATGGCGGGTTTTGACTCATTATGTAGTGCCAAAATGTACGCGTTTTTCGGAGGGTTACGGACAAGTCGTTCCGCGTGCGCCATTGATGGCCTTCTGGAACCCGCGTATTTACTGGGCTGTAGCGGGGTGTCAATTTTCCGCAAGTGGTTTTTGTTGTCCGGGGCGCATTGCTCCGGGGACGGTCGGGCGGCATAATGTAGCCCCTTTTTTCTGCCCCTACATGTGGAAGGTTCCCGTGACTCAGAAGCCCGACCAGTGTCTTGGTGAATGGATCGACCGTGAAGCACTCGCTGAAGCGATGATTCCGCTTATCGGTCAGCTGTACCGCAATAACAATGTGGTGAGCTCGATCTATGGCCGCAGCCTGATCAACCAGTCTGTCATCGCGATTCTCAAAGCCCACCGCTTTGCGCGTCACCGTTCCGCCGACGACAGCGAACTCTCCGTCCACGAAACATTCCCACTGCTTAAAGCCATGAGCGAGCTCAAGCTCGGCGCGGCTTCGGTAGACCTGGGCAAGCTGGCCTACAAATTCCGCAAGGAAGGCGCCGGCCGTACCGCCGAGCAGTTCGTGCGTGAAGAAATGGCCGATGTGGTTGGCCAGCAAAACGCCGCTGCCCGCAAAGGCACCGACGTGGTGCTGTACGGCTTCGGTCGTATCGGCCGCCTGCTGGCACGCATCCTGATCGAAAAAACCGGTGGCGGCGACGGCCTGCGCCTGCGTGCCATCGTCGTGCGCAAAGGCGCCGAGAACGACCTCACCAAGCGCGCCAGCCTGCTGCGCCGCGATTCGGTACACGGTCCGTTCAATGGCACCATCGTCATCGACGAAGAAAACAACACCATCACCGCCAACGGTAACCTGATCCAGGTGATCTACGCGAAGAACCCGTCCGAGGTGGATTACACCCAGTACGGCATCAAGGACGCCCTGCTGGTGGACAACACCGGCGTATGGCGTGACGCCGAGGGCCTGGGCCAACACCTGGCCTGCCCGGGTGTTGACCGCGTTGTCCTGACCGCGCCTGGCAAAGGCAAGTTGAAGAACATCGTTCACGGCATCAACCACGGCGAAATCACCGCTGACGACAAGATCGTGTCCGCCGCTTCCTGCACCACCAACGCCATCGTGCCGGTGCTGAAGGCTGTGAACGACAAGTTCGGCATCGTCAACGGCCACGTCGAAACCGTTCACTCGTACACCAACGACCAGAACCTGATCGACAACTTCCACAAGGGCGATCGCCGTGGCCGTAGCGCTGCGTTGAACATGGTGATCACCGAGACCGGTGCTGCCACCGCTGCTGCCAAGGCCCTGCCTGAGCTGGCCGGCAAGCTGACCGGTAACGCGATCCGTGTTCCGACACCAAACGTGTCGATGGCCATCCTCAACCTGAACCTTGAGAAAGCCGCCACCCGTGAAGAGATGAACGAGTACCTGCGCTACATGGCGCTGCACTCCGATCTGCACAAGCAAATCGACTTCGTCAATTCCCAGGAAGTGGTTTCCACCGACTTCGTTGGCTCGCGCCACGCTGGTGTGGTGGACGCCGAAGCGACCATTACCCAGGACAACCGCGTTGTCCTGTACGTCTGGTACGACAACGAGTTCGGCTACAGCTGCCAGGTGGTTCGCGTGATGGAAGACATGGCCGGGGTCAACCCGCCTGCGTTTCCGCGCTAAGCATTAGCTGTAAATGAAAAAGCCCCGACTGGTTCGGGGCTTTTTTATGGTTGTGAGGGCCTCTTCGCGAGCAAGCCCGCTCCCACATTCGACCGGGTGTCTTCAGGGCGCGCGCGGTTAAATGTGGGAGCGGGCTTGCTCGCGAAGGCGGTCGTTCAGCCAGCGCAAATCTTCAATTGAGCAACTGGGTACGCAAGCGTTCGGACAGCCCATTGGGCGCCAGCCAGAGGCTCAGGTAGGCCCTGGCAAGCTCATCGTCGCGACTGCTGAACACCACCTGCCCATTGATCTCCAAATTCAAACCACGTCCCGGATGAAAATCCAGGGCATACCGATCGCCGCTGCGGATATCGCGAAAACTGGCGTGCAGTTTGTCTATCTCGGGCTTCAACTGGGCGCTGGCCTGCTGGCGCTGCAGCGTGGCAGTGGCGGCTTTGATCACATCATTGCGGTCGATGTCACGGAAGTAGTACAGCGTCAGGCGCAGCGCTTTTTGTTGCGCCCAAGCCTGCTTGGCGCTCAGGTCGGACGGGGCATACAGCGCAGCCGCGTAGACATCTGCCCAGAGGTAGGTGAGCACCGCCTGGTTTTTCAGGGTCAGTTGCTGTGACTGCGCCGGGAAATCGGCTTGTTTCAGACGATCCGCCTCATTGGCGTGCACCGTGATCGACAGCATCAGCAATAAACAGAAAGCGACATGTCGCATAATGACCAGTCCTGCAAAGGGGCTTGCTGGCAGTGTAATTGCAATTTCCTGATGGTGTAGTAAAGGCAAGACTGGCCTACGACGCGACCAAGGGTTAATGTTCGCGGCGTTGAGCCTTATATAGACTGTGCCCCGGTTCACACACTTGAGCCGAATTGTCCTTCATGACCGCTGGCCGCGGCATGATTTAGCCCGGCGTCCAACCGTACGCCTGGCCTGTTCTGAGGAGTACGCATGGCTGTCTACAACTACGACGTGGTGGTACTGGGTTCCGGCCCGGCTGGAGAAGGTGCGGCGATGAACGCCGCGAAAGCAGGGCGCAAGGTGGCGATGGTCGATAGCCGTCGCCAGGTCGGCGGTAACTGCACCCACCTGGGCACCATCCCGTCCAAGGCCTTGCGTCACTCGGTGCGCCAGATCATGCAGTTCAACACCAACCCGATGTTCCGGGCCATTGGTGAGCCGCGCTGGTTCTCGTTCCCGGACGTGCTCAAGAGCGCCGAGAAAGTCATCTCCAAGCAAGTCGCCTCGCGTACCGGCTACTACGCCCGCAACCGCGTCGACCTGTTCTTCGGTACCGGCAGCTTCGCCGACGAGCAAACCATCGAAGTGGTCTGCCCCAATGGCGTGGTCGAGAAGCTGGTGGCCAAGCACATCATCATCGCCACCGGTTCACGCCCGTATCGCCCCGCGGACATCGATTTCCACCACCCGCGTATCTACGATAGCGACACCATCCTGAGCCTGGGCCACACCCCGCGCAAACTGATCATCTACGGCGCTGGTGTGATCGGCTGTGAATACGCCTCGATCTTCAGTGGCCTGGGTGTACTGGTCGAGCTGGTGGACAACCGCGACCAGTTGCTGAGCTTCCTCGACTCGGAAATCTCCCAGGCGTTGAGCTACCACTTCAGCAACAACAACATCACCGTGCGCCACAACGAAGAGTACGAGCGGGTCGAAGGCCTGGACAATGGGGTGATCCTGCACCTCAAGTCCGGCAAGAAGATCAAGGCCGATGCGTTGCTGTGGTGCAACGGCCGTACCGGCAACACCGACAAGCTGGGCATGGAAAACATCGGGGTCAAGGTCAACAGCCGTGGCCAGATCGAGGTGGACGAGAACTACCGCACCTGCGTGACCAACATCTACGGTGCCGGTGACGTGATCGGCTGGCCGAGCCTGGCCAGTGCCGCTCATGACCAGGGCCGTTCGGCCGCTGGCAGCATCGTCGACAATGGCAGCTGGCGCTACGTGAACGACGTGCCGACCGGGATCTACACGATTCCCGAGATCAGCTCGATCGGCAAGAACGAACACGAACTGACCAAGGCCAAGGTGCCTTACGAAGTGGGCAAGGCATTCTTCAAGAGCATGGCGCGTGCGCAGATCGCCGGTGAGCCGCAAGGCATGCTGAAGATCCTGTTCCACCGTGAAACCCTGGAAGTCCTCGGCGTGCATTGCTTCGGCTATCAGGCCTCGGAGATCGTGCACATCGGCCAGGCGATCATGAACCAACCGGGTGAACTCAATACCCTGAAGTATTTCGTCAACACCACGTTCAACTACCCGACCATGGCAGAAGCCTATCGGGTAGCGGCCTACGACGGCCTCAACCGGCTTTTTTGAGCGGCTCCGGCCGGTGGCCTGAGCCGGCCGGGGAGACCGATTTCAGTAATTCCCGAGGGTGGCAGTGGCCAAACCGGGAAAGTCTGTAATCAGGCTATCTACGCCGAAGTCGGCGAGCCTGCGCATCAGCGCAGGTTCGTTGACGGTCCACACGGACACGTGCAAGCCCTGGCGCTGGGCTTTTTCCAGTCGCTCAGGGGTGCACAGCGTCCAGTTCAACGCCAGAATCTCACACCCGTAGTTTTGCGCGACCTTCAGCGGATCGAGCCAGGCGTATTCCGCCACCAGTCCGCGTGACAGGTCGGGAGTGAGTTCAACGGCGGCCTTCAGTACTTCCCGCGAACTTGAGGTCACGGTGACCTTGTCCATCAGCCCGAAACGCACGGCCATTTCACGAATCGCCAGCACGGTGGTGGCGGCGCGGGTGCGCGAGGCGCTTTTGACTTCCAGTTGCCAGTGATCGAAGTCGCACTTTTCGAACAGTTCTTCCAGACGCGGAATCGGGCACGGCTTGACCCAGCCCGGACCGCCTTTGCGTGCGTCCATCTTCACCAGGTCGGCCGCGGAATACTCGACGACTTTGCCGCGCCGGTCGGCGGTGCGCTTGAGGGTCGGGTCGTGGATGACCATGAGCTCGCCGTCCATGGACAAGTGCAAATCCAGTTCGCAACGGCGTACACCGTGCTTGAGGCACTCCTGGAAGCTGGTCAGGGTGTTTTCCGGTGCTTCGCCTTTGGCACCGCGGTGGCCGTAGATCAAGGTCACAGTTGCTCCTTCGCGCCAGGATAGCTGGCGTAGTGAATACGAATTCAGATGTCGTCGTTTTGTTCCCGTGCCAGGCGCCGTTCCTGGGCCTGTTTCTGCAGGATGTAGCGCGCCAGCAGTTGGCGTTGGGCGTCGGTCATGGCTTCGAATTCCGTGCCGACATCAAAGCCTGCGCCTTTGGGGTCGCAATGGGTGACCCGCGCGCGCAGCAGTAGGCCGAGCGCCTGGGGCATCAGCACCAGCTTGACCGCCAGGTGGGCGCCGGCCGGCAGGGGCGTGGGGTGTTGGAAGTCGATGCCACCTTCGGAAATGATCACCGGTTGCGGTGCGCCGACCTCATCCAGAAGGCCGCGCGCCATGATCTGGCTGAGCAGGTCCAGGCGTTTGTTCTGCACGCGCAGGAAGGCGGCGAGGGTGCGATCCTTCTCGCTGAGCTGGCGCAGCAGGTGCTGGGCTTCGAATTCACTCAGGTGCAATTCACTGAGTAAATTGAACAGCGGAGAATCATCCAGCAACACTTCCTTGCTCGCTGCCTCGGGGGCAGACAGGCTTTTGATTTGAAGTGCGATCATGTCGTCGATACGGTAGTATTCGCGGCGTTCTTCTTCATCTAATGTCGACATGGCGAACCCCAGCTAGCGGTAATGGTCAGAGTGTAAAGCTGCTTACCAGACCCCGCCACCGGGACGTCTTCTTTTCCTCCGAACAAGCCCCGACATGTTCAGACCTCTCTTCGTATTTATTGGCACGCGTTATACCCGTGCAAAGCGTCGCAATC
>Ga0209070_100079_pt1 | contig 146358 bp, 136 predicted proteins | sample SynthPrep_5_END__FD_187205 | JGI IMG/M metagenome (GOLD analysis project Ga0209070, IMG submission 187205) | Synthetic microbial communities from Ohio, USA - SynthPrep_5_END_DS10_MetaG (SPAdes) (version 2) | ecosystem: Engineered > Bioreactor > Aerobic > Activated sludge | place: USA: Ohio... | reverse complement strand
AACATGCAGAGACGACGCCATGGCACCCCCAATTGCTAAGTCTCACTTATCAATTTTGCTGACCGTATTCCTTTCGGCACAAGTTTCAAGATAGTCTTATTTCAAAAAAATTGAACGATTTCATCAAATAAAAAGCCCCGCCGGGGTATCCGGCAGGGCTTTTCGGCAAAAAATCATTTCAACCCTAGGTCAGCGTCGCTTCATTGCCTCAGCCAAAGCCGCGGCAAGAGCACCACCGGATTGCGACCCCTCGTTGCGATCTTTCGGCTTGGATGTCGCGTGGCGCATGGCGCTGGCATTGCCTTTCTCGCGCATCGGCTGAGGTGCTGCCTCACCGCCATCCTTGCGCATGGTGAGACCGATGCGCTTGCGTTTCACATCCACTTCAACGACTCGCACCTTGACGACATCGCCCGCTTTGACGACCTCATGCGGATCCTTCACGAAACGGTCGGCAAGCTGCGAGACATGCACCAGCCCATCCTGATGCACGCCGATATCCACGAAAGCGCCGAACGCAGCAACGTTGGTGACGGTGCCTTCCAGCAACATGCCCGGTTTCAGATCGGTGATCTCGTCCACACCGTCTGCGAAGGTCGCGGTCTTGAAGCTCGGGCGCGGGTCGCGGCCGGGTTTTTCCAGTTCAGCGATGATGTCTTTGACAGTCGGCAGGCCGAATTGCTCGTCGATGAAGCGCTTCGGGTCGAGACCCTTCAGCGTGGCGCTGTCGCCCATCAGCGTGCGCAGGTCGCGGCCGCAAGCGGCAACGATCTTCTTCGCCACACCATAGGCTTCCGGGTGCACCGAAGACGCATCCAGCGGCTCCTTGCCGTTCGGGATACGCAGGAAGCCGGCGCATTGTTCGAAGGTACGCTGGCCAAGGCGCGGCACTTTCAGCAGCTCCTTGCGGCTGGCAAAGGGGCCGGTCTGATCGCGATGGGCGACGATGGCGTCGGCAATCGAGCTGCCAAGACCGGACACCCGCGCCAGAAGCGGCGACGAGGCCGTATTGAGATCAACGCCGACGGCGTTCACCGCATCTTCCACGACAGCATCGAGCGAGCGGCTGAGGCGGCCCTGATCGACATCGTGCTGATATTGGCCAACACCGATGGATTTCGGTTCGATCTTCACCAGTTCCGCCAATGGGTCCTGAAGGCGGCGGGCGATGGAGACGGCCCCGCGCAGCGAAACGTCGAGATTGGGGAACTCCGCCGCCGCCCGTTCCGAAGCGGAATAGACCGAAGCGCCCGCTTCCGAAACGATGACCTTGGTGGGTTTTGTGCCGGAAGCCGAAGCGGGCATCTGCGCCAGAAGATCGGCAACCAGCTTTTCCGTCTCGCGGCTGCCGGTGCCGTTGCCGATAGCGATCAGCTCGACATTGTGCTTGCGGATGAGCAAGGCGAGTTCCGCCTGCGTGCCGCGCACATCGTTCTTTGGCGGGAAAGGATAGACCGTCGTGGTCTCCAAGAGCTTGCCGGTGCCATCCACCACGGCCACCTTGACGCCGGTGCGGATGCCCGGATCGAGACCCATGGTGGCGCGGGAACCCGCCGGTGCAGCTAGCAGCAGGTCTTTCAGATTGCGGGCGAAAACGTTGATCGCCTCTTCTTCGGCCCGCTCACGCACTTCACGCATGAGATCGAGCGACAGCGACATGGAGAGCTTCACGCGCCAGGTCCAGCCCGCCACTTCCATCAGCCACTGATCGGCGGGGCCGGCATTGCGGATATCGAAGGCGGCAGCGACGGTGCGCTGGGCCGGCTTGACCGGCGACGGATCGTCAGCATCGACATCGATCGTCAGTGTCAGCACTTCCTCGTTCCAGCCGCGCAGCATGGCGAGCGCCCGGTGGCCCGGCACGGTTGCCCAGCGCTCGAAGTGGTCAAAGTAATCGGAGAACTTCTCGCCGGTCGCCTGTTTGCCGTCCACGACCTTGGCGCGGAAAATAGCGTTCTGGCGCATATAGTCGCGCAGCCGGCCGAGAAGATCGGCGTTTTCCGTCATGGTCTCGGCCACGATATCACGCGCGCCTTCAAGCGCTGCCTTCACATCCGCTACTTCGCCCTTGATATAGGCCTCTGCAAGCTTTGCCGGATCGCCAGCGCGGTTATCCCAGATGGCTTCGGCAAGTGGACCAAGGCCGCGTTCGCGGGCGATTTCCGCGCGGGTGCGGCGCTTGGGCTTATAGGGCAGATAAAGGTCTTCCAGTTCCGCCTTGGTGCCCGCCTGCATGATCTTGACCATCAACGCGTCGGTCATCTTGCCCTGACCGTTGATGGTCTCGACGATGGAGGCGCGACGCGCATTGAGTTCGCGCAGATAGACAAGGCGTTCCGCCAGCGTTCGAAGCTGGGTGTCATCGAGGCCGCCGGTCACCTCCTTGCGATAACGGGCGATGAAGGGAACGGTCGCGCCCTCGTCCAGCAAGCCCACCGCCGCCTTCACCTGATCGGGGCGGGCGTTGATTTCGGAGGCGATGAGCGTGGCGAGGCGGGCATTATCTGCGGTCATGAGGTTCTCTGATGTGGCGTCTGGAGCGGCGAACATAATGTCTGATTGTGGCGTGACAACAAGAGGCGGCAACGATTCCACAGGAAAGGCTGACTTCAAGGGAAAGACAGGCGATTCATCGTAGTGACTGCGGCGTCTCGAAAAGCAATTTCTGAGGCAGAACGGCACCATCCGCACACCGTCACCCCGGACTTGATCCGGGGTCCAGTGCGATCAAGTCGTTGATCGCAAAAGACTCCCTTCACGGCGCAGACGCGCCGTGGCTGGATGCCGGATCAAGTGTAACCCGCAAGATTACATGGCAGTAAAGAAATATCCGTCATTTTCCGCCAATTTCCGGCTTTTTCCGGCAATTTTATGCGGGAATACATGGGATTAGCCGATAATAGACGGTTGAGTATCCGTGCGGCCCGAAACAAGATCAAATGGCAGGACAGCCGATTTCGGCGGTGCGTGACGTGATGAATTATAGCCATGAAGCGGCAAAATGTCATCGAGAATGGCAAAAAACTGTAAGTGCCTATTAAGATTGATGAAATTCGCCAAAATTCCGATCAAAACCGGAAGAAAACTGGTTTGTAATCACCGGGTTGTAGGGTTTCAAGTCTGACGAACGGTCAGACTTACAGTGACAAGGGGTCACAGTCCGGTTTTGCGCACCGGAATATAGAGCTATCGCATTGTAAATAATTGATAAAATAACAATTCGAAGTTGGAAGCAGTGACGGTAAAAGTGTGACTACAAGTCTGACTTACGGCAACCTATAAGTGTTCAAACAGTGTTGCAACGGATTTAGGATGAAAATTCTGCTTGGCAGGCGGCGAAAATCAGCGTAATCAAAACGGCAGAGTGTGATAGCTCGTTACAGGTGGTAGCGCCACCAAGGCCACCAGATAGTTTAGTGCCAAGTTGGCACTTAATTTTCCTGCCATGCCCGAACGGCGCATTATATCTGGCATATGCCGGATGACGGACGCATATTCATGTGGCCGGGAGAACATGGCGTATGTCCAAGGCGCAAGCCTAAAGGTCATGTTACCGTCCTGTACGGCTATCAACTCCCGGTCCTGCGCCGCCCGCAGGTTAGAGCGCTGTGATAGGCGCTACAGGAGCCAGATATGTATAACGCACTTTACGCCCTGGAAGGGTCGATTTCTGCTATCCGTGCCTTCAATGATCTTCTTGCCGCAGCGAACAATCAGGGCGATCCGCTCACCGACATCAGCGGCGGCATTCATCTTCTTTTGGGTACGCAAATTGATGCGCTCTCTGCCGCTGAAGGCGCGTTGCGACGCGAGATTTTAGACCTGAAAAAGCAGGTGAATGAATTTAGTGCAAACTCTGCACTTAATTTAAAATCCAACAAAATCAATGCTAGTCAAGACGCCATTCCCGGCGTGGACTATTACCGCGAAAACCAGCTTTTGATTGCGCGTCTGAACGCTGCTGGCAAGACTCTCGAAGAAATCAGCGTGTTGACTGGTCTGGGCCGGGATCGTGTCCGCATTTTCATTGAGACGATGCCTGACCACATTGTTGAGGAGGCGAACACGTCGGACCCTATGGCTTTGCGACGGGAGATCATCGCGCAAAAGATTGCCGAAGGTTATGATGCTGGCGAACTCGCACAAGCATGCAATCTCAAGCGCTCGACGGTCGAGAAGGTCATTGGCCAATTGATGGGCGGTCACCATATTGTCGAGGAAACCGTAACGCGGAGAGCTGGCAATGAGTGATAAAGTTCAAGAGTGGATGACAGCCCGCGAGATAACTAAACTCAATATCTCCGGCTTTCCGAGATCGGTTACGGGTATTCACTACTACGCAAAACGTAGGGGAATACATCTTGACCCAACGCTTTGCCGTAACCGCGACGGTACCGCTGGCGTAGAATACAACAGGCGCATTCTTTTGCCAGCCTTCGAAGATCAACTATCGTGGCTCACGGCAAACGAAATTGTGGGAATGCAATTGCCTATGTTGCCCACCAGAGTTGACGACTTACAGGCAAAGTTTCATCGCGAGATCGATCACGAAAACCCGCTGCTGGTTAGACGCTATGGCAATGGAAACGGCACACTTTATCATCGGAGCATCATCAGACAGTATGAAATTTCTAACGACTGGTTCAACGCCGAAGAAATCGCAAAAATGGCGCTTCCGGGATTTCCAAACGCAAGGTCCCAAGTCAGCCGCCACATGAAAACACTAGGTGTTTCCAATAACCCCGTGCTTTGCCGAGCACGCAGTGGTTCTGGCGGCGGATACGAATACCATATTGACGCGCTACCCAAAATCGCCCGGATTAAGTCGAAAGCATTGAACCGTGAGAAAAATCACGGGCTGTCTAAGGGGCGACATTTAGAGCGCCGCCCTGCTGATCGGCTAGCGGAAAGCTTTCCCGGTGCAACAAGGATTACTATCGACGTTACTCGACCAGCAGGAAGCCGTATTCTCGTGCGTATGCGCGCCACCGGGATTAGACGGCCCGCTTAGTGTCTTCTCAACAGCAAGAGTTTGAGCCTCCCGGTTCCTTTAGGAGCCGGGCCGCTTTCTGATGCGTCAACGCGCCGCCAGAGCGCACATAAAACAGGTTTGTAGATGAGTGAGTTTTATTTGACGATCCCGGTTCCGGTGGAAGAGTTTTCGTACATGGAGCGTCGTCTCAAGTATCTTGAGGCGATGCTTATTCGCGTGGTGCGGGACAAGCGCAACATTCAGGAATGGTTCGCCGCGCCGGAACTGGCGGCGAAGCGCTTGACCGGCTTGCCGACGACGCCGGAAGCCGTATCGAGAAAGGCCCGCAAAGAGGGCTGGCGGTATCGCAGAGCGAAATTCCGCAACACATGGTTCAATTCCTATCACGTCACCAGCTTGCCTGCCCGCGCTTTTGACGATTTACTGTCACGCATTCTAGCCATGCCGGGAATTGATGTTGTGGTTCCAGTGCTGCCAGACCTTCCTGATATGCCCGCGCCGGACAAACCGGAAGCGGAGAACACCGCGCCGCCGTGGGTGCTGCCGCTGATGCGAATACTCAAGACGGAAGCGGCGGGCGATATCGCGGAAGCATGGAGCTTGTTGCCGGAAAGACTGCCTCCCAGCGTTCCTCTGCCGACTGTCGAGGAAGCCGCAAAGGTGCTTGTCGATCTTGGCCTCGCCGGTTGAACATACAAACGTAGCCAGCAACAGCGAATCGGCCCATGAATAACGGGCCGATTTTTTTGTTTGAGTAAGGAGCGCGGCATGTCTGGCAGTGATTTTGAGCAGTTCGTGAAAGACACACTTGGCTATCTGCCGGAAGAAACCCGCGTCATGTTACGGATCGCGGAGAATATCCATCCTCACTTGCGGGAGGTCATCCGCAAGACGCCGGTTGCCGACGACACGGACGGTCTGCTGGTTCTCTCCCGGTTAAGCCCGGAGAAACAGAAAGAGCTTGCAGCGCGCATCAAGGGCGGTTTTGACCCGCAACAGGCTGTTGAACTGGCAAGCCGGGGCGAGCTTTAAGCCGCAACATCAAAATTGAAGCCGAATTGAAGGCCGTGGGCGCGATCTGTGGGGTTGGCTGGCGTTATCCCCGCCGCGCTCGCCTTGAGCGCGTTCTGTGGCCTCTTGTGAGGTTCGGCCTGTTGTGAGATAAATGACCTGCGCGAGCAAGGTTTACTTGGACGGTTTTACCGGATCAATGAGGGAGTGCCGCCCCTCCGCGCTTTTCCCTTTTTCCCCTTTTATATCGACCATGACACTGACAGCGTCAGGGTGTGACACTGTCATACTAACACGTATCGTTTTCCGGAATTGAACTGCTTTCCGGGGATCGATGTGGAAGACCGAAACGATATTTTGGGCGAGATTGAAGAGGTTTTGGGCGAAGAGATCGCGCAAATCCTTGCGCATGCCTATGGCGGGAACGTCATCTATCTTCCTGCCAAGGCTACGCCGGAGCATCCGTTGAACGCTTTGATCGGTGAAGAGGCTTTCAAAAAGCTGACGGATCACTTCCGCGTTGGTGATAGCGGCATTCGTTTTCTGGTGCCTATGGGCCAGAACCTGAAACGCCGAGAATATAGCAGGCAGATTTTGCGCCTGAACGCCGAGGGCGTGTCCGTAGCCCAGATTGCGCGGGACTTGCAAATCCATGTTCGGACGGTCTTTCGCCATCTGGCGATTAAGAAAAAGAGGCTTCGCTAATGGACCTCTCATTCGTCATCCGGCTTGTTGACCAACTGACCGGCCCCGCCGCAAAGGTCAAAAAGGGCATGCTCGACATTGGCGAAGCCGCCAAGCAGGGCCTTTCAGGCGCTTTCAAGGAAGGCTTTTCGGTCGAGAACATCGAGACGGCAACCAAGAACGCGGAAGCCGCCTTGCGCGATGCCCGCAGCCGCATGATTGGCGCGGTGGGACAGGCGATTGCGCTTGCCGCGCCGGTCATCAAGGCCGCTGATTTTCAGGATGCCTTTATCGATTTCGCCAACGTCGCGGAAATCCCGGTCGAGCGCATGGGCGAGATCGAGGCGAAGCTTATCGCCGCGACCCGCACCACCGGCAAGAACAAGTCCGAACTGTTGCAGATCCTCGCAACCTATGTCGGCAAGGGCATGGGCGTTGACGAGAGCCTTGCGGCGATCGAGGCGACGGGCCGCGCATCCACGGCCACCAAATCGGAAATCTCCGACATGGGCAACGCCGGTTTCGCGGTGATGGACAACCTCAAGGTTGGTGCCGCAGAGCTTGCCAAGGCTTTCGACGTGATGGCCGCGACCGGCAAACAGGGTTCCTTCGAACTGAAGGACATGGCCCGCAACTTTCCCGAACTGACCGCCAATGCATCCGCCTTGCAGATGAAGGGCGTTCCCGCCGTCGCCTCGCTTGCCGCCGCGCTGCAAATCGCCATGAAATCGGCAGGTTCCGCCGATCAGGCGGCAAACAACATGTCGAATTTCCTTGGCAAGATCACGTCGCCGGAAACGGTGCGCAACTTCAAGAAAATGGGCATCGACATCGAAAAGGAAATGAAGACGGCGGCTGCGAACGGCACCGATCCGCTGTTGCATTCCTTGGAACTGATCCAGAAGGCCACAGGCGGCGACCAGTTCAAGATGGGCGAACTGTTCGCGGATAAGCAGGTTCTCGACTTCCTGCGCGCCCTGATCCCGAATTTGCAGGAATACCAGCGCATCCGCAACGAGGCGGGCGGCGCAAGCGGCGTCATCGACAAGGATTTCGCGAACGTTGTCGCGGGCCTTAAAACCGAGATGAAGGGGCTTGTAACGGAGGTCGATAACCTGTTTTCCGCAGGTAGCGGCTTGCTGCCCGTGGTGCAGGATATCGTCAAGCGCCTGACCGGCCTTCTTCGGCAGGTCAATGACTGGACCACGGCCAATCCGAAGCTAACAAGCACGATTGTCAAGGTAACGGCTGGCCTCATGTCCGCATCCATCGCCATGCGCACGGCAGCGTATGGGCTTGCGGCGCTGCGTCTCGGCGCAATCGGCCTGACTTCGGCGTTTCTCAAGTTTCAGGATGGCAAGAACGTTGCGACCGGCTGGCGCATTATTGCCGGAAGCTGGACGTTTGCCGCCAGTGCGGCGCGCAGCCTTGGAAGCGCCATGCTGTTCATGCTCAGTCCTCTGCGCAACGCGGTTGCCGGTCTTGCCATGCTCTCGGCGTCGGCTGGCGGCGGTCTCGGCGGGGCGATGGTCGCTGTCGTCGCCGTTCTCAAGGCCGCAGCAGCGGGCATTGCGGGCGCTGTCGCTGCGATCTCCGCGCCGGTCTGGACGCTGGTTGCCCTTCTTGCCGCCGCTGGCTTTGCGATCTGGAAGTATTGGGACCGCGTATCCTCCTTTGTCTCCGGCTTCGCAGGGCCGTTCATCGACCTGTTCAGTTCCGGCCTCGCCAAACTCGGCACGGCGTTGAATGACTTCATCGACATGGTGGGCCGCGCCTTCGGCATCGATCCGGGCAAGATCGAGGCATTCAAGGCCAGCATCAAATCTGCGCTGGACTTCTCCGGCCTGATCGACGCCGCCAAGACAAAGCTCCAGGACTTCTGGAATACGATCTCCGGTTTCTTCTCGCAGGAGAAGCTGTCCAACAGCGCCAAGGCGGGCATGAATGCGGCTGGACGCCAGCTTGCCACCGACATGCTGGATGGCATCAAGGCCGGTTTCGAGGCCGTCTATCAGTGGTTCGCTGGTGTACCAGCCCGCATTCGTGCGGCCATTGGCAACATCGATGTCAGCGACCTGATTACCGGCTGGGGGCCGTTGCAGCGTTGGTTTGGCAGTGGCGAAAATCAAACGCCGCAGATAGAGCCTTACAGGCCCGCCGCAGCCGGTGCGGCTGGCCCCGGCGTGACGGACGCCGACCTGCAAAAATCGGTCAAAGCCGTCATCCACGACACCCGTCCGCCAGTGGTCAACCTGACGCAGAACATCACTGGCACCACTGATCCAAAGGCGATAGCCCGTGAGGCGAATTACAGAATGGGGGCTGCGATCAGCAGCACCAAAAGCGGCATGTTTAATAATGGGGGGAACTATTGATGATGGACGCTGCGACCGTTCCCGAATTCATCATGCTGCTTCCGGCTGGCCCTGACCTGACAACCCGCGACGGGCGCAAATGGACGTACGATCCGGCAGAGATCGTTCATGCCTTCGCAGCCAATCAAGGCCCGCTTGTCATCGATTACGAGCATGCGCAGGAATTGCGCGCAGCGTCCGGCAATAAAGCCCCTGTCGCGGGCTGGATTGTCGGAATGGAAAGCCGCGACGGTGCGTTGTGGGGCAAGGTCGAATGGGCCGAAAACGCCCGCGCAGCCATCGCCAGCCGCGAATATCGCTTTATCTCGCCAAGCCTTCAACACCTCGCAGACGGACATATCGTCGGCCTGAACGGCGCTGGACTGGTGAACCGGCCCGCCTTGTACCTGCCGCCACTGGACGCGCAGATGCCGGTTTTCGATGAGCAGCGCGTGCAGCTCGCCGCCGTCGCGCTCGCCAGTGCGGCGCGCACCTATCAAACCGAGCAGGCCGCGATTGGCCGGTTCGTCACGATTACCGAGGCTGTCAGATCGGTGCAATCCACCAGCCTCTTTACAAACACCTGAACCCGAAGGACAGAACCTCCAATGAGCATGAACCGCCCATTCCCTATCAATGCTACACTTACTGCAATTGCAATCGGCTACCGGAATCCTTCCGCCTCGCTGATCTACGACAAGGTTTTGCCAGCCGTTCCGGTCTACACGGAGAAATTCGGCTGGTTGAGCTTTCCGATTGAAGAAGCCTTCACGGTGCCTGAATTGCAGGTTGGCCGCACAAGTCAGCCCGGCAAGGTCTCTTTCACCGCAGAAGACAATGAAGGCCGGGTCAAGCATTACGGACTCGATGACCTCATTCCGATTACCGACATTGATGAAGCGGCAGCGGCCCGCGCCCGTAAAGTCAGCACCTTCGACCCGGAAGCAAACTCCGTAGAGGGACTTACCAGCCTTATCCAGCTTGGCCGCGAAGTGCGCGCCGCAAAGGTTGTTCAGGACCCGAACAACTATGATGCGGCACGGCGCGTGGTGCTTGCTGGAAATCAGCAGTTCAATGACTTCGCAAACTCCGATCCGTTCGAGGTCATGAACGCCTGCATGCGCAAGCCGCTGATTTACCGCGCCAACACAATCGCCATGAGCGAGGAGGTATGGGAAACGATCAAGCGTCATCCGAAGCTGTTGAAAGCGGTCAAGGGCGGCTTGGCGGAAGAAGGCGCGATCAACCGTCAGCAGTTTGCCGAGCTTATGGAGATCAAGCCGGAAAACCTTCTGATCGGCGCGGGCATGGTCAATGTCGCCACCAAGGGTCAACCGGTTGATCTTCGTTATGCGTGGGGCAAATCCATCCAGTTCCTGCATATCGACCCTGCAAAGAAAGACGCGACCGACAACGTTCTGACGTGGGGTTTCACTGCCGAGAACGGCAAGCGGATGGCCGGGACCATCCTCAATCCGAATGTTGGCATTAAGGGCGGAAATCAGCTTCGTGTTGCGGAAATGGTCGAAGAGATCGTTTGCGCCAAATCGCTCGGCTGCATCATTCAAAACGCCATCGCCTAAACAGTTTTCCGCCCTGTTTCAGGGGCAGGGCGGGATAAGGACGGCAGCGGCTTTGAAATCGGCACTGCCGTTCTCTCGCGAAGGAGTCGCCACCTTCGCAACCAGCGCGGTCCGGGGACGTGTTCACCTCCGGGCCGCGCTATCTTTCAGGAGGCTTTTATGCAGGTTCAATTCCCTGATGAGAATGTGTCGGCGCAGGATGTTGCAGCCTTCTACAGCGATCTTATCAGCCAGCTTACACTTTGCGACCGCGCCTTGATTGGCGTATTTCTCTCCAGCCCCGGCCTCACTGATGAGCAGCGGACGGCAATCGACAGATGGGGCCAGTCCGTCGAAGCGATTGTGGAAACCGCCATGGCCCGCCATTTCGAAACCGGGATGTTGCCACAGTGAGCGAGGCGGAAGCGGACAAGAAACCCTTGCAGCCGATCTTCGCCACCATCTCCGGTATCGCCGTGGTGACGATCCCTGCCGATGACTACGCCCGCTTGCTCGATGAAAGCCGCCAACTGGCGGAATGGCACGTCAATAATCAGCGACTCATCAAGCCGTCTCGCTCCTCGATTGCCCGCGATCCTGAAGTTGCTATTTTCTTGGCAAACGGGTTCGGATTGAAGCCCGTTGCAAGTCTACTTAAAGAGTGCAAAAAGAGGTTCGGAACGGCGCGGACACCATCCCTCAAATCGGCCTATCGATATTGGGAAACGATCCGCATAAATGAGCGCTCCAAGCGCAGCAAAATTGTTGCCAAGTGATTTTGCATTCCCTGCCAAGAGTTTTTGCGCGCTACATCAAGTCCGGCATGACGGAGGAGCGATTTGGAGCCTCTATTCGCAGGCTCAATGCGCGACAATCGCCATATATTCGTCTTGACCTTTCGCCCCCCTGCCCTTAACGCCCGTCCCACAAGGTTACTGGCGAATTTGCAGGGGTGTTGACCATGAAAGTTCTGTTGATCGGTTCCGGCGGACGCGAACATGCACTGGCGTGGAAAATCGCCCAGTCTCCCCTGCTCGATGAGCTTTATGCTGCACCCGGCAATCCCGGCATCGCCGACCACGCAACGCTGGTTGTACTTGACGTGGAAGACCACGCCGCCGTCATTGCCTTTGCAAAGGAAAAAGCGATCGACTTCGTCGTTGTCGGCCCGGAAGCGCCGCTGGTGGCGGGTCTGGCGGATGATCTGCGTGCCGCTGGCATCGCCACTTTCGGCCCATCGAAAGCCGCTGCCCAGCTTGAAGGTTCCAAGGGTTTCACCAAGGATCTCTGCGCGCGCTACGATATTCCGACCGGCGCTTACCAGCGTTTCAAAGCCGCCGAGCCGGCTAGGGATTATGTGCGTGAACAGGGTGCGCCCATCGTCATCAAGGCGGACGGGCTTGCCGCCGGCAAGGGCGTGACCGTGGCGATGACGGAAGCGGAAGCGCTTGCCGCCATCGACGAATGTTTCGACGGCGCTTTCGGTGCGGCCGGCGCCGAAGTGGTGGTGGAGGCCTTCCTCGATGGCGAAGAAGCCAGCTTCTTCTGCCTTTCGGATGGCAAAACGGCGCTGGCGCTGGCCACCGCGCAGGATCACAAACGCGTCGGCGACGGCGACACCGGCCCGAATACCGGCGGCATGGGCGCTTATTCCCCTGCCCCCGTCATGACATCCGCCATGGTGGAACGCACCATGAAGGAGATCATCGAGCCGACGATTTCAGGCATGGCCAAGGACGGCAATCCCTTCTCGGGCGTGTTCTTCGCCGGCCTGATGATCACCGCCAAAGGCCCGGAGCTGATCGAATATAATGTGCGCTTCGGCGATCCCGAGTGCCAGGTGCTGATGATGCGCCTCAAGAGCGACCTGCTGCCGATCCTCTACGCCACAGCCACCGGCGCGCTGGACAAGGCGCAGGCGGAATGGCGCGACGATGCCGCGCTGACTGTCGTTCTCGCTTCCAAGGGTTATCCCGGCACTTACGACAAGAACACGCCGATCGCCCATATTCCTGATGCCAGCGCAGAGGCGAAGGTCTTCCATGCCGGAACAGCATTGAAGGACGGCAAACTCGTCGCAACCGGTGGCCGTGTGCTGAACGTCACCGCTTTTGGAAAAGACGTGACGGAGGCCCAGGCACGCGCCTATGCTTTGACGGACAAGGTCGAATGGGAAAATGGCTTCTGCCGCCGCGATATCGGCTGGCAGGCCGTGGCCCGCGAAAAGGCCTGATACTTGCAGCAAACGGTGATGGAGCGAATATTTCGTTCAATTTTTACCAAGTTTGCTGACCCGATGGAAACGAAAGACCAGTAATATTTGCCCGAATATTGAATGACGCACCGTGCCTGAGCCACGGATTTTGCGGTTATTTCGGGGGTTTTTCGATGCGTCGTCTTCTTTTGACAGCCATTATCGCGCTGACCGGCGGTTCGGCCATGGCGTCTTCCATCGAATATATCAATGGCGTACATGCCAGCAATGGCAGCTTTGTTCGCCGTGACTGCTCGGGCTGCGAACCAGTACAAGACAAAACGGCAGCGCAAGGTTATGCCATTCCATCCATCGAGCCGGGCACGCAACATACCGAAATGCGCGAAGTCGATGGCAAACGCACACTCATCCGCACCGAGGCCTGGCTCGGCGGTGCGCCGGTTACCTTCGTCAGCACCAATCCCGCATGGATGTCGGAAACCTCCAGTACCGCAATCGCAACCTATGACGATGCCGAACCCGTGGCGCATCCTCAAGAAGCGGTTTCGACACCTGCCGGTATCGACGTGACGACGAAGACCGCAGGCGTCAAGGAAATCTCTGGCGATAATGCCGCAGCTCCAACCAGCGCCTCAGCGGTCGCCGCACCCGTATTCCCGGATTTCAAATTGCGTGGCAACTGACGGTCGGCACTCGGCGCGTTTCCTGACAAATATCAAATAATCGCGTTATCGCTGTACTTATTGCAGCCCTCGGCAACCATTCGGGGAATAATAGGTTTTCCGGCCGTTATTCTGTCGGCCAAGCTGATAAAGCTTTCGCTAATTAAATATTTATTCAAATTTTTGGCCGCTAAGTGACTTCATGGTGCAATGCAGCACAATATGAGGCCTGGGCGGACGCTCGCTTTTCAGGCCCTTCACCGCGCATCAGGCGCCCTTTCCATTTCCGAAACTTCGGCAGCGCGCGACCTTTTAAGGCCGCGACGCCAAACGCTTGTGAGCGCCCATGAAGAACCTCTCCATTTCCCGCCAGCTTATCGTACTCGTTGTGGCCCTTATGGCCGCCTTCTCCGTGGCGACGTTTTACCAGCTGAAATCCGCCACCGATGCGATCTATGAGGAACGCTACGGCATGCTGCGGACGCAGGTGCAATCGGCCATTTCCATTCTGCAATCCTTCCATGACAAAGAAACCGCCGGAACGCTGTCACGGGAAGAAGCCATGAAACAGGCTTACGCCACCGTCAGCGCCATCAGGTTCACCCCTGATGGCTATCTGTTCGGGTACGACTATGACGTGACGATGAAGTTTCATCCCGATGCCAAGCGGGTCGGCGAAAACTTCAAGGGCAAGCCTGATAGCAAGGGGTTCGCTTATCGTGACGAGCTGGTGCGGCTTGGCCGCAACGGCGGCGGCCAGACGGATTTCTACGGTCCGAAGCCCGGCATGGAAGGCAATGATTACGCCAAAAGCTCTTACGCACTAGCCTTCGAGCCCTGGCAGGTGGTGGTCGTGACCGGCGTCTATATCGACGATCTGAACGCGCAGGTGCGCGGCGAAGTGATGAAGGCGCTGTCCATCGGCGCCGCCATCTTCATCCTGGCGCTTGCCGCCGCCTTCTACGTCATCCGCGGCATTTCCAAACCGCTCGGCGATATCCACCGCGCACTTGGCGAAGTGGCCAATGAAAACGTCTCGCTCACCATTCCTCACACCGGCCTGACCAACGAAGTGGGCATGATGGCGAAGGCCACCGCCTCGCTGCAGGACAAGGTGCGCGAGCGCCACGCCATGCAGCGCCGGCAGGAAGAACAGCAGGAACAGCTCGACACGGAACGCCAGAACAATCTCGACATGCAGCGCGACGAAGCCGCATTGCAGGCGCGCGTCGTCACCACCATCGGCGAGGCGCTGGAGAAACTGGCCGGAGGCGATCTGACCGTTCGCTGCGGCGATCTCGGCAACCGTTATGCGGCGCTGCGCGACAATTTCAACGAGGCCCTGACCCATCTTGATGCCGCCATGGCCAAGGTGAACTCCAAGAGCATCGATATTGGCGGTTCCAAGGAAGAAATCCGCAAGGCCTCCAACGAGCTTTCGCAGCGAACCGAACGGCAGGCCGCGAACCTCGAAGAAACCTCGGCCGCTCTGGATGAACTGACCGTTGCGGTGCGCCAGACGGCGGAGGGTGCAGCCGACGCCGCCAAGCGCGTCACCACCGTCAGCTCGGAGGCCATGCGCAGCGACCGGGTGGTGGAAGAGGCGATATCAGCGATGAGCGGTATCGAACAGTCTTCCGACCAGATTTCCAACATCATCGGCGTGATCGACGACATTGCCTTCCAGACCAATCTGCTGGCGCTGAATGCGGGTGTGGAGGCAGCGCGTGCGGGTGAGGCTGGCAAGGGCTTTGCCGTGGTGGCGCAGGAAGTGCGCGAACTGGCGCAGAAATCCGCCGCCGCTGCCAAGGAAATCAAGGACCAGATCGCTCGTTCTTCCAGCCAGGTCGAAAACGGCGTGCGCCTTGTCGGTGAGGCCGGTGACGCGCTGAAACGCATTTCGGACCAGATCAAATCCGCTAACGAGATCGTCAGCAAGATCGCCCATTCGGCTGCCGAGCAGGACACGACATTGCGCTCGATCTCCTCATCGCTCAACCAGCTCGATGTCGCCACCCAGCACAATGCCGCCATGGCGGAAGAAACCACGGCTTCGGCCGAAGCGCTGGCCGTGGATACCGAAGAATTGCTGAACCTCATCCGCGGCTTCCGCGTTTCCGCCGGCCACCAGCTTCACGGCATGGCAGAGCAGATGCGTATGGCGGGGTGACCACTAACGGTCTCATGCGATTGAAACAAAATGCCGGGCACAGACCCGGCATTTTTATGTGCTCTCCAAAACGTTCCCTACATATTCGGCGGCGTCCTCGGGCTCGACCCGAGGACCCATGGCCAGATTGCATTCTGGATCCTCGCCTCAAGGGCGAGGATGACGACAGGGAGTATTTACCACCTCGGGAAGCAGGCGATGCCGTATTTGCAGCGCCTAATTTCAGCAGGTCAGTGCATCGAGACGATCGATATCGGCAGGTGAAAATACGGCAATACCGGCTTTTCCGAGCAGCGCCGCCGTCACGCCATTGCCCGGATGTTTGAGGCCGGAGAACGAACCGTCATAGATCGCGACCGACCCGCAGGACGGGCTGCCATCGATCAGCAGCGCATGGGTGCAGCCATTGGCCTTGGCGAAGGCCAGCGCCTTTTGCGCACCGGCGATGAATTGCGCGGTGACATCGCCACCGGTCACCTCCAGCACACGGGCGCGGCCCTCCAGCACATCGAGACCGGACGCGCCCCTCTCGATTTCCGCCGGTGGACGCGGAACGGGCATACCACCCGCCATCTCCGGACAGATCGTCACCAGCCTGCCCTCGCTTCGCCAGCGCTCTATTGCAGGGTGGGGTAGAGGTTTGCCCCTGCCGTCGTAGCGGACGGGCTGGCCGAGGAGGCAGGCGCTGATGAGGATTTTGGGAGGCGTGTGGGTCAATGGGGAGTCATCCTGCGGGAGTGGAGGCTGCGGCTTACCCCCCTCTGCCCTGCCGGACATCTCCCCCTCAAGGGGGGAGATCGGCAAGAGGGGCGCTCCCCGCAAAATTTTCACCGTCGAAGATGATCGACACGTCGCCACGATTCGATCTCCCCCCTTGAGGGGGAGATGTCCGGCAGGACAGAGGGGGGTGAACCGCGTACGCAACCGTCGCCTTTCACCTCGAAACCATCACCCCGTAATCTTCGAGAAATCCGCAACCGTTCCGGTCGCCTCGCGGATGGCCTTCAGCAGCGCCAGACGGTTGGCGCGGATGGCCGCATCCTCGTCATTGACGAGCACATCCTCGAAGAACTTGTCGACAGGGACGCGCAGCGTCGAAAGCGCCTGCATGGCCGAGCGGAAATCCTCACCTTCGACGGCCTCCGCGGCATCGGCAGAGGCAGTCTTGATCGCCGCAAAAAGCGCCTTTTCGGCATCAAGCTTCAGCAGCTCATCAGAGACGCCATCGGCAACCACGGTGCCCTTCTTTTCCTCGGCGGCCAAAAGCTGGGTGGCGCGCTTGGCGCCCGCCAGAAGATTTCGGCCTTCCTCACCGGTAATGAAGGCGGTGAGCGCCTCGACACGGCGGGCGATCATCAGCAGATCATCGGATTCCGGTGTCAGGACGGCGTCAATCAGATCGTAACGCGCGCCGAGATCGCGGAGATAGACTTTCAGGCGGTCATGGAAGAAGGCCAAGAGATCAGCCTCAACTTCAAACATGACGTCATCTGGATTTTTTGCGAAAGTTACGTTTTCCGTAACGTGCTGCAGCCACGGTTCAAAAATGCCCGCTATTGGCAGGCGAACATTCCGCTCCAGAATAATCCTCACCACACCGAGCGCCGCACGGCGCAGAGCGAAGGGATCCTTCGAACCGGTTGGCTTTTCATCGATGGCCCAGAAGCCGACGAGTGTATCGAGCTTGTCGGCCAGCGCGACCGTGATGGCCACCTTGTCGGCCGGCAGGCGATCCGAGGGGCCTTGCGGTTTGTAGTGGTCTTCGATGGCCGCGGCGACGCTTTCGTTTTCGCCCTGAAGTGCCGCATATTTGCGGCCCATCAGGCCCTGAAGCTCGGGGAATTCACCGACGGCTTCGGTGCGCAGGTCGGCTTTCGCCAGTACCACGGCGCGGTCTACCAGCGTCTCATCCGCCCCGACAACCGGGGCCAGCACCCTTGCCAGTTCACGAATGCGGGTAACGCGCTCACCCTGCGTGCCGAGCTTGGCATGGAAGGTAACGTTCAGTGCATCGAGCTTCGCCATGCGCTGGTCGAGCGGCTTCTTGAGATCGAGGCCGAATTTCGCAGCCGAATCTTTCAGCGTTTCCAGATCGGGCAGATCGCCCTGGTCGCGGTTCCAGAAGTGGCGGGCATCCGACAGGCGGGCGCGCACAACTTTGCCATTGCCATGGATGATTTCCTTGCCGCCATCGCTTGCCTCGATATTCGAGATCAGGATGAAGCGGTTGGAAAGGCCTTCTTCCGCACCCTGATTGCGGGTGACGAAACACTTCTGGTTGGTCTTGATGGTGAGGCGGATGATTTCCGCAGGGATCTGCAGGTAGTCTTCCTCGAAGGTGCCCATCAGCACCTGCGGCCATTCGACGAGGCCGGAGACTTCTTCCAGCAGGCCTTCGTCTTCCACCAGATCGAGGCCGTTGGCGAAAGCCAGATCCTTGGCGTCGTGCAGGATGATATCCTTGCGGCGCTCTGCATCGAGAATGACCTTCGCCTTTTCGAGGCTCGAAACATAATCTTCGAAACGGCGCACGGTGATCGGGCCGGGCGCATGGAAACGATGGCCATAGGTGACGTTGCCGGCGACGATGCCGTCGATGGCGAAAGGAATGACCTGAGTTTCGTCATGTTCGGGGCCGAACAGGCAGACAATGGATTGCAGCGGGCGTACCCAGCGCAGGCTTTCGGAGCCCTTGCCTTCGATGCCGGCATAGCTGGAACCCTTCGGCATGGAGGCCGGGCCGGAGCGCATGGATTTCGGCCAGGGAAAGGAGCGGATGATGCCGGGCATCACCTCGGCGATGATCTCTTCCGCCGGGCGGCCCGGCTTGTTGATGATGGCGACGTAGAAATCGCCCTTCTTCGGATCGGAAACGACCTGAGCCTCGGAAATATCGTTGAGGCCGGCGCCGCGCAGAAAGCCCTCGATGGCCTTTTCATTGGCGTCGGTGCGCGGGCCTTTCTTTTCCTCGCGCACATCGGCGGAGCGGGCGTTGAGGCCGCGAATATCCAGCGTCAGGCGGCGCGGCGTCCAATATTCACGCGCGCCCTCATAGGTCAGCCCTCTCTCCACAAGCGCATCGGTGACGAGTTTCTTCAGATCGCCCGCCGCCTTGCGCTGCATGCGGGCGGGGATTTCCTCGGAGCGGAGTTCAAGCAGAAGATCGGGCATGGGATCAGGACTTTATCTGTTGTCGGACGATTGCGGTCGGCTTAGCAAGCAACGCGGCAAAAGTCACCAAGGCATTCGGTTAAATTACCGCTGGCAGGCTTCACCAGCCGCCGCCACCACCGCCGCCGCCACCGGACCCGGAAAAACCGCCGCCGCCGCCACCACCCGAAAAGCTGGAGTTGGACGAACTGACGGGTTGTGGGATGGTGGAGGCAATGGTGCTCGCCATGGAGGTGGAAAAGCCGCCGATCCTGTCGCCGAAGCTGCCGTAATTGCTGCCCAAATACCAACCGGGCGCATAACTTGCCACGGCGGCACCTGCGGCAGCTGTTGCGAGCCAGGTCTCGAAGGTGCGGCTCCACGGTTTTTCAACGCCGAGCGCCACGGCATAGGGCAACAGCGTCTCGAAATGCTGCGGCGACATGGCGGGAGCGGCCGCCATGTTCATCCGGTCTTTTTCCGCCAGCGTCAGATAGGTTCTAAGGCCTTCGATGCCGTCCATCAGCTTGCGGCCGAGCGGTGTGGGCGCCCCCATCAGAAACAGGAAAAGCGCATTGGTAAGCACGATGCCACCGATAGCCGCCAGCGCCAGCGACTTGGTGTCATGCGTCACATCCAGCAGGACTTGTGTGGCGATGCCGCCGATGGCTGAAAAAGCCACGAAACCGGCAAAGGCCAGCATGACGATACCGCCGATGCGTTTCCTCAGAGATGCGCCGCGCGAGAACTGCCGGCCGATGCCGATCGACAGGATGCTGAAGAAGAAGGCGAAAAAGCCGAAGACCAGCACGGCGGCAATGGCAAACTCATCCAGATCGCCGAAGACCAGTGTTGCAACGATGAGGGCGATGCTGAAGAAGATGCCGAAGAAAATATAACCGGAATTGCTGTGGTAATATTTGCCCCGATGCTCTTTTTCAATCGCCGCGCGGAACTGCTTGCCGACCTTTTCGACCTCCGCACCATGGGCCTTGTCGATGGTGAGCGTCTCGCCCGGACCGCCGATGGAGGAAAGCAGCGTCTTCTGCCCAGTCGGCAGATCGGCGGCGGCTGCCTTTTCCGTGCGGCGGATGACGATGGAATTCTTCAGATCTTCCAGAACGACATAACCTTTGACCGCCAGATCAAGGGCCGAGGCAGAGAGTGCCGTCCAGCCAGCGCCGGAAAAACCCCTGTTGTCGACATAATTGACGAGAGCCGGAGAAAGGCCCTCCGGCGCATCCCAGCGCGGCACGACCACGCCCTTCGCCGGATCGCGGCCAACGGCGAACCATGCCCGCAGGTAATAAAACAGCACAGCCAGAAGCCCGCCGCCCGAAAGCAGGATGGCGAGATTATCCCGCAGCCACCAGCCCGCCTCCTGCGAGGTATCGGGGGCGGCAATCGCACCCTTGGGCAGCTTGACTGCAACCGTCATACCCTCGCCCACCGTAAACGGGCGGGTGGAGGCGAAGAACACCTCGTTGCCTTCGCTGAGGATGCGCGCATCCTTGCCCTTCGCGCCAAGCGGGCCGGTGAAGACGGCGGTATCGGTGGCCTTGACGCCCTGCGGCAGAGTGATGGTCGCGGAAATCTCCCCCATCGGGAATTGCCAGCCATTACCGGTGACGTTCCAGGTCAGCTCGTCATAATCGCTGAAATAACGGATTTGCCGGGCGGTGGTGTAGGTGATCTGGAAGACATGTTCGCCGGTCGGCAGAAAACGGTCGGCGCTGCCGGTATAGATCCGGATGCCGCCATCGATATTTTCGGTGCGCCAGCTTTCCGGCGTGCCATCGCGCTCGACCGAAACGACGTTGAAATCCACCTTCGTGCGGCGGTTATTCGCGTCCAGCGCATAAAGCGGAAAATCGCGGAAGATGCCGCGCTTGATGTTCTGGCCTTCGGCGCGGGCGGTGATGGTTTCCGTCACCGCCAGCTTGCCATCCGCCGCCACCTCGACGACGGAATGGTAGGAGCGGATGAATTCCTCCGCAAAGGCTGGAAAGGCCACGCCCAGGAAGACGAACAGCGCGAGAAATCTTGCGGCGATGGTCTTCACGGGGCGATCCCTCCTCATTGGCTTCAGTGCTGCGGCTCGGCAGCGCTTTCCTTTTCCGTGTAATCGACGCCCAGCGAGGCGAGCGCCTTCCAGTAGCCCGGATAGGTCTTGGCCACGCAGGCCGGGTTCTGGATGGCGATGCCGCCGATCTTCAGCGCCGCCAGCGCAAAGCTCATGGCGATGCGATGATCGGCGAAGGTGTCGATGGAAGCATCGACCGTCTGGCCTGCAAGTGCGGGATCGGCATGAACGATCAGGTCGTCGCCTTCTTCATGTGCCAGACCATCGCGGATTTCGTTGAGGCCGAGCGAAACGGCACGGATACGGTCGCATTCCTTGACGCGCAGGTTGGCGATGCCGACGAAGCGCACCGGCGTTTCGTTGAAGGCAGCAAGAACCGCGATGGTGGGAATGGCGTCCTGCATCTGCGAACCGTCGATTTCGGCGGGCAGATGCGGGAACTTGGCCATGACGTCGTAGGCCTTGGCATCCGGCTGGGTGAACTTGTCGGCGGGCGTGCCGATATCGATCGCACCACCTGTCAGAAGTTCCGCGCCCCAGAGATAGGTGGCGGCGGAGGCATCCGGCTCGATGTGGAAATCCGTCGCGGTATAGCCGGTCGGATGCACGCGCCAGATGGCGTTGCTGACCCGCTCAATCTTGGCACCGAAGGCTTCCATGGCTGATGTGGTGAGGTCGATATAGCCTTTCGCGCCGATTTCCTCACCCTTGAGGATGATATCGACAGGCTTGTCGCCGCAGGCGGCGGCCATCAGAAGTGCCGACACATATTGGCTGGACAGGTTGGCATCGATGGTGACGCTGCCCTTCGGGAAACCCGTGCCCTTGCCGCAGACGGTGACGGGCGGGCAACCGGTCGGCGCTTCCGCTTCGACGCCGAGCGAACGCAGCGCCTCCACCAGCGGCATGATCGGGCGTTTGCGCATATGCTCGTCGCCATCGATGATGACGGCACCATCCACAAGTGCGGCAGCGGCAGTGAGGAAGCGCGTGGCGGTGCCGGCATTGCCGAGGAAAAGCGGCTTTTCCGGCTGTTGCAAAACGCCCGTGCCTTCCACCACGAAGGTCGTGGCATCAGGCTCGGTTACCTTTACGCCCATCTCGCGCAGGGCTTCGGCCATATAAAGCGTGTCATCGCTTTTCAGTGCGCCGGTCAAACGGCTTTTGCCCTTGGCAAGACCAGCCAAGAGAAGCGCACGGTTGGTGATGGATTTGGAGCCGGGCGGTTCGACCTTGCCGGAAAGCGGGTGGTCGGGCGGGGTGATGGTCAATTCGATCATGATTGTCGTCTTGTCAATGAATGCGGCGAAGAGCCGGATTATCGGAATTTGAGCGGGAGGTTTTAGGCCGCGGGGGGCAGTACCCTTAGAACTTCACTGTCGGCACGGCGCGGTCAGCCGGGTTCTCGATCTCGAAATAGGGCGCCTTGGCAAATCCGAACTGGCCTGCAACCAGATTGGAGGGGAAGCTTTCCACCTTGACGTTGAGATCGCGGGCGGCGCCATTGTAATAACGGCGCGACATCTGGAGCTCGCCTTCGATGGTTTCAAGCGAACGCTGCAATTCCAGGAAGTTCGTATTGGCCTTGAGATCGGGATAGGCTTCGGCGAGCGCGAAGAGTTTGCCGAGCGCCTGCGACAGCAGCCCTTCCGCCTGGGCGCGGCCTTCGACATCCCCTGCCGGCACGGCCTGCGCCCGGTTGCGCATGGCGATCACCTCCTCGAAGGTGCTCTTTTCATGTGCCGCGTAACCCTTCACGGTCTCGATGAGGTTGGGGATGAGATCGGCGCGGCGCTTCAGCTGCACGTCGATGCCCGACCACGCCTCTTCCTTCATCTGCCGCGCCTTGACCAGCCCGTTATAGATGAAGACGACATAAAGCGCGATTGCCGCGATGATTGCCAGCGTGATGAACATGAATTGCGATTCCCAGCTTCGATGCGCGCACGATAGCCGCTCATTCCCGCAAAGTCATGAGGCTTCGGTCATTCTCTGTGTTTTTGCCGGAAGAGAGACGCTGCGGGAAGCAAACACCCGTTATTTATAAAAGACGGTACAATATAATTTCAGACCGGATACCTTGCGTACAAAAAGAGTATAGGAGGCAAGCCTGTAGCCGCGCTCGGCCCAATATTCCTTGTTTCCTTCCAGATGATTCCAGCCGTCAATGACCCAGTCGAGCATTTTCGTATTACGCGTGTAGTGCATGCGAACGAGCGCGCTGTCCACATCGAGAGAGCGCTGGCCGCTATCCTTGCATTCCATGCGGGTGACGATCATTCCGAAAGAACGCAGTTTGTCGGCGCGGGCAAAGGCATCCTTGCCGCTCATCCAGTCTGTCGTTTCCGCAGCCGCGCCATTGCCGAAAATGCATCCGAGTGTAAGCACAAATAAAAAACAGAAATTTCTAATATTATTCACGGTTAAACCCACTGCTCTATTAAGGATACCAATCCACACAAAATAAAAGGCCGTCAAGAACGGCCTTCCATTTTCATTAAAAGTTCGGCTTGAACCCGCCTTCAAAAATCAGGCGGCCCTGTTCCAGTTCAGCCCGCCCGCATCCGTCAGCAGGAAGGCCTCGCCGCAGGCTTTCGCCAGCGTGCGCACGCGCAGGATATAGCTCTGGCGCTCCGTCACCGAGATCACGCCGCGCGCATCCAGAAGGTTGAACACATGGCTTGCCTTGATGCACTGGTCATAGGCCGGGAAAACGCATTTGTGCAGGCGCTGGTTGTCGTTATCATCAGGCGCGCCGGCGGCGAGCAGCGCCTGGCATTCTTTTTCGGCGTCGATGAAATGGCGATGCAGCATGCCGGTATCGGCAAATTCGAAGTTGTGGCGGGAATATTCCTGCTCGGCCTGCAAAAAGACGTCGCCATAGGAAATCTTCTCTTCACCCTCGCGGCCGTTGAAGTTCAGGTCGTAGACATTGTCGACGCCCTGAACATACATGGCCAGACGCTCCAGACCATAGGTCAATTCGCCGGCGACCGGCGAGCATTCAATGCCGCAAACCTGCTGGAAGTAGGTGAACTGCGACACTTCCATGCCGTCGCACCAGCATTCCCAGCCAAGACCCCAGGCGCCGAGCGTCGGGCTTTCCCAATCGTCCTCAACGAAGCGCACATCGTGCAGCAACGGATCGAGGCCGATCGCCTTCAGCGAACCGAGATAGAGTTCCTGCAGGTTCGACGGGTTGGGCTTCAGAATGACCTGGTACTGGTAATAGTGCTGCAAACGGTTGGGGTTTTCGCCGTAACGACCGTCGGAAGGACGACGCGATGGCTGCACATAGGCGGCCTTCCACGGCTTCGGCCCGAGTGCGCGCAGCGTCGTTGCCGGATGAAATGTACCCGCGCCCACTTCCATATCGTAAGGCTGCAGCACCGCGCAGCCCTTGTCGGCCCAGTAATTGTGCAGCGTCAGGATCAGCGCCTGAAAGGAACGCTTCGGGTTCATATGGTCTGGAATATCGGTCATTTTGCAGTCATCGCGGCGTTAGGAGGACAAGTAAGCACTGACTTACTTCGGATGCGGACACGTGCCACGGCATGGCGTGGGGGTCAAGGTTTTATGCATAAAGCCGCCTTCGGCCCTCGGCTGATCAGCCCGCAGCTTCTGCGCGTGAACTTGCGACACCGCGATCGGCGAACTTTCTGAAAAGCCTGATGACGGGCTTTTCGAACAGAATATGCGCCGCAATAGACACAGCCAGTGCAACAACAACGATCACGATGCTCGCCGCAAAGCCTGGCGCAATGACCTTCAGGACTATCGAAATGACCAGACCATGCAGGAGATAAAGCGCATAGGAGGCGTCGCCAACAATTTCGAAAGGCTTCAGCCACGATTCCGGCCAGCCCCCGGCTCTTTCGATCCAGACACAACCCGCGACGAGCAGAAAGGCAGGCAAACCCCAGCTCACTATGCGCAAAAGGCCAAATTGCTCACCGATACCGGCCGCGAAAACAAAACCGACAAAAGACAGGGCCAGAGCGGCGATGCCACTGCGCATGCCCGCAAAGGCAATCCGGGACAGGATAAGCCCGGCGAGGAATTCCAGCAGCAGGGGCGATGCCCAAATCTGCATGAACGGCGATTGCCAGTCCGCCATTTGCCCCACGGCCACCATTGCCGACAGGATGACGACGGTTACGGCGATCGGCGCGCGCGATGCAAGACCCAGCGCGAAAACGAGATAGAAGAATATCTCCATATTCAGCGTCCAGCCCACCAGCACCAGCGGCGTCACCTGGCCCGCAGCGTTGACATAGGGGACGAAGAGCAGTGATTTCCAGAGATGCTCCATCGTGAAGGTGAAGGTGGAAAACACCCCGGCCAGTGCGCCAAGGCACATGACGAATGTGACGGCCCAGTAAAGCGGCACGATGCGGAAGAGACGATGGCGCAGGAACTTGCCGGGCGGCGACTTGTCAGCGACCAGCCCCATGACAAATCCCGATATGACGAAGAAAACATCCACTCCGGCTGCGCCGATCGTGAAAGGCGTGCCGGCAATGTGGAAAAACATGACTGCCAGCGCTGCGACTGCTCGCAAAAACTGAATGGAATGAACTTTCTGCAAAAAATACCCCGTCCAGCAACCTCGTGCGAGGCTTCAGCCGGCTTTGGGCGAAGCGCTGCAGATCGATCTCAAATATCGTGGACCAGTAGTTGCATAAATCCTGCGAAAATACTTGCAGAAATTGGGGTATATCTGAACAAGCTGCTTTTTGGGTTAACCTGTGACTTAAGCCCCGGTGCCCGCGAAACGCGTCGCTTCGCGCCCGCGGTTACGCATCATCCTCGCGCTTGACGCGATATTCGCCCGTCTCGGGGTCCTTGATCAGCGTGCCGATAGCGCCGGTTTCGCGTTCCTTTTCGCGCTGTTTCGATTTTGCAGACAGCTTTTGCGCATCGCGCACAAAGCGGCGGTAAAGGATGATGGATCCCACCACCAGAAGGATGATTGTAATCAGCTGCGCCATAAGGCTCTATTCCCGCGACATCAAAGACCGAAACGCGACCACAATGCCTTTTCTTCGGCAACCTCCGCAAGTCCCGAGACTGCCCCGGCAGCGAGCCTTTCGCCATTCAGCCCGAGTGCCGCATTCACGCCCGGCACTTTTTTGCCGAACAGGGTGCGCCCACCGCTGACGAGCTGGAGCTTGACCTTTTCGCCGTAACGGCGGCGCAACACCTCGCGCATATCGCCCAGCCCGTCGATCAGGCCAATATCGAGACCGCGCATGCCGGTCCAGAACAGGCCGGAGAAGATCGTCTCGTCGTCCACCAGCTTCGCGCCGCGGCGCATCTTCACCATATCGATGAAAACATTGTGGATTTCGACCTGAAGCGACTTCAGGTAGTCGATATCGCCTTCCTTTTCCGGCTGGAAGGGATCGAGGATGACCTTGTTTTCGCCGGCCGTGTAGACGCGACGCTCCACGCCGATCTTCCGCAGCATTTCCGGAAAACCGAAACCGCCGGAGACGACGCCGATCGAGCCGACGATGGAGGTGGGGTCGGCAATGATCTCATCACCGGCAAGCGCGATCATGTAGCCGCCGGAGGCCGCCACATCCTCAACGAAGATCAGGACTTTCTTTTCGTTTTCCTCGGCAAGCTGGCGGATGCGATTATAGATCATCCGCGCCTGCACCGGAGAGCCGCCGGGAGAGTTGAGCGAGATGGCGACGGCCGGCGCGTCCTTGATGGCGAAGGCCTTTTCAAGCAGCGGCGCATAGGAGGCTAGATTAAGCGCGGGACGAAACTGGCTGCCGCCCGCCATGATCGCACCATGCATGCGCACGACAGGGATGACGAGTTCTTTTTTGCGAAAGCGTTTCGGTACCAGATACTTCAAAAAACCCACAACTCAATCCTCGCAGCATTTGCCTATTCGTCAGGCATGTATGTATCGCCCGGGAAAACACAATGGTGCGGCCAGCGGAACGGCGATATTTATAAGCCGGGTTTGATTGCCTTTACATTGCGGCGATAGGCGATACGGCCATTGTTCAGGTCGTCCACGAAGGGGGTAAAGGCGTGGCTGTCAGTCGCATGCATGATGAGCGGGGCCCGAAAAGACAGCCTCGCCCGCGAGCCCTTTATGGCGGTAACCAGCATGCGCACCGCGTCCTCGCCGGGACGTGGATGAATGAGGGTAATCTCCATGCCGCCGAAGCGGCTGCCGCAGGCGGCAATGATGTCCGCAACCGATTGTGGCCGTGCAATCAGCGACAGCTGCCCGCCCGAAACCATGATCGCACCTGCGGTTCTGATCCAGTCCTCGAACAGGCCCTGCGTCATGGCGTGGGCTTCGGCCTTCAGGGCGTCCGGCGTGCGGCGATCACCCGCATCATTATAGGGCGGGTTCATGATGACGTGATGGAAATAATCATCGGGCAAGCCCGCCTCGACACGCGCTTTCGCCCGCAGCGTCACGTCGGCCTCGCGCACGCTTAGCCGAGCGGAAAAGCCAGCATTTTCAGGCAATAACAGGCTGCGGCGGGCAAAATCCGCCATTTCCGGCGAGCGTTCGTAGAGCGTCACCTCGGCCGTCTCCAGCCGGGCGGCAACCGCAAAACCCGCCGCACCTGCGCCCGCACCGAGATCGGCAATCCGGCAGGGGCGGTCATCGGCCACCAGCGAGGCCAGAAGCATGGCGTCCATGCCGGCGCGGTGCCCCCTGCCCTTCGGCTGAAGGATGTGAAACCGGCCCCGGTGAAAGGCGTCAATCGTTTCGGAAATATCGTCGCCCACGTCGCCTTAAGCCTCTTCGCCCCGCAACTCGTCGCCCAGCCCGGCATCGACGAGGATGCGCCGCCCCTCATCGGCACGCTCCTCTTCCACAAGGAACCTTCGGGGCAAAAGGCCGAGCGAACCTTCCAGAATGCTCATCGCCTGATCGGCAACAAGGCAGTGGATGCCGGCGTCCTTCATCAGGCTTTCAGCGAAGGAGAGCAGCACGGCATCGTTGGTACGGATCAATTCACGCATGGATAAGCCCTAAATTCCCATCTTTTTGAATGGCTAGCGGCAATTCGCCCCTTGCCGCGCAAGGCGCCAGTTTTTATTGTCGAATTCAAATTCGAACAGGAGTCCTGTCCCTTGGGCGTCGTCATACCGCTTGAAGAAAGCAAAAACAAACTCGCATCCGTCAAGCCGCTTGTCGACCTGACCCGCCCCGACATGGAACGGGTGAACCAGCTTATCCTCTCCAAGGCCGGTTCCGATGTCCAGATGATACCCGAGGTGGCCAACCATCTGATCTCATCCGGCGGCAAGCGCCTGCGGCCGATGCTGACGCTCGCTTCGGCCTCGATGTTCGGTTACGAGGGCGACCACCACATCAAGCTCGCCACCAGCGTGGAATTCATGCACACCGCGACGCTTTTGCATGACGATGTGGTGGATGAAAGCGACCTGCGCCGCGGCAAATCCACCGCCCGCACCATCTGGGGCAACCAGGCGAGCGTTCTCGTCGGCGACTTCCTGCTCGGCCAGGCCTTCCGCATGATGGTGGATGTCGGCTCTCTCGATGCGCTCGACGTGCTGTCCACCGCCGCTTCTGTTATCGCCGAGGGCGAGGTGCTGCAGCTTTCGGTCGCCAAGAACATGGAAACCACCGAAGACGATTATCTGCAGGTGATTCGCGCCAAGACCGCGGCCCTGTTTGCGGCTGCGGCGGAAGTCGGCCCGATCGTTGCGAAGACCGACAAGGCCACCCGTAGCGCGCTGAAATCCTACGGCATGAATCTCGGCCTTGCCTTCCAGCTCGTCGACGATGTGCTGGATTACGGCGGCAAGTCCGCCGATCTCGGCAAGAATACCGGCGACGATTTCCGCGAAGGCAAGATTACGCTGCCGGTCATCCTTTCCTATCGTCGCGGCACGCAGGACGAGCGCGCCTTCTGGCGTAACGCCATTGAAAAGGGCGAAAGCAGCGACGAGAACCTCGAAAAGGCGCTGGGCCTGATTACCAAATATAATGGTCTTGGCGATACGATCGGCCGCGCCACACATTATGGCACCATTGCCCGCGATGCGCTGGCCCCGCTGCCGCAGAGCCCGTGGAAAAATGCGCTTCTGGAAGTGATCGACTTCTGCATCGAGCGTCTGAACTGAGGCTGAAGGCCCACGCGAACGGCGGATGGGCAGGACCATCCGCCCGATGTTTCGGGCCGGATTTTTCGCAAGGCGCAATTGTGGCCGGGCCATAATTTCTTGCGGGGTTGCTTCAAAAAAGCCATTCTATCGTGACCAAACAATGGAAACTGATTTTTCCGTGCATTCGCACAAAGGCAAAGGTTCCCTCATGCGGCGTAAACCAGCACTTCGTCTTCTCTGCAGCGCGGCTCTTGCCGCCGCTCTCACGATTGGTGCGGGTGCAAGCCCCGGCTTTGCTGAGACAAAGGCGAAAACGGAAGACAAGGCCGTCACCTTCGATCCCGGCAAGGTGAACACCTTCTCCGGCGCTTTCCTTGCCGGTCGGAATGCCGATGTCGACCAGGATTATCCGACGGCGATTTCGCTCTACAAGAAGGCGCTGGAATTCGATCCGGCCAATACGGAAATCCGCCAGCGGCTGATGATCGCCGAACTTCTGAGCGGCAATTTCGAGGCTGGCGCCAAGATCGCCGATTCGATGAAGGACGATACGTCCGTCGAACGGGTGACGACCATCGTGCGCGGCCTTGACGCCATCAAGGACAAGGAATTCACCAAGGCCGAAAAAATCCTGAAATATACCGGCCCGAACGATCTTGACCGCATGGTCAACACGCTTTTGACCGCATGGGCGCGTGCCGGTTCCGGCAAGCCGAAGGAAGCGCTGGCGCTCGTCAACAACATGAAGGGCCCGGGCTGGATTTCGATCTTCCAGAAATACAATGCGGCCGCCATCGCCCTTGTCAGCGGCAATATCGATGCCGCCCGGAAAAGCCTCAACGAAGCGGTGACGGATCGCGAAGGCGGCGCAACGGCGTCCGATACCTATATGCGCGCGGTGATGGCGCTTGCACGCCTGGAGGCTTCCGCTGGCAACAGGCAGAAGGCGCTGGATGCGATTGCGGTCGGCGATACTTTCGCGCCCAATTACGCGCCGCTGAAAGCGCTGCGCGAAGCAATCGAAAAGGGTGAGAAGCCGGAACAGCAGATCACCAATGCCGTGGAAGGCGCCGCCAGCGTCATGTTCTCCATTGCCGGGGCATTGAACCGTGAAGGCGCCGAGGAAATCGTCACGCTTTATCTGCAGACGTCACGCGCGCTCGATCAGAAAAGCCCCGATACGCTTATTCTTCTCGGCGGGCTTGCTGAAGCCATGAAGCAGCCTGAACGCGCCATCGTGTTTTACCGCGATGTGCCGAAGGATTCGCCGATGTATCGCATCTCCGAGCTGCAGCTCGGACTGACGCTCGCGCAGACCGGCAAGGTGGATGAGGCGCGCCAGCACCTCAAATCCCTGCTTGAATCCGACCCGAAGGACGTCCGCTCCTACCTCGCTTATGGCAGCGTGCTTTCGGACGCCAAGGACTATCGCGCCATGGCCGAAAATTACGACAAGGCCATCGAGGTTATCGGCGCCGTGCCGCAGAAATCCGACTGGTCGGTGTTCTTCCAGCGCGGCATCGCCTATGAGCGGCTGAAGGAATGGGACAAGGCCGAACCGAATTTCAAGCGGGCGCTGGAGTTGAACCCGGAGCAGCCGCAGGTGCTGAACTATCTTGGTTATTCCTGGGTGGATAAGGGCATCAATCTCGACGAAGGCATGAAGATGATCAGCCGCGCCGTCGAGCTTCGCCCCAATGATGGTTACATCGTCGACTCGCTTGGCTGGGCGCATTATCGCCTCGGCGCTTTCGATGACGCCGTGACGGAGCTGGAGCGGGCAATCGAACTCAAGGCCGGCGACCCAACCATCAACGACCATCTGGGCGACGCCTATTGGCGCGTGGGCCGCAAGATCGAGGCCGTCTACCAGTGGAACCGTGCCATGATCGGCGACAGCGATGACGTGGACAAGGCGAAGGTGAAGGAAAAGATCGCCAACGGCTTGCCGCCGGTGGAAAAAGATGCCGAAAACACCGCCAAGAAGGATGCCGCGCCGCAGCCGCCGGCTCCTCCGGCACCGACCGCTCCTACCCCGGACAAGAAATCCTGACGCCGCATGCGTGTGCATGAGGTTTCCGGGGCCACCGAGACCATCGAGGCGGCCCCGGCAAAAATCAATCTGGCACTGCATGTGACCGGCCAGCGGGCGGATGGTTATCATCTGCTCGAAACGCTGGTGACATTCACCGAGGCCGGCGACGTGATCCGTATTCGCGATGCGGATGCCGATGCCTTCTCTATCTCCGGCCCTTTCGGCGATCACCTGCGTACCGACGATGGCGGCGACAATCTCGTCACCCGCGCCCGGGACAGACTGCGTGATGCGCTTGCGGCCACGGGTCAGTCAGGCCGTCCGGTTGCCATTCACCTCGAGAAGAACCTTCCGGTCGCCTCCGGCATTGGCGGCGGTTCGGCAGATGCGGCGGCTACCTTTCGGGCGCTTCTGCGGCACTGGCAGGTTACGATAGAGCCGGAAAGACTGGCATCGCTTGCGCTCACACTCGGCGCGGATGTGCCGATGTGCCTTGAAAGCCGGTCCCTCATCGCACGCGGCATTGGCGAGGAGATCGAACCGGTCTCCGATCTGCCCTGCCTGTTTCTGGTGCTCGCCAATCCGCTGAAAGCCGTCTCGACGCCGGATATATTCCGACGCCTGCAAAACAAGACCAATCCCCGCCTGCCGGCACGTGCGACAATTGGCTGGGTGGATTTTCTGGCGCAAAGCCGCAACGATCTGCAACCACCCGCGCAGACGTTGCTGCCGGAGATCGGCGAGATCATCGACATGCTGTCGCAGGAAGATGCCGCGCTTGTCCGCATGTCCGGTTCGGGTGCGACCTGCTTCGGGGTTTTCCATTCCTTCGATGCCGCCCGAAACGCGGAAACATCGCTTCGGAAGAAACGCCCCGGCTGGTATTTTCAGGCGACGCGGACCATTTGAGGACCATATAATTCGAGGATAAGGCCATGGCAGGCGAAAGACCCTTCATTCCCCTTGGCATTGCGGTTTTGACCGTGTCGGACAGCCGCACGCTGGAGAACGACAAATCCGGCGATACGCTCGTCGCTAGGCTGGAGGAGGCGGGACACCGTCTCGCCGCGCGCGCCATTGTACCGGATGACAGGGCCGCCATTTTCAACACCGTGCGTGACTGGACGCTGGCCCCGGGCGTAGATGTGGTCATCACCACCGGCGGCACCGGTTTTACTGGCCGCGACGTGACGCCCGACGCGCTGGAACCGCTGTTCGAAAAGCGCATGGACGGGTTTTCCGCCCTCTTCCACCGCATCTCCTATGACAAGATCGGCACTGCCACCATCCAGTCGCGGGCAACCGGCGGGGTCGCCAACGCCACCTTCATCTTCGTGCTGCCCGGCTCGCCGGGTGCGTGCAAGGATGCCTGGGACGGTATCCTCAAGGCCCAGCTGGATTATCGCCACCTGCCCTGCAATTTCGTGGAGATCATGCCAAGGCTGGATGAGCATTTGAAGCGTGGGAGTGGTGGGGTTTAGAGCATCCCCTGAGATTGGGCCAAAGGTGCGTGGGGCTTTACCCCCCTCTGCCCTGCCGGGCATCTCCCCCTCAAGGGGGGAGATCAGCAGGAGGGGCTACCTCCACTTCATTCTCAGACTATGAGATGGGCGAAACCTATCCGCGTATCGATCTCCCCCCTTGGGGAGATGCCCGGCAGGGCAGAGGGGGGTAAGCCCCACGCACCTTTGGCCCATTATAAGTGGACAACATCTAGAGCCTTTCCTCCTTCCCCGACGGGAAGAAGGAACAAGCGGCCACCTCGAAAACCCATCACCCCAGATATTTCTTGAAAAACTCCACCGTCCGCCCCCAGGCGAGATCGGCGGCCTTCTTGTCGTAGCGTGCCGAGGACGTATCATTGTTGAAGGCGTGGTTGACGCCGTCATAAACGAAGATTTCGAAGGTCTTGCCGTTTTCTTCCAGCGCCTTCTTATAGGCATCGATGCCGGCATTGATGCGCTCGTCGAGACCCGCATAGTGCAAGAGCAGCGGCGCCTTGATATCAGGCACATCGGCCGCCGGGGCTTGCTGACCGTAATAGGCGACGCCAGCATTCAGGCCGGCCGATTTGGTGGCGAAACGGTTGACCAGCCCACCACCCCAGCAGAAGCCGACCGCGCCGACCTTGCCGTTCGCACCCTGCCGGGCCGCGAGCCACACCCGGCCCGCTTCGGCATTGGCGACCGTTGCGTCCATGTCGAGGCCGCTGAACATTTCCCGCGCCTTGTCCTCATCGGCAGGCGTACCGCCCTGCGGGGAGAGGAAATCGACCGCAAGCGCCCTGAAACCGGCGAGCGCCACACGCCTTGCCACATCGCGGATATGGTCGTTCAGGCCACGATTCTCGTGGATGACGATGACGGAGCCGATGGGGCCGGAAACGGATTTCGGCGTAACGAGATAACCCTTCATCTCCCCACCGGGGGCAGGATATGCCACCTCTTCCGCCACGATCCCCGCATCGTCAGGCGCGACGATGGCCGCACGGGCGCTATTGGCCGAAAGAAGCGGCGCGATCGCCGCCGCAGCAGCGCCGGAACCGGCAAGTACTGTGAGTTTTTCCATGAATTTGCGGCGGTCGAGGCTGAGATGGGTATATTCATCGTAAGCGTCGATCATGGCCTGCGTAATCTTCGGCTTGTCCATCACCCTGTCCTCCTTGAGCGCGCGGATGCGGCAGGGAGGATAACGCAGATCGCCCCGCGGGGAACGGGGTGGGCGGAAGCGGCGCCACACTTTTGCGTGAGCGCCGCAACCCATGTCATTTGTCTCAGGCGGCGAGGTCGACGACGATACGGCCGTCGATCTTGCCCTCTTCCATGCGGTGGAAGATATCGTTGATGTTTTCGAGCTTGTCCCAGGAGAAGTGGGCCGCCACCTTGCCTTCACCGGCAAAGGTCAGCGCTTCCTCCAGATCCTGCCGCGTGCCGACGATGGAGCCGCGCACCGTGATGCGCTTCAGTACCGTGTCGAACACCGGAATGGAGATGAAGCCCGGCGGCAGGCCGACAAGCGCCATAGTGCCCTTGGAGCGCAGGAAGCCGTAGGCCTGCTCCATGGCCTTGGGCGACACTGCCGTCACCAGCGCGCCATGGACGCCGCCGGTCGCCTTCTGCACCTGCTCCACCGCGTCAGGCGCACGACCATTGACGACGACATCGGCCCCCAGTTTTTTCGCAAGCGCCAGCTTGTCATCGAAAATATCGGCGGCAACCACATGCATGCCCATGGCCTTGGCGTATTGCACGGCCATGTGACCCAGGCCGCCAATGCCTGAAATGACCACCCATTCACCGGGCCTGACCTCGGTTTCCTTGAGGCCCTTATAGACGGTGACACCGGCGCAGAGCACCGGGGCCGCCGGGCCGAAGTCCAGATTGTCCGGCAGGCGGCCGACGAATTTCGGATCGGCAAGGCCATATTCGGCAAAGCTGCCATTGACGGAATAGCCGGAATTCTTCTGGCTCGGGCAAAGGGTTTCCCAGCCGGTGCGGCAGGGAATGCAGCATCCGCAGGCGGTATAGAGCCAGGGCGTGCCGGCGCGGTCGCCTTCCTTGATGCCGGTGACGCCAGCGCCGATTTTCGCGACATAACCCGCACCTTCATGGCCGGGAATGAAGGGTGGGTTGGGTTTGACCGGCCAATCGCCCGTTGCGGCGTGCAGGTCGGTGTGGCAAACGCCCGTCGCCTTGTAGTTGATGAGAATTTCACCGGGGCCGGGATCCGGTATCGCCACTTCCTCGATGGTCAGCGGTTTTCCAAACGCGCGGACGACGGCTGCCTTCATTGTTTTCGCCATGACATACTCCTCAATCTCTGCTCGCCTGAAATCCTCGACGGCAGGCAGAGATTAACGGGGATGGGACGTCATGGAATTGACCCATCGCAAATCGGGTGATTTTAAAGGCGCGATTGTCTCACTTATGAGGCAACCTGACGGTGCTGTTTCATTCCAGCGCCAACCAGATGGCGAGCCATGCCCACAGGCACACGATGAGGGCAAAGCCGATGCCGAACAATGCCCCGCGGTGACGCAACCGGTTACTGGTAACGTGGACATAGGAATGGGCATAACGCGAGAGCACGAACAGCCAGGCGAGCACGATGGTGACGATGTTGTCCGCATCGGTGATGTAGAGCAGCAGGCAGGCGATATGAAACAGGACGGGAAGTTCGAACTGGTTGGCGATATTGCGGTTCACCAGATAGCTTTCCCGCGCTTCCTCACTCTTGTCGCGAAGACGAATGGCCGATTCGCGATCCGTGAAGGTATATTTCTTGCGACGGTAGAGCAGCAGCCCGTAAAGCCAGAAAACGAGAAAGACATGGGCGATCATCGGCCAGAACATTGCGGTCGTCGGTGACATGTTTTCTCCCCCAATCATGAAAACGCTTCCCGATCCGGCTGGAATCGGGAAGCGCCAAATACTCAGTCTATCTTCTTACGGATTCGGTTCGAAAGATCAAACCGCGCCGGGATAGTTCGGGCTTTCGCGGGTGATCGTCACGTCATGGGCGTGGCTTTCACGCAGGCCAGCGCTGGAGATGCGAACGAAGGTGGCGCGCTCCTGGAATTCCTTGATGTTGCTGCCGCCGACATAACCCATGGCAGCCTTCAGGCCGCCGGCCAGCTGGTGCAGGACGCCGGAGACCGGTCCCTTGTAGGGAACCTGACCTTCGATACCTTCCGGCACGAGCTTCAGCGTGTCACGCACTTCGGCCTGGAAATAACGGTCGGCAGAACCGCGCGCCATGGCGCCAACGGAACCCATGCCGCGATAGGCCTTGAAGGAGCGGCCCTGATAGAGGAACACTTCACCCGGGCTTTCATCCGTGCCGGCCAAGAGCGAGCCGATCATGACGGCGGAAGCGCCGGCAGCGATTGCCTTGGCCAGATCGCCCGAGAATTTGATGCCGCCATCGGCAATGACAGGGATGTCAGCCGCATTGGCCACTTCGACCGAGGCCATGATCGCGGCAAGCTGCGGAACGCCGACACCGGCGACGATGCGGGTGGTGCAGATGGAACCGGGGCCGATGCCGACCTTGACGCCATCGGCGCCAGCATCGATCAGCGCCTTGGTGCCGTCAGCGGTGGCGACATTGCCGGCGATGATGCGAACCGAGTTCGACATCTTCTTGACCACGGAAACAGCATCCAGCACGCGCTGCGAATGGCCGTGTGCGGTATCAACGACCAGAAGGTCGACGCCGGCATCGATGAGGCGTTCGGCGCGCTCGATGGCGTCAGCACCGACGCTGATGGCGGCGGCGGCGCGAAGGCGGCCCTGCGCATCCTTGGTGGCGTTGGGGTTCAGCTGCGACTTCTCGATATCCTTGACGGTGATGAGGCCGACGCAATTGCCTTTTCCATCCACCACCAGCAGCTTTTCAATGCGGTGCTTGTGCAAGAGATGGCGGGCTTCCTGCTGGTCGACGCTGCTTTCCTTGACCGTGACCAGGTTTTCGCGGGTCATCAGTTCGTAGATCTTCTGCTGCGGATCGGAGGCGAAACGCACGTCGCGGTTCGTCAGGATGCCGACGAGCCGGCCGTTCTTGTGGCCACCGGCACCGCCGTTTTCAACCACCGGAATGCCGGAAATGCCGTGCGCCTTCATCAAGGCCTGGGCTTCGGCAAGCGTCGCATCCGGGCCGATTGTGACCGGGTTGACGACCATGCCGCTTTCGAACTTCTTCACCTGCCGCACTTCTTCGGCCTGTTCGATGGGGGTCAGGTTGCGGTGGATGACGCCGATGCCGCCGGCCTGGGCCATGGCGATGGCAAGGCGGCCTTCGGTAACCGTATCCATGGCGGAAGACAGGATCGGCAGGTTGAGATCGATATCGCGGGCGATGCGGGTGGCGATATTCGTCTGCCCCGGCATGACTTCGGAATGCCCGGGCTGCAGCAACACATCGTCAAATGTGAGAGCGTCCAAACCAGTGGGTGTTTGAATGATGCGTGCCATGACCAAATTCCTTCATACTGAAAATGCGTGGCCGTTCCGGAACGAAAAGTTCACCCCGGCGCCCTGCAAGGATTGCTTGGAAGTTGGCGAGGGCTGGTAACACGTTCATGACAGGAAGGGAATAGAAAAAACCCGGAATAGCCTTCCGGGTTTCCTCTGTTGCTGCATTGCAGCAGATATCAGATATCGAACTGGTAGGATTTCGGCACGAAACGATAACCCGTATCCAGCTTTTCCGCATAACCGACGGAAGGGAAAGGCATGTGATAGCCGAGGAAGGGCAGACGGTCGGTGGCGATCATGTCATAGACCTTCTTGCGGGTGGCGGCGGCCGCTGCCTTGTCCATGTCGAACTTCACTTCCCAGTCCGGCCTTTGCAGCGACAGGACGAAATGGTTGGCAGTATCCGCCGTCAGGATCAGCTGCCTGCCTTCCGATTCGACACGGAAAATCATGTGTCCCGGCGAATGGCCGAAAGCCGCGATGCCGGTGATGCCGGACACCACATTGTCGCCGTCACCGATGAAGGTTGCCTTTTCCGCCAGTGGCTTGACGTTGGCGATAACGCCCTTGTGCCCACCCTCGGCAGGCGTGCCGACCCGCTTCTCATCCGTCCAGAAATCATATTCCGCCTGACCGACCACGTAACGCGCCTTTGAAAAGGCTGGTGCACCCTTTTCCATCAGTCCGCCAATATGGTCGCCGTGCATGTGGGTCAGCACGACAACGGTCACATCCTCCGGCGTGTAACCGGCCGCCGCCATGCCTTCGATCAGGCGGCCATTGCCGGCGCCACGGCCGGCCTCGCCGAAGCCGGTGTCGAACAGCACAAGGTCTGAGCCGGTATTGACGAGAACCGGCGAGAAGGAATTGACGAATTGGTCCTTCGGCAGAAAATTGTCTTCCAGCAGTTTACCGACCGTCTCCGCCGATTGGTCAGTGCCGAAGGTCTCGCCCGGATTGGGCGCGGCGCGCGCGCCGTCCTTCACGACAAGCACTTCGAAATTGCCGAGCTTGAAGCGGTTGGTTTCCGGCGGCATGGCGTGTTTGATCTCCATTGAGGTTTGTGGCTGGTTGGTCTGGGCCGTTGCGGTGCGCGCCATCAACAGCGGCGCGCCGAGGACGGTTGCACCGGCCGCACCGATGAGGCCGCGTCTGCTCATGCTCAAGGATTGGGTCATCATCTTGTCTCCGATTTCGCCAACTGGCCATTATCACCAACTGAACTCACCCAACGGACAATAGAGCGAGAAAGTTGCAAGAAAACCGGCCTCACGCAGGTTTGATCGGAACTTCCGAAATTGATAATTAACGTGTTGGCAAGCCGGCCTATCAGGCGTAGGAGGAACGGCGATATCCTTGTCGCAGCGGAAAGCCGCAGGCAGCCTCATGAACCGCATCATTCCCCTGATCCTGGCAGTCGCTCTCTTTATGGAGCAGATGGACTCCACCGTCATCGCCACCTCGCTTCCGGCGATTGCAGCAGACCTCAATGTCGGACCGATCACGCTGAAGCTCGCGCTGACCGCCTATATGGTGGCGCTGGCGATCTTCATTCCCATCAGCGGCTGGATGGCCGACAAATATGGCGCGAAGAAAATCTTCCGTTTCGCCATCGGCGTCTTTGTGGTCGGGTCGATCTGTTGCGCGGTCTCATCGTCGGTGTTTGAATTCGTGCTCTCGCGTTTCCTGCAGGGCATGGGCGGTGCGATGATGACGCCTGTTGGCCGCCTCGTTCTCCTGCGCACGACCAAGCGTAGTGAACTCGTTTCCGCCATGGCGTTGCTGACGATACCGGGACTTGTCGGGCCGCTCACCGGTCCGCCGATTGGCGGCTTCATCACCACCTATTTTTCATGGCACTGGATTTTCCTGATCAACGTGCCCATCGGTATCATCGGCATCTGGCTCTCGACCATCTTCCTGCCGGAAATCGAAACCACCAATCCCCCGCCGATGGATGGCAAGGGGTTCGTGCTCTCAGGCATCGCCGCTTCGGGCGTGGTATTCGGTGTGTCGGTGGTCAGTCTTCCGGCTCTGCCACCCGCCATCGGCATCGCCTCGACGATCATCGGTTTCATCTGCGGATTTCTTTACATGCGCCACGCCGCGCGCCACCCCGCCCCCATTCTGGATTTCCGGATTTTTCAGAATGCGACGTTCCGGGCGGCCTCCGTTGGCGGCACGATCTTCCGCATTTCAACGGGCGCCATTCCCTTCCTGATGCCGCTGATGTTGCAGATCGGCTTCGGGCTCAACCCGTTCCAGTCAGGCATGATCACCTTTGCCGGTGCGATTGGCGCGATCACCACAAAATTCATGGCCAAGCGGGTGTTTGCGGCAACCGGGTTCAAGTCAACGCTGATCGGGGCCGGCATCGTCGGCGCCTGCACGACACTCGCCAACAGCTTCTTCACGCCTGATACGCCCTACCCGCTGATCATGATCTTTCTGGTCACGGCCGGATTTGCCCGGTCGTTCTTCTTCACCGGATCAAACGCGCTCAGCTATTCCGATATCGAGGACAGTCAGGCCAGCCAGGCTACCTCGATGGCCTCGGTGCTGCAACAGATCAGCCTGGCACTTGGCGTGGCATTCGCCGCTTCCATTCTGGAAGTCAGCAGCATGATGTCGGGTACGCATCTTCAGCTCGCCGATTTCCACATCGCCTTCACCATCGTGGCGCTGGTTTCGCTGTTCGCCATCGTGCCGATTATCCGCATGGACGCACAGGCCGGGGCGGCCGTCTCCGGCCACCGCGGCAAGGTTTCGCAACCGGCGGAGTAACAAGGTTTCGCAACCGGCGGATTGATCAGTCTTCAGCCGCTTGTTCAGCGTCGGCATCGATAGCGGGCTCGTTCTTGCGGCCCTTGAAGTGCTTGGCAAGCAGGAACATCTCGACCGATTCCGAGCGTGACGACGCCGGCTTGATGTGCAGCACCTGCTTGAAGTTCTTCTTCAGCATGTCCAGCAGCGCCTTTTCGGTGCCGCCCTGGAAGGTCTTGGCCAGGAAATGACCACCTTCCGCCAGCACCTGAACCGCAAAATCGGCTGCGACTTCGCACAGATGCATGGTGCGGATGTGGTCGGTCTTCTGGTGGCCCGTGGTGGGCGCCGCCATATCCGACAACACTAGATCGGGCGTGCCGCCGACAGCTTCCATCAGCTGGTCCGGCGCGGTCGGGTCGAGGAAGTCGAGCTGCAGGATCTTCACGCCGGGGATCGGATCGATTTCGAGAAAATCGATGGCCGCAACGCGGATATCATCCTCGGTGGAATCCGTGACCTTGGAGGCGATCTGCGACCAGCTTCCGGGTGCGGCGCCAAGGTCGATGATGCGGGTCGCACCCTTCAGAATCTGATGCTTGTCGTTGATTTCCAACAGCTTGAAGGCGGCGCGGGCGCGATAGCCTTCCAGCTTGGCGCGCTGCACATAGGGGTCATTGATATGACGCTCCAGCCAACGGCGCGACGAGGCCTTGAGCTTGGTCTTCTTGACCTTCTGGCCGATCTTGCGGCCGGTACGATTGGTGCTTGTCGGCGCCTTGCTCATGTCAAACCTTCCGTTCTGTCCTGCCGTACCATCTGCATGCGCCTTATGCGGTTGCGCCGCCAAGCGCCGTCATCCGCCATCATATCCGTCAAAAGCCCTTCGCGCAGGCCACGATCGGCCACCCGCATGCGGCGTGACGGCCAGCGGCGGCGAATAGCCTCAAGAATGGCGCAACCCGCCAGAACCAGATCGGCCCTGTCAGGACCGATGCAGGCATTGGCGGCGCGGCCGGCGAAATCCCATGCCAGAAGCTTGTCCTGCATCGCTGTCACCTCGGCATCGGAAAGCCAGAGGCCATCCACCTTGCGGCGATCATAGCGCGGCAGATCGAGGTGAACACCCGCAAGCGTCGTCACCGTGCCGGATGTTCCAATCAGGTGGAAATCCTCGTGATGCAAATGCGGCGCCAGAGGCGGGCAATGGAAGGCATCCAGCAGCCCTTCAACTTCCCGCACCATGGCGGCAAAGACATCAGGCGTCACATCACGGCCGCCATGGCGTTCCGAGAGCGTGACGACGCCGACCGGAAGCGAGGTCCAGTGGGTGATGTGGTTGGCGAGCCGGTTCGACCGGTTTTCACCGACCTTGATGACGGCGATTTCCGAAGATCCGCCGCCAATATCAAACAGCACAACGGAGCGTGCTTCACGCCCGACAAGCGAGGCGCAACCCGAGACCGCAAGCCGGGCTTCCGTCTCGCGGCTGATGATTTCGAGTCTCAAGCCGGTTTCGCGGGTGACGCGCGACAGAAACTCTTCACCATTGGTAGCCGCACGGCAGGCTTCGGTGGCGATCAGCCGCATGCGCCTTATCGGGCGACCGGAAAGTTTCGCCGAGCAGACCTTCAGGGCTTCGACGGCGCGATCCATAGCGTCGTCGGAAAGCCGGCCGGTGGACACCAGCCCCTCGCCCAGCCGGACGATGCGCGAAAAGGCGTCGACGACCCGGAACTGGCCGGGACGTGTCGGCTGCGCGATCAGCAGGCGGCAATTATTGGTGCCGAGATCGAGCGCCGCATACATATCCGCCGGCGTGTCCTGGCCATGCTCGTGATGACGACCCGCCTGACGTGCGGAATCCGATTGCTGCCGGTGCGGATCCGGAGAAGCCCCGTTGGCGCGACCGTTCTGCTTGCCGACATGTCTCGGTGCCTGGGAGGGAACCAGCGGGCGCCCCTGCGGATCCCGTCCACGCGGATCGCGGTGAGCCCGCTTGCGGTTGCGCGATTTGCGAACACCGCCGGGCGGTGCGGAGGATGGATTTGTTGCGTCCGTTGCAACTGGATCCTGCGCCTGTTCACCGGATGCAGACACACTCTGCTGGGTGGACGCGCCTTTGCCGCGAGAACGCCGCCGGCGCTTTCTCTTGCGTGGTTCGGCATCCGGCTCGAGAGCCGACACGTAGGGAGAACCGGCCGGAACATCCGCGGCAACATCATGCGACAGCACAGCGGCGTCACGGGGCTTCCCGTCACGCTTGTGTTTCTTGCCACGACGGGATCGCTTCGCTTTCCCTTTGTTCGCCACCGATGCCCCTTGGTCCGACGGCTTTGGGCCGTTTCCGGGGTCGATCACTGTCTTGTCCATTTCGCCGCGCACAAGCGAAGACGCTATGCTGCTGGCTTTCATAAGGTTTCGTTGGGCAGACAATACCAGCGCAAGAGATTTTAGCCAAATGGTTTTTCCCGTACCGAAAACGGCAAAGGTTCACATGCGATGAGAAAGGCAGGCGCGGACTGCCACAATCGCTGTGATCATTTTCGCGAACTTTTGAAAACCGGGATATCAGACAGGGAGAAAAATACTCCCATCTCCCGGTAAGTCGTTGTGACATATAGACTTATCGGGAGAAGGGAATGGTACGGTTGAGTGGGGTCGAACCACCGACCTCAGGTGCCACAAACCTGCGCTCTAACCAACTGAGCTACAACCGCACATGAAACGCCGAAGCGGCGTCACGGGGGGTGACATAAAAGGTGTTTCCCCCATTTGCAAGTGCCTCTGTGAATTTTGCGAAAAAAGGCGTCGAAAGGCAAGCGCTTTCATTGCGCCCAGACGGATAAGGGGCGGAGCCAAGGCCTGTTCATGTTAACTCTGTTTGGCGATTCATCCGCCGGATGGTGGACCCCGCCGGCCTGTGAAGTTATTTAAAATTCTGTTAACGTGGTGCCATAGCGGGTTTACCTTTCAGCTTCATGAGGAGGCTGAAAAGCCCTCGAGGTCCGGTAGTGCCAGAATAGGTTTCGACATGCCCGCCGTCCAGTATCCCTTTATCGATATAGCAGTGCATGAACGGGTGCGTGAAGGTTTCGGGCGCGGCGAGGCGATGGCTTTGTTTTCGCTCGACCTTCAGAGCGCCCTTTGGGCCAACGGCCGGGGTGCGGCTTTGTTCGGCACGCCGATGGTCTACGATTTTCTGGAACAGGGCCCGAAGCGGCAGGATGTGACCTTCCGGCAGCTGGCGGCAACGGCGGCACGGCTTTCCCAGGCGGGCGACAGCCTGCCGTTTACCATTCGCATCAATGCCGGGTTCCGCAGCATTGCCGTGACCGCCAAGGCGGAAATCATTGAAGCGGAACCGGGCCAGCCCGCAATACTGTTTTCCGCCCTTACCGATCAGGCCGCGCCTGACACGGCGGAATGCGCCCGGCGCATGATCGAAGGTTTTGACGACCCCGATATTCATATGGCGGTTCTGAACGGCGAAAACGAGATTATCGCTGCTTCGCCGCGCTTCTCGTCACTCGGTATTACGCCGCATACGGCAAGGACGCTGGTGCGCATGGCCGCAGGCCAGTCCGGCCATCTCGTCAAACGTCCCGTACCGACCGGCAAGGGTTATCTGCCGGCGGCTACCGGCCAGATCACGGCGTCACCCGAACTCAACCTGATGTTCGTGGTCGAGACCGCGCTTGGTACGCTCGATCCCGTCAACGGTTTTGCTGAAGACAAGCCGCAGGAAGCACCGGCTGCCGTTCAGCCAGTTTTGCCGGCCGCAGAGGCCGCACCTGTTGCCGCAGCCGCGGCCTCCTTTGATTCCGTGCTTGATGCCGTCGCCGGTATCGAGGATGTGGAGGACGTGCCGGAACTGCCTGCCGATATCGAAGACGAGATTGTGGCGGAACAGGAACTGGACGCCGTTCCCCTGCCGGCAGAAGAACAGGCCGAGACCCTGCTGGATATTCCTGTCGAAGATGCCGATGCCGCCGCGCAGGAGGCCATGACGGACGATATTGCCGATCTCTTCGAACTCGATGCAGATGATGAAGAGGCGCCGACAATCGAGCGTGCCGCCGGTCACGACCATGCTGAAGAGGCATCGGAAGAAGCTGAGAGCGCACCAGCGGAAGAGATCACCGAAACCGTGACTGCTCAGGCCGCCGCGCCGGCGGAAGGGGATATCCCGGCGGAAACGGAAGCCGCAGAAGAAGCGCCGGCTTTTGTGTTTAATGCCGGTGCGCGCGCATCCCGTTTCGTTTGGAAAATCGATGCAGAGGGGCGCTTCAGCTCGATTTCGCATGAATTCGCAGAAGCTGTCGGCACAAAGGCGGCGGCTGTCGAAGGCATGGGCTTTGCCGATGTGGCCGCGCTTTTCAATCTCGATCCGGATGGCAAGATTCGCGAACTTCTTAGCCGTCGCGACACATGGTCGGGCAAGACGATCTATTGGCCGGTGGAAGGCACCTCACTGATGGTGCCGATCGACCTCGCCGCCCTGCCCACCTATACGCGCTCGCGCGAATTCGACGGATTCCGTGGTTTCGGCATCGTGCGGCTTGCCGACGCCGCGCAAGATCCGCATGCCACCGGCCTGACCTTCCTGGAAGGTGAAGAGATTTTTCCGACCGAGGCTTCGCCGCAACCGGACACCGAGGATGAAAGCCACGAATTGCTGGCTTTTCTCGATGAGGATGACGCCGCCGAAGACGATGCTGTTTCTGCCGGTGGCGATGAGACCCCGGTCGAATCTGACGACACCGCCGGCGAGGTGACGGACCAAGACCAGCATCCCGATGACAGCCCGGCGCAATTCGAAGCACCGGCACCCGCTCAAGAAACTGAGCCCTCCTATTCCGACAAGGTCGTTCATCTGGAAGAGCGCCGCTCACGCTCGAGAGAGGGTCTGACCGCAGGCGAACAGGCCGCCTTCCGGGAAATCGGCCGGACACTTGCGCCCATCGATGCCCTTGCGGACGAGAACCGCAAAGCGGACGAAGAGGCTTATTCCGCCGCGCCGGTTCCGCAGGATAGCCGCGAAGATATCGCCCCGGAAATGCCGGAGGACAAAACGCAGAACGTTCAAGAGGCTGCCAAGGCAATCGAAACGGCCGAAGAGGACGACCTTTTCGCCGATTATGTTCGCGGTGAGCGGCCGGCTACCGCCCCAACGCCGACGACTGAAATCGATACCGGCGAGAAGGAAGGCACCACAACGGACCTGCAGCCGACGGCCGATATTGCCGCCGCGATGGTTAGCCCTCCCCCTCGCCCCGCTGGTATACTGACGGCCGAGACACTGGATCAGATGCCGGTGGCGCTTCTTGTCCATGCCGGCGACAGGCTGATCCACGCCAATCCGGATTTCCTGCGACTGACGGGCTACACTTCGCTTGAGGAACTCCAGGACGTTGGCGGGCTGGAAGCGCTTCTGCAGCGGCAGGAGCTGGACGAGATGCCTGACAATGAGGGCGGCATGGTCGTGGTCAGCGCCGAAAACGACATCATTCCGGTCAAAGCGCGGCTGCAGTCCATCCGCTGGGAAGAAGCCAAGGCACTGATGCTGTCGCTGGTTCCGCTGGAAGAAAAGCAGACGCCGGTTGCAGCGGCGAACGAAAATACGGCAGCAACAGCGGGTGAAGAAGCCGGCAGTGTTTCCGTGCTGCAGGGCGAAGTCGAGGAACTGCATTCCATTCTGGAAACCGCCACCGACGGCGTGGTTTTACTGGGAGACAACGGCGAAATCCGCTCGCTCAACCGTTCCGCCAGCGCGCTGTTCAACTATGACAATGGCGAAATCGCCGGCAAGCCCTTCGTCACCCTGTTTGCGCATGAGAGCCAGCGCGCCGTGCTGGATTATCTCTCCGGCCTTGCCAATAATGGTGTGGCCAGCGTGCTGAATGATGGCCGTGAGGTGATCGGCCGCGAAGCGTCAGGAGGTTTCCTGCCGCTGTTCATGACCATCGGGCGGCTTAAATCCTCGCATGGCTATTGCGCCGTCATCCGCGACATTACCCAATGGAAGCGCACGGAAGAAGAACTCCGCAACGCCAAGCGCGCGGCGGAAACCGCCAATGCCCACAAGACCGATTTCCTGGCCCGCGTCAGCCATGAAATACGCACACCGCTCAACGCCATTATCGGCTTTGCCGACATGATGGCGACCGAGCGATTCGGGCCGATCGGCCATCCGCGTTATGCGGAATATTCCAATGATATCGGCCGCTCCGGCCGGCACGTGCTCGATATCGTCAATGATCTGCTCGACATTTCCAAGATCGAGGCCGGGCAGATGGATGTGGATTTCATCGCCGTGCCGCTGAACGAGACGGTGGCCGAAGCGGTCTCGCTGGTGCAGCCGCAGGCCAACAATCAGCGTGTCATCATCCGCACCGCACTGTCGCAATCCGTGCCGCAGATCGTTGCCGACCTGCGCTCGATCAAGCAGATCGTGCTGAACATTCTGTCCAACGCCATCCGCTTCACGCCCTCCGGCGGCCAGATCGTGGTGTCTACGGCCTACGAGGCGAATGGCAGCGTCTCGCTGCGCATCCGCGACACCGGCATCGGCATGACGCGGGCGGAACTGGAACAGGCCATGAAGCCATTCCGGCAGGTGGCCTCATCCAGCAAGCGCGTGCGCGGCGACGGCACCGGGCTTGGCCTGCCACTGACGAAGGCGATGGTGGATGCCAACCGGGCAAATTTCTCCATCACCTCGACGCCGAATGAAGGCACGCTGGTGGAAATCACCTTTCCGTCGCAACGGGTTCTTGCCAACTGAGGTCATGCGGGCGTAGCAATGCGAAAGCCACCGGCGGAATGATCGCCGCTCGAGGCTTTCGCAAGACAGGCCCGCATGCCCATGACGGTTTCCCTTCCAGCCACAAAACGCGTTTCGATACTGCCTGTCGCGGCGATCATCGTCGCGGCCATTGCCGCCATGCCCATTCTGGCGATCTTCTGGCTGGCGCTGACCGGCAGTACGGAAGGATGGCAACATCTTCTCGCCAATGTCCTGCCGCGCGCGGGGTTTCGCACCTTCCTATTGCTAGGAATGACAGCCGCGACGACGGCCTTTTTCGGCATAGCCTGCGCATGGCTCGTCACGACATTCGAATTTCCGCTGCGGCGTCTGTTGTCTGCGGCACTCGTGCTGCCACTTGCCATTCCTTCCTATCTGGCTGCCTATGCCTTCGGCGAGTTCCTTGATTTCACCGGCCCGGTGCAGAGCGCAATTCGCGCCGCCTTCGATTATCACAGCATCCGCGATTACTGGTTTCCCGACATACGCTCGCTTGGCGGCGCGGTGATCGTCCTGAGTTCGGTGCTTTACCCCTATGTCTATCTGTCGGCCCGCGCCGCCTTTTCCATGCAGGGCCGGTTTGCGGCGGAAGCGGCCCGCACGCTTGGCGCAAAGCCGCTCAGCGTGTTCTTTTCCGTGCAATTGCCGATGGCACGGCCAGCGATTGCCATCGGGCTTTCGCTAGTCTTGATGGAGACGCTGAACGATATCGGAGCAGTCGAATATCTCGGTGTCCAGACGCTGACCTTCACCATTTACGAGACCTGGCTCAATCGCGGCAATCTCGCCAATGCGACGCAGATCGCCGCCGTCATCCTCATCATCGTCGGCGCGCTGATCGTCATCGAACGCAATGCCCGCGAAAAACAGCGCTTCGGCGCGCCGAAGGCGACAAGCATGGCGCAGCGTCACCGGCTGAAGGCGCTCACCGGCTGGCGGCGCTGGTGCGCGAGCCTGTTCTGCTTCGTTCCTGTCGCGAGCGGCTTTTTCATTCCCGTCATCGTGCTCGGCGGTTACGCCGCCAGGAGGCTCGACGCACTGTTTGCGCCGAAGCTTCTGAAAGCGCTCGGACACAGTCTCGAAGTCTCGTTTTCCGCCGCCTTGGTGACGCTGATAGCCGCCTTCGTGTTTTCCTATGCCATCCGCACCGAGCGCTCGCGCACCTCGAAGGTGGCCGCCCGCTTCGGTTCCATGGGATATGGCGTGCCGGGAACCGTGCTCGCCATCGGGGTGCTCATTCCGCTGGCCAGTCTCGACAATGGCGTCGATGGCTTCATCCGCGCGCATTTCGGCTTTTCCAGCGGCCTGCTGCTTTCCGGCACCGCCTTCGCCATCATCTATGCGCATAGCGTGCGTTTCATGACCATGGCGGAAGGCACGCTCGATGCCGGTTTCCAGAAGCTTTCGCCGCATATCGACATGGCCTCGCGCACGCTTGGGCGCAATCGTTTGCAGACGCTGTTCAAGGTGCTGTTGCCGAATATGCGGCCGGCGGCGCTGACTGCTTTTCTGCTGGTGCTGATCGAATCCATGAAGGAACTGCCGGCGACCATCCTGCTCAGGCCTTTCGGTTTCAACACGCTTGCCACGCTGGTCTATGAGGATGCATCCCGTTCCAGGGTGCAGGATGCCGCCGTTCCGGCGATCATCATCATCATCGCCGGGCTTATTCCCGTGCTTCTCGTCTCGAAATCCATGGATCATCCGGAAAACAGCTGAGCAGCGCCCGGTATCTCAGCAAAAAGAAAGGCGGCCTTTCGGCCGCCTGTATTAGTTGTGCTTTTTTTAACGAGAGAAAGGGGGGGACAACCTCGCCATATGGAAATTATCAATCCCGGCCGTCAGAAATTTGACAACCCTGCGTTAGGTTTACTTTCCGCCAACTCCTATTAACAAGCGGTTAAAACCAAAATCGAGCAATTACCGACGATAATTCCTATTTTGAGACCGTAGAGTCCCAAAACTAAATTACAGGTTTCTAATTTTATTGCGATTTCAACAGTAACGTGAGGAAATCGAAGCAGAGCCGATAATCAGTTGCGGGCGGCGGCGTGCTCGTCCCGCATCCGCTGCAGTTCGGTGCGTTTGGACGTGATGGAGGTGACAATGACGCCGATCGTCACAAGGCCGATGAGGATCGTGCAGATGGCATTGATTTCCGGCGTCACCCCAAGACGTACCTGCGAGTAAATCTTGATCGGCAGCGTGGTTGCGCCGGGGCCTGTGGCGAAGCTGGCGATCACCAGATCGTCGAGCGACAGCGTAAACGCCAACATCCAGCCGGCGATGACGGCTGGGAAGATCAATGGCAGGGTGATGCGGAAGAAGGTCTTCACCGGTGGGCAGCCGAGATCAAGTGCGGCTTCCTCAAGGCTGCGGTCGAAGGTGAGCAGGCGCGACTGCACGACGATCGCCACATAACACATGGTGAAAGTGGTGTGGGCGATTACCACCGTCCAGAAACCACGATCCACCCCGACAGCCACGAACAGCAGCAGCAACGACAGGCCGGTAATAACCTCCGGCATGACGAGCGGCGCATAGATCATGCCGGAAAACAGCACCCGGCCCGGGAAGCGCGCAAAACGGGTCAGCGATAACGCCGCCAGCGTTCCGAGGATGGTGCCGATGGTGGCGCTGAGGATACCGACGCGCAGCGTCACCCAGGCGGCATCCATCAGCCCCTGGTTCGACCACATGGAGCGGTACCATTGAAGCGAGAAGCCGCCCCAGACGGTGACGAGCTTGGAGGCATTGAAGGAATAAACGATCAGGATGATGATCGGGATATAAAGAAAGGCAAAACCGAGGGTGAGGACGGTGATGTCGAATTTTCCGCGCTTCATGGCCTCACCCCACCTTCTTCTGCTGGTTCTGGAAGATGGCGATCGGCACCACCAGCAACAACAGGAGCAGCACGGCCACGGCCGATGCCAAAGGCCAGTCGCGGTTGCCGAAGAATTCCGTCCAGAGCGTCTTGCCGATCATCAATGTCTGCGCGCCGCCGAGCAGATCGGGAATAACGAATTCGCCTGTTATCGGGATGAAGCAGATCATCGACCCGGCGACAACACCCGGCAGCGACAGCGGGAAAGTGATCTTCCAGAAGGCTTTCCATGGCGGGCAGCCAAGATCGGCCGCCGCTTCCAATAGCGTATTGTCGAGCTTTTCCAGCGCTGAATAAAGCGGCAGCACCATGAAAGGCAGATAGGAATAAACGATGCCGATGAAGATCGCCGTCTCAGTGCGGAAGATATTGACCTGCTGGTCGGGTCCGAGAAAACCGAGCCATTGGAACAGCACCGTCAGCAGGCCTTCGGGTTTCAGAATGCCAATCCAGGCGTAAACGCGGATCAGGAACGACGTCCAGAACGGCAGGATCACCAGCATCACCAGCGTCGGCCGCACCGATGACGGCGCGCGCGCCATGGCCAGCGCCATGGGATAACCGATCAGCAGAAGCAGGCAAGTGGAGATGAAGGCGATGCGCAGCGACGACAGATAGGCGTCGATGTAAAGCGGGTCTTCCGTCAGGAACAGATAATTTTCGAAATCCAGCTGCGAGAAGAACGCGCCGAGCTTCGAAAAGCCTTCGAAGACCGGCGTGTAGGGCGGCATGGATATGGCCGTATCCGATAGCGAAATCTTGAAGATGATGAAAAACGGCGCTGCAAAAAACAGCAGCAACCAGAAATAGGGAACCGCAACGACCAGCCAGCGCCAGGGGCTTTGCCGGTTTTCGGGAGTGGTGACCGCCATGAAAGCCTCCCTCAGCGCGTCAGGACAAGACCTGAATCCGGTTTCCAGTTCAGCCACACCATATCGCCGAATGTGATCGGGCGATCAACGAGACGTGACACATTCGCCTGCGCCGCGCGGAGGACACGGCCATCGGCGAGCTTGACGATGAAGACCGAGAAGTCACCGAGATAACCAATATCCCAGACCTCGCCATAGGCGGAATTGACGCTGCTGTCAGCCGGTTGGTCGAGCGAGATGCGGACCTTTTCCGGGCGGATGGCGTAAGCCACCTGACTGCCGGTCGCCGCAGCGCATTCCTGCTCCACCGCCACTTTCAGCCCGTCGCAATCGAGCGTCACCAGACCCGGCTTGCCGATATCGGAGGCATTGGCGACGACATTGGCGTCGAAAATATTAATGTCGCCAATGAAATCAGCCACGTAGCGGCTGTTCGGCGCCTCGTAAATCTCGGCCGGCGTCGCCACCTGCACGACATTGCCCTTGTCCATGACGGCGATGCGATCCGACACCGTCATCGCCTCTTCCTGATCGTGAGTGACGATCAGGAAGGTGAGGCCGAGATTGGTCTGAATGTCCATCAGCTCGAATTGGGTTTCCTCGCGCAGCTTCTTGTCGAGCGCGCCGAGCGGTTCGTCGAGCAACAACACCTTCGGCCGCTTGGCAAGCGAACGGGCGAGCGCCACGCGCTGCCGCTGGCCGCCCGACAGCTGGCTCGGCTTGCGTTTGGCGAATTCCGTGAGTTTGACGAGCCGCAGCATCTCCTCGACGCGGGCGGCGATTTCCGCTTTCGGCAAGCCGTCCTGTTCGAGACCGAAGGCGATGTTCTTCTCCACCGACATATGCGGGAAAAGTGCATAGGACTGGAACATCATATTGGTCGGGCGCTTATAGGGCGGTACGCCGGAAATATCCTTGCCCTGCAGCAGGATGCGTCCATCCGTCGGCTCCTCGAAACCAGCCAGCATGCGCATCAGCGTGGTCTTGCCGCAGCCCGACGGACCGAGCAGCGAGAAGAACTCGCGTTCATAGATATCGAGCGTCAGATTGTTGACGGCGACGAAATCGCCAAAACGCTTGGTGACGTTTTCAAAGCGGATGAAGGGAACCGCATCGGGGTTGTCCCACGGGCTGAATTTGCGTTTGACCGGCCCCAGAGTTTTCGCCATTCACCCTACCCTCAAATCCCGTTGGTCTTTCGATCGATGCTTCGGGGCGGGCAGCGCCGGCAGGGTGACCTGCCGGCAAAGCTATCAGAGAAACAGGCCCGCCGGCCGTTCCTCAGCCAGCGGACGGCGATGTCAGCTGCCGGTCTTTATCTGCGTCCAGACCCGGTTCAGCACGCGCTGTTCCTTCGGTCCGTAAGGCGAGATGGTGAAGAGCTTCTTCATGGTCTCGGCATCGGGATAGACCGCAGGATTTTTCGAAACCGACTCATCCATCAGCGCCTGCGAGGCAAGGTTGCCGTTGGCGTATTGAACGTAGTTCGACGCCTTGGCGATGACTTCCGGCCGCATCAGATAATTGATGAAGGCATGTGCTTCCTCGACATTCTTGGCATCCGCCGGGATGGCAAGGTTGTCAAACCACATATAGGTGCCTTCCTTCGGGATGACGTAGTTCACCTCGACGCCGTTCTTGGCTTCTTCCGCGCGGCTTTTCGCCTGCAGGATATCGCCCGACCAGCCGATGGTTATGCAGCTGTCGCCATTCGCCAGCTCGTCGATATAGGCGGAGGAATTAAACGTCTTCACATAGGGGCGAATCTTCGAATAGACCTCGCCGCCGGCTTCCAGATCGGCCGTTTCCTTGCTGTCTGGGTTCTTGCCGAGATAATTCATCGCAATGGCGAAGGTTTCGTCCGAAGCATCGAGAATATTGACGCCGCAGGATTTCAGCTTTTCGGCATTTTCCGGCTTGAAAAGAATATCCCAGCTGTCGACCGGAACATCGCCGAGCGCCGCCTTTACCTTGGCGACGTTGTAACCGATGCCTGTGGTGCCCCACATGTAGTTCACGGCATATTCGTTGCCGGGGTCGTATTTCGCCAGGCGCTCGGAGACTTCAGGCCACATGTTCTTCAGATTCGGCAACTTGGACTTGTCGAGCTTCTGGAACACGCCGGCATTGATCTGGCGGGCGAGGAAGGGGCCGGTCGGCACCACGACATCATAACCGGAGCTGCCGGCCAGAAGCTTGGTTTCCACAAGCTCGTTGCTGTCGAACACGTCGTAAACGACTTTGATGCCGGTTTCCTTGGTGAAATCGGCAAGCACTGATTCGTCAATATAATCCGACCAGTTATAGACGTGGACGACCTTTTCCTGGGCCATTGCCGAGCCTGCTGCAACGAGCGCGGTGGTGAGAGCCAAGGTCAGGCGGAGAGAACGGTTTTTCATGATGTCTCCTGTTAACGCATCCTCACGGTGGGAGCGTGATCCCCTTTTTTGGGAGAGACTAGAAAGGAAAACAAAAGGGAGCAAGCGGGAAATGTGCAGCACAGCATTTTCAACCGAATGTTTTCCGGCCACAAAAAAGCGAATGGAAACACCTACTGGAAGTCGAAAACACTGAGACCGGTGACCATTTCATCGAGCCCGAGCGGCCTTGTGAGCGGCGCTTCGGCCCGCGACAAACAGCCCTGCCTTTCGCACAGCCGGCACGAGGGGCCGACAGCGACGGGCGCGGCACCCGATGCGGCGGGGCCATAGACGGTGTCTCCGGCCTGGGCGAGATCGCAGCCAAGAAGCACCGCCGTGCGCCTTACCCTTTCACCGAAGCCCGCCTGCGGACCTTCCAGCGTGCGCGAAACAGAGAGGAAAGCGTCACCGTCAGGCATTTCCACCGCTTCCACCAGCACCTGTCCCGGCTGGGCAAAAGCGGCATGGATATTGAGCCGCGGACAGAGGCCGCCGAAACGCGCCCTTGGAAAACCGCTGGCCCCTGCAAGGCGGAAACGGTTGCCGGCATTGTCGATCTCCATCAGGAAAAACGGGATCGCCGCGGCTGAGGGCCGTTGCAGGCTGACGAGGCGGTTGGCTGCCTGTTCGAAAGAAACGTTGAAGCGCGACCGCAGAACGTCGAGATCGTATTTCGCCCGCTGCGCGGCGCTCAGGAATGCGCCATAGGGCATCATCAGCGCATGGGCGGCATATCGCGCCAGTTCGAAACGGGCAATGCGCCGGGCTTCCTCGCCCTTCAGGCCAAGCGCTTCCAGTTCCGCACCGATCTCTTCGCGAAGGGCCAGAAGACAGGTCTCCATCGCCATTTCCCGCAGCTGATCCGGCTGCGACAGGCGCTCGGATAAAAACAGCCGCATGGAATGGCGGTCATAACGTCGCCGCAGATTGGGCATGGCATGCACTGGCAGGGTTCTGACGACGATGCCGTGGTTTTTCTGTAGCCATGCGCGCAGACCGGAGGCGAGATCATCGCCGGTCGACAATTGTCTATGGAGTTCTTCCGCCGCCGCATCGATGGAATGAAAATATGCCGGGCGGTTTTCAAAGACGTGCCGCACCTCGTCGATCGGCAGACGGGTGGAGGAAAGCGCCGTTTCATGCCCCTCGCGCGCCAGAAGATCGGAAAGATCCGAAAGGCGCTGCGCCTGCTCCCGATAGGCCCGGTAAAGCTTGAGGACACCGCTTGCCGCATTGGGCGCGGCATCGGCAACCTCGATCAACTCCTGCGGTGACGGCACCTCGCCCACCAGCAGCGGATCGGCGAAGACCTCGCGCAGCTGCCCGGCGGAACCGGCGCTTTCGCCCTGCAGATCATCCAGATCGACCTTATAGACCGAGGCAAGCTTCAAAAGCAGCTGCACTGTGAGCGGTCGCTGGTTGCGCTCGATGAGATTAAGATAGGACGGCGAAATCGCCAGCGCCTCGGCCATGGCCGTCTGCGTCAGCCCCAGACCATTGCGAATGCGGCGCACGCGCGGGCCTGCAAAAATCTTGTTTTCCGACACCGCCTCACCCCCTGTGCCTGCGACTCATACAAATCTGTTACAAATTCTTGGGGCGAAGGACTTTTACAAAATTTACAATTTTACATCTCCACCTTGTCACGCACACTACAGGATAACCTCTTTCAAGTCACTGTTTTTGTGTTTGTTCTGGCGCTCAAATCTCGAAAAATGTAAATGTAGTCACATCAAACGGCGCCATATGATGTTGAATTCGGCCCGTTACAGAAACCGCATTTATCATGGGAGAGAGAAGTATGACGGATTTTTACAAACTTGTTCCGGGCGCACCGCAGGGACGTTTCGACGGCATCGAGCGCACCTACACCGCCGCCGACGTGGAGCGGCTACGCGGCTCCGTCGAAATCCGCCATTCGCTTGCCGAGATGGGCGCGAACCGGCTGTGGAAGCTGATCAACGAGGAAAATTTCGTCAATGCGCTCGGTGCGCTTTCCGGCAACCAGGCCATGCAGATGGTTCGTGCCGGGCTGAAGGCGATCTATCTTTCCGGCTGGCAGGTTGCTGCGGATGCCAATACGGCATCGGCCATGTATCCGGACCAGTCGCTTTATCCGGCCAATGCCGCACCGGAACTCGCAAAGCGTATCAACCGCACCCTGCAGCGCGCCGACCAGATCGAGACGGCGGAGGGCAAGGGCCTTTCGGTCGACACCTGGTTCGCACCGATCGTCGCTGATGCGGAGGCCGGCTTCGGCGGGCCGCTCAACGCCTTCGAAATCATGAAGGCCTTTATCGAGGCAGGTGCTGCGGGTGTTCATTATGAAGACCAGCTGGCATCGGAAAAGAAATGCGGCCATCTCGGCGGCAAGGTTCTGATCCCGACGGCGGCGCATATCCGCAATCTGACGGCGGCGCGGCTTGCGGCTGATGTCATGGGTGTGCCGACGCTGGTTATCGCCCGCACGGATGCGGAGGCCGCCAAGCTCCTGACCTCCGATATCGATGAGCGCGACCAGCCCTTCGTGGATTACGATGCCGGCCGCACCGTCGAGGGCTTCTATCAGGTCAAGAACGGTCTCGAACCCTGCATCGCCCGCGCCGTTGCCTATGCGCCCTATTGCGACCTGATCTGGTGCGAGACATCAAAGCCGGATCTCGAACAGGCGCGCAGATTTGCCGAAGGCGTGCACAAGGTGCATCCCGGCAAGAAGCTCGCCTACAATTGTTCGCCGTCGTTCAACTGGAAAAAGAACCTCGACGACGCGACGATTGCCAAGTTCCAGCGGGAATTGGGTGCGATGGGCTACAAGTTCCAGTTCATCACGCTTGCCGGTTTCCACCAGCTGAATTTCGGCATGTTCGAACTGGCGCGCGGTTACAAGGACCGGCAGATGGCGGCCTATTCCGAGCTTCAGGAAGCGGAATTCGCAGCCGAGGCCAATGGCTACACCGCCACCAAGCACCAGCGCGAAGTCGGCACCGGCTATTTCGACGCGGTGTCTCTGGCGATCTCTGGCGGCACGTCGTCCACGACAGCCATGAAGGAATCCACCGAGCACGACCAGTTCCGCCCGGCGGCCGAATAAATCGAAAAACTGCCCTTCCCGGTGACGGGAAGGGCTTGCAAACTTAGAGCGTAATCCGCTCTAAGTTTTTGTTCAAGCATGGGATTTTCCGAAAACCGCGTAGCACTTTTCGGTCCGATGCTCCAATCAAGAACCCCAACCAATAATGAGAGGAGAAATGCCATGAATGCCCATAACCCCATCAAGACCCACGTCAAGGAACGCGCCGAGGAGCAGTCCTCCGCCATGACGCAGGATCAGCAGGCCGCCATCCGCATGCTGGCCAACGATCTGCACCGCCTCAACCAGGCTGTCATGAAAGCCGTTGAGGCCGGCGTTTCCGTCGAGCTGGTTCGCTCGGCCCGCCACCATGGCGGCGGCGGCAACTGGGGCGATCTGCTGATCCCGGTCATCGTCGCGCAGGGCGCTGCGGCCTGAAACGGTTAGAGTTTTTCCGCATTTCCGGACGTAAAACCGCGACACACTTTTACTGGAAATGCTCTCTCACGCCGGGCGGCTCTTGCGCCCGGCATATAAATCGGAATGTCCCTTGATCAGACGGGTCATCCGGTCCGCCACCGTCCGTATATCGCGGCGGTGGCGATCGTCATTGTTCATGACGATCCATTGATTGTGGCGAAGGGTTTCCATCTCGTCACCTTCCCGAGCAAGCCGGGCATCCGCATCGCCCACGAAGCATGGAAGCACGGCAACGCCTGCCCCCGCCAGCACAAGGTCGAGAAGCGCCGTCGGCCGGTTCACGGTTACCGCGATATCATTGCGGCGGTTCTCATGCGGCCAGCGCAGATAGGTTGAAATGGCGTTTTCCTCCGCCACCGCCAGCCAGCGGTCGGCAACCGATGCAGCAGCATTGCGCAACCTGTAGGGCGCATAGGCTACCTCCCCCGTCTTGATGGCGGCGAGGTTCTTTTCCTGCGGCTCGAAAGCGCGGATACCGATGTCGTTTTCGCGATGGGCAAGAGACGCCCTCTGTTCGGCGATGAAAAGATCGATGCGGAAATCATCGCGGTCGGTACAGATGGCGGAAAAATTCCCGGTCAGCAGCCAGGCGTTCCAGGTGCCGACGGCAATGCGCACAACGGAAGAGGCCGATGACGCCTTCTGCCATCCTTCAACATCCTTTGCCGCATTTTCCATCGCCTGAAGCCGGTCGAACAAAGCGCGGCCATCCGCCGTCAGCGCGTATCCCGTCTGGCTGCGCTGGAACAGGGCCTTGCCAATGCGCTCCTCCAGTTCGACCATGCGCCGCCCGACGGTTGCCGGGCTCAAACCCGTCAGCGCAGCGGCGCCCGTCAGGCCGCCGCTGCGTGACACATCGAGGAAAAGCTGATAGGAATCCCAGGTGACGTTTTTCATGGATGAAAAACGTAGCGCATTTTCTTGCGCAGATAAATCAAAAAACGGCGTGCATTATGGCCCTCCGCATTACGAGGAGAGTGACATGCACGCGATTTTTGCAGCCCGGGTCATCATCGAAAACCAGCAGCCGCGCACCCGGCGCGAGGCCATTCTGCAGGAAGAGAAATTTTATACCGATATGGCCGAGGCATCGCGCCCGTGGCGGCTTTTCAGCGCGCTCATCGGCTTTATAAAGGCGAAGAGCCGTCGATCAGTAAAAGAGAGCGATCAGGGCCGCGAGAGCACCGGCTGCGATAAGGCTCAGGCGAAAGGCCAGCCGCCGGCTCTCGTTGTCAGTGCGGGCGATGGCAATGGCGCGAGGGGCAGATCTGTTCATGCGCGGGTTCCTGACGAAAAACTCAACCGACCCATGCCCTGTTAAGAGCCTCCAGCAGGACATCATGTGCAGCGGGAGCGCAATGCGATCCGGCTTTGCTGGCATTCGGTCAGGATGACTCCGCGCCCGTTAACAAGGTGTTAAGACAGGCGGTTTCACGCAAATTCGCCTGCCGCCTGCCCTGAGGCCCAGGCCCACTGGAAGTTATAACCGCCGAGCCAGCCGGTGACATCCACGCATTCGCCGATGAAATAAAGCCCGGGCACGGATTTCGTCGCCATGCTGCGGGAATCGAGGCCCGTCGTATCCACACCGCCAAGCGTGACTTCCGCTGTGCGATAACCTTCCGAACCGGCGGGCTTGATCTGCCAGTCCTGCACCTCGCCCGCCAGCTTTGCCAAAGCCTTGTCGGACATATCGGCCAGATGGCCGGTGAGGCCGGATTGTTCGACGACGTGCTGGGCGAGCCGTTTCGGCAGGATTTCCGACAAAGCGGTCTGGGGCGACTGGCGGCCGTTCTTCTGTTTCGCCTGTTTCAGCAGCGCGGCAATATCGCGGCCCGGTTCGAGCTTCAGGCGGATGGCGTCGCCTTCACGCCAGTAGGAGGAGATTTGCAGGATGGAGGGACCGCTCAAACCGCGATGCGTGAAGAGCAGCGCCTCTTCAAACGAGGTCTTGCCGTGAGAAACCTCGGCTGGAACCGCGACACCGGCAAGCGGGCTCAGCTTTTCCAGCGCGGCAGGATCGAGCGTCAGCGGCACGAGTCCCGGGCGCGTCTCGATGAGCGGCAGGCCGAATTGCTCGGCGATCTGGTAGGCAAAACCGGTCGCGCCCATTTTCGGGATCGACTTAGCCCCTGTCGCCACAACGAGGCTTTCCGCCTCGATGACGCCACCTGATGTCGTCACGCGAAAACGCCCGCCATCGTGAGCGACCGCCGAGACTGACGTTTCGAGCCGCAGCTTCGCATTCACCGCCTGCATTTCGCCAAGCAGCATGCGGATGATGTCCTTGGCGCTGTCATCGCAAAAGAGCTGGCCGAGCGTTTTTTCATGCCAGCCGATGCGATGCTTTTCCACCAGAGCAATGAAATCGCGCGGCGTGTAGCGGGCGAGCGCGGATTTGGCGAAATGCGTGTTCGCGGAGAGATAGTTCTTCGGCCCGGCATGGATATTGGTGAAGTTGCAGCGGCCGCCACCGGAAATGCGGATTTTCTCGCCCGGCGCCTTGGCATGGTCGAGAATGACAACGGAGCGGCCGCGCTGGCCGGCGCGGATGGCGCACATCATGCCGGCGGCGCCCGCCCCTAAAATCAGCACGTCACATTTCTCTGTCATCATTCCATCCGATCCGTTTCCTCTCCTCTTTTCGAAGTACTGGCGCTTGTCAATGGCGCTTTCCCCCTCGCCAATTGCCAAACTACGGTTATGATGGCGCCAGTCGAAACACAGACCCGGTGATACATGCCCCCGAAGAAAACCATGCTCCGCCCGAAGAAACAGGCAACCATGGCAAAGACACCTCCCCTCGACCTCTCCTCCACCCGTGGCGTTTCCTCCTGGCGCGAAGCCGCGCAATGGCTGCGGGCGCGCGGGATCGAGGACATAGAATGCATCACGCCCGATCTTGCCGGCGTTGCGCGCGGCAAGATGATGCCGACAGCAAAGTTCACGGGCGACACGTCGCTTGCCCTGCCGTCCGCGCTCTATCGCCATACGATATCAGGCGAATATCCTGACGAGACGGCGAATTTCCGCTATGAGCCGCGCGACAGCGACCTGAAGCTGGTGCCTGATCTTTCCACCTTGTCCGTCGTGCCGTGGGAGAGCGACCCGACCGCGCAGGTGATCTGCGACGTCGTGGATGCCGAGGGCAATTTCGTTCCCTATACGCCGCGCAACGTTTTGAAGAACGTGCTTTCGCTCTATACCGAAAAGGGCTGGAAACCGGTCGTCGCGCCGGAAATCGAATTTTATCTCGTCGCCATGAATGACGATCCGGATTATCCGCTGCATCCGCCGAAGGGGCGCTCCGGCCGGTCGATTGTCGGCGGACAGAGCTATTCGATTGCCGGCATCAACGAGTTCGACGAGCTGATCGACGACATCTATCACTTCTCGGAAAAACAGGGCCTCGAAATCGATACGCTGATCCATGAGGAAGGCCCGGCGCAGCTGGAAATCAACCTGCGGCATGGCGACCCTATCCAGCTCGCCGACCAGGTGTTCCTGTTCAAGCGCACCATCCGCGAGGCGGCGCTGAAGCACGGCATCTACGCCACCTTCATGGCGAAGCCGATGCAGGGCCAGCCGGGCTCGGCCATGCATATCCACCAGTCGGTGGTAGAGATCGATAGCGGCCGCAATATTTTCTCGAACAAGGATGGCGGCCCCTCCAAGGAGTTCTTCTCCTTCGTGGGCGGCATGCAGCGTTATGTGCCCAATGCGCTGGTCATGCTGGCGCCCTATGTGAATTCCTATCGCCGCCTGACGCCTGATATGGCCTGCCCGGTCAACAATGCCTGGGGTTACGACAACCGCACGACCGCCTTCCGGGTGCCGATTTCCAGCCCGCAGGCGCGGCGCGTCGAAAACCGCCTGCCGAGTTCCGACGCCAATCCCTATCTCGCGCTTGCCGCTTCGCTCGGCTGCGGCTGGCTCGGCATCGTCAACAATATCGAGCCGACCGAACCGACCGCCGAGACGGCCAATGAAGGCTCCATCGACCTGCCGCGTGGCCTTCTGGAAGCCGTGGCGCTGCTGGAAGGTGAAGAGCAGTTCGACCGGGTTTTCGGCCATGAATTCGTCGGCCTTTATGCCGGCCTGAAACGTGGGGAATTCGAGACCTTCATGCAGGTCATCAGCCCCTGGGAGCGGGAATTCCTGCTTCTCAACGTGTGAGGAACCCCGAGCATGACATGGCAAAGCCCGATTGCGCCGGGGATTTCCTGGTATCAGGCAACCGTCGGTGAGCGGCCGGACTATCCCGCTCTCGATGGGTCGAGAGAAGTGGATGTCGCGATTATCGGCGGCGGTTATACCGGTCTACAGGCCGCCTGTAACCTTGCCGAAAACGGCGTCTCGGTCGCCCTCATCGAAGCGCATCGTTTCGGCGATGGCGCTTCCGGCCGCAATGGCGGCCAGTTCGGCACCGGCCAGCGTTCGTTCCCCGACGAAATGGAAGATGAGATCGGCTTCGAGCAATCGAAGCTGCTGTTCGACATTGCCGAGGATGCCAAGAATTACGTGCGCAGCTTCGCCGTCAATCGCGGCATAGACATGGAGTATCTGCCGGGACAGCTTTATGTGGCGCACAAGGCGGCCTACGAGGACGACTATCGCAAAAGCGTCGATGCGATGAACAATCGCTACGGCTATCCGCATATTTCCTACATGGAACGCGGCGAGGCGCGTCAACGCGTCGGCTCCACCCATTATTTCGGCGGCACGCGCGACACCGGCACCGGCCATATCCATCCGCTGAAGCTTTTGGTCGGGCTGGCAAAGGCGGCGAAAGCTGCGGGTGCCAGCATTCACGAAATGACGCCTGCCAGATCCATTCGCCAGTCCGGCGGCAAGACAATCATCGAAACGCCCTCCGGCAATCTGACGGCGACAAAGGTGCTGATCGCGACCAATGCCTATATCGGCAATCTGGAGCCGATAACGGCCGCCCATATCATGCCGATCCGCTCCTTTATCGGCGCGACCGCACCGCTCGATGCGTTTCCCGACATCATTCCAGGCCGGGAAGCCGTGGCGGATTCGCGTTTCGTGGTACGCTATTTCCGCAAGACGGCCGACAACCGGCTGCTTTTTGGTGGACGTGAAGCCTATACGGCCGATACGCCGCGCGACATTTCCAGCCATATCCGCCGACAGATAGCGGAAATCTATCCCGCACTGAAAAATATCGACATCACCCATTCCTGGGGCGGCTCCGTCGGCATCACCCTGCCGCGACAGGTGTTCGTGCGCGAAGTCATGCCTGATGTCACCTCCATCGGCGGCTATTCCGGTCATGGGGTGATGCTGTCGAATTATTGCGGCAAGCTCTATGCCGATCTCATACTCGGCAAAAAGGACATGCTGGAACCATTTGCGCGGCTGAAGGTGCCCGCATTCCCCGGCGGAACTTCAATGCGCGCGCCGCTGCTTTTCCTGGCGCTATCTTGGTACGCGTTGCGAGACAGGTTTTAGGATAATGTTTACAGCCAGTTACCGAAACAGAACGGGCGAACAAAGCCAAAATTCATAATTTCACATAACTGAGTCTGGCATTTTTAAATCGATTAGATTATTGATGCCCCAACCCTTGAAGATCGAGAGAATCGATATGAGCAGTCAGATCATTCCTGTTGAACCTTTTGATTGTGTCGTTTTCGGCGGCACGGGCGATCTTGCCGAGCGCAAGCTTCTGCCGGCCCTTTATCACCGGCAGGTCGAAGGCCAGTTCACGGAGCCGACCCGCATCATCGGCGCGTCGCGTTCGGTCATGACCCATGAGGAATATCGCAAATTCGCGCAGGACGCGCTGAAGGAGCACCTGAAGGCCGGCGAATATGACGACGCGCAGGTCACGCTTTTCCTCAACCGGCTTTTCTACGTGCCTGTTGATGCCAAGGGCAGCAATGGCTGGGACGTGCTGAAGAAGCTGCTCGATGAGGGCAAGGAGCGCATACGCGCCTTTTATCTGGCCGTCGCGCCGGGCATTTTCGGCGATATCGCCGACAAGATTCGTGAGCACAAGCTCATCACCCGCTCGACCCGCATCGTCGTTGAAAAACCGATCGGCCGTGACCTCGCTTCCGCGCAGGAACTGAACGACACCATCGGCCATGTCTTCAAGGAAGAGCAGATCTTCCGTATCGACCACTATCTCGGCAAGGAGACGGTGCAGAACCTGATGGCGCTGCGTTTCGCCAACGCGCTTTACGAGCCGCTGTGGAATTCTGCCCATATCGACCACGTGCAGATCACGGTTGCCGAAGCGGTTGGCCTTGAAGGCCGCGCCGGTTATTACGACAAGGCCGGTGCGCTGCGCGACATGGTGCAGAACCATATCCTTCAGCTGCTTTGCCTCGTGGCCATGGAGCCACCCGCATCCATGAATGCGGAAGCCGTGCGTGACGAAAAACTCAAGGTTCTGCGCTCTCTGAAGCCGATCAACACCAGCAATGTCGAAAAGCAGACGGTTCGCGGCCAGTACCGCGCCGGCGCTTCCGCGGGCGGCCCGGTCAAGGGTTATCTGGAAGAGCTGGAAGGCGGCGTTTCCAACACCGAAACCTTCGTCGCCATCAAGGCTGAAATCGCCAACTGGCGCTGGGCCGGCGTTCCCTTCTACATCCGCACCGGCAAGCGCCTCGCGACCCGCGTTTCGGAAATCGTCGTCACCTTCAAGCAGATCCCGCATTCGATCTTCGACGATGCAGCCGGCAAGATCGAGGCCAACAAGCTGGTCATTCGCCTGCAGCCCGATGAAGGCGTCAAGCAGTCGCTGCTCATCAAGGACCCCGGCCCGGGCGGCATGCGCCTGCGTCAGGTGTCGCTGGACATGAGCTTTGCCGAAGCCTTCAACGTGCGCAGCCCCGATGCCTATGAGCGGCTTCTGATGGACACCATCCGCTCCAACCAGACGCTGTTCATGCGCCGCGACGAGGTCGAGGCCGCATGGGACTGGATCGACCCCATTCTCAAGAGCTGGGAAGATCTGGCGCAGGGCGTGCAGGGTTATACCGCCGGCACCTGGGGTCCGAGCGGCTCGATCGCGCTGATCGAGCGCGATGGCCGCACCTGGCACGATGGAGATTGAGTATGACGGAGATGAGTGAGACATTGCATGTCTTCGACAGCGCCGCCGACCTGGCCTCCACGCTGGCGACAGAAGTTGCCAGCCGCCTTTCGGCCGCAACGCAGGAGCGCGGCACGGCGAGCATCGCCGTTTCCGGCGGCTCGACGCCCAAGCTGTTTTTCCAGGCGCTTTCCAAACACGATCTAGACTGGCCCAATATCAGCGTGACGCTGGTGGACGAACGCTTCGTGCCGCCGGAAAGCGACCGCTCGAACCATCGCCTGGTTGCCGAGAACCTGTTGCAGGACAAGGCGAAAGCGGCCTATTTCGTGCCGCTTTTCCAGTCGGCGGCCTCGCCGGAGGATGCAGCGACGCTCGCAACCGTGAAGACCGAAGCGATCTGCGATCCTTTCGATGTCGTCATTCTGGGCATGGGAACGGATGGCCATACGGCATCGTTCTTCCCCGGTGGCGACAATCTCTATGAGGCGCTAGACCTTGATGAGCCACGCGGCGTCTTGACCATGGCGGCCGAGAATGCGGGAGAGGAGCGGTTGACCTTCAATTTCTCCAGCCTGCATGACGCCGATTTTCTGGTGCTGCACATTGAAGGCGCAGCCAAAAAGGCGACGCTTGAAAAAGCCCAATCGGGTGAGGATGAGGACGAAATGCCTGTTCGCGCCGTGCTGAACCGGGCAGAAACGCCCGTGGATATATACTGGGCGCCGTAAGCCGAAAGTACCGCCGCACGCGCGGCCCGGCGACAAGCGCCCCGAAGACATGAAGACAGAAACACGATAACCGGCCGTTCACCTCCCGGAACGCCGGTTGCCGACCAACGAACAGGATGAACGCCCATGTCCGCCGATTCCCGCATTCAGGCCATCACCGCCCGCATCGTCGAACGTTCCAAGCCTTACCGCGAGACCTATCTCGAGCGGTTGCGGCTGCAGGTCTCAAAAGGCGTTCACCGTTCCGTGCTTTCCTGCGGCAACCTTGCGCACGGGTTTGCGGTCTGTTCCCCCGCCGACAAGGACATCCTTGCCGGCGACCGGGTTCCAAACCTCGGCATCATCACCGCCTACAACGACATGCTCTCGGCGCACCAGCCCTATGAGACCTTCCCGGCGATCATCCGCGATGCGGCCAAGGAAGCGGGTGGCATCGCGCAGGTGGCGGGCGCCGTCCCCGCCATGTGTGACGGTGTGACGCAAGGCCAGCCGGGCATGGAGCTTTCGCTGTTTTCCCGCGATGCCATCGCCATGGCGGCCGGCATCGGCCTGTCGCACAACATGTTCGACGCCGCCGTCTATCTCGGTGTCTGCGACAAGATCGTACCCGGCCTCGTGATCGCGGCACTCGCCTTCGGTCACCTGCCCGCCGTCTTCGTTCCCGCCGGCCCGATGACGTCAGGCCTGCCGAATGACGAGAAGTCGCGCATCCGCCAGCTTTACGCCGAAGGCAAGGTTGGCCGCGAGGAGCTACTGGAGGCGGAATCGAAATCCTATCACGGCCCGGGCACCTGCACCTTCTACGGCACCGCCAATTCGAACCAGATGCTGATGGAGATCATGGGCTTCCATATGCCCGGTTCCTCCTTCATCAACCCCGGCACGCCACTTCGCGACGCGCTGACGCGCGAGGCAGCCAAGCGCGCGCTGGCGATTACCGCGCAGGGTAATGAATTCACGCCGGCGGGCGAGATGATCGACGAGAGATCGGTCGTCAACGGCGTCGTCGGCCTGCATGCGACGGGTGGCTCCACCAACCACACCATGCATCTGATCGCCATGGCGCGCGCCGCCGGCATCATCCTCACCTGGCAGGATATTTCCGATCTTTCCGACATCGTGCCGCTATTGGCCCGCGTCTATCCCAACGGACTTGCGGATGTGAACCACTTCCACGCCGCCGGCGGCATGGGCTTCCTCATCAAGCAGCTTCTGAAACAGGGCTTCGTGCATGACGATGTCCGCACCGTCTTCGGACATGGCCTTGAGGCTTACACCGTGGATGCCAAGCTTGACGAGAAGGGTGCGGTCGTCCGCCAGCCTTCGCCCGAGCAGAGCCACGACCCGAAGGTGCTTTCCAGCATCGAGACCCCGTTCCAGCCGACCGGCGGTCTGAAGATGCTGACGGGCAATCTCGGCAAATCGGTCATCAAGATTTCCGCCGTCAAGCCGGAACGCCACATCATCGAAGCGCCGGCGATCGTCTTCAACGACCAGCAGGAGCTTCAGGACGCCTTCAAGGACGGCAAGCTCAACCGAGACTTCATCGCCGTCGTGCGCTTCCAGGGACCGAAGGCCAACGGCATGCCGGAACTGCACCGCCTGACGCCGCCGCTCGGCGTGCTGCAGGATCGCGGCTTCAAGGTGGCGCTGGTGACGGACGGGCGCATGTCCGGCGCATCCGGCAAGGTGCCGGCCGCCATCCATGTCACGCCGGAAGCTTCCGACTGCGGCCCGATCTCGCTTATCCGCGATGGCGACATCATCCGTCTCGACGCCATTTCGGGAACGCTGGAAGTGCTGGTGTCCGCCGCCGAACTGGCGAAACGCGAACCGGCGCGTGCCGATCTGTCCGGTAATGAATGGGGCATGGGCCGCGAACTGTTCGCCCCCTTCCGCCGCAATGCCGGCCCGGCCGATCAGGGCGCCAGCGTGCTCTTCCATTGATTTTTGGAGGGCGAAGGCCGATGCGGTTTTCGCCTTTCAACCCTGCTTTGCGGTATCGTTCGACTGCGCTTTCCCGCCTCTGATAATCCGGCACAGAAACCGCTTTATTTCCCATTTCTTAAAAGTCACACTTGTCATGCGGCTGTGATGATCGCCCTATAGGGCCTTCTCGAGCAACCGTGGGACGACGGTGCAGTTTCGGATGATGGGACCAGACATGACGATTTTCTCAAGCAAACGCCGCGATGTGCTGAAGCTTATGGCTGGCACAGCCGTGCTGCCGCTGATTGCCTTGGCCACGCCAGCGACGGCGCAGGATGTCGCGCTGCGTGCGATCGTGATCTCCGACCTGCATTCGGCTTATGAGCGCATCGGCCAGCTTCTCACGGCCATCGAAATGCGCATCGCTGCCGACAAGACGCCTCACATCATCCTGCTGAATGGCGACCTGTTCGAACTCGGTAACGCAGTGGCCACACGTTCGGCCGGCGAAATCGAGTGGACGTTCCTCGCTGCACTCGCCAAGCTCGCCCCCACCGTCATCAATATCGGCAATCATGAACCCGATATCGACAATGATCTTGCCAATTTCGTCAATCGCGCCCAGGCACTCGGCATCACCGTGCTGTCCAACATCAACGATAAGCGCAGTGGAAAGCCCTATGCGCCTGATCGTGCCGAGGTGAGCGTCGGCGGGCGGCAGGTCATCGTGGCGGGTCTCGCCACCAATGCGATCAACACCTATCCGAAGGCGACGCGCGAGATGCTCGACATTCCGCAGCCGGTCGAATGGGCCAAGGCCAATCTGCCTGGCATTGTTAAGTCGGGCGCTATCAACATCGTCTTGAGCCATGCCGGCGTCGTTGCCGACCGCGATATCCTGTCGCTGCTACCGGATGGCACGCTGCTGGTCGGCGGTCACGATCACCTGAACTTCGTGCATGAACAGGGCGCCACGCGTTATGTCCATACCGGCTCATGGTGCACATCCATGACGGTGGCAACGATCTCCGCCCCCGGCAAGGCTCCGGCCATCGAAACGATCGCGATCGATAGCGGCGCTCCCGCCTCCCCGGCCCTCAAGAGCCTGATCGAGCAGACGCTCGAAAAGCACCTGACGGCGGAAGAACGGGCGGTTGTCGGTAAATCCGCCAAGGCAATGACTGTCGATGAGGCCGGACGCCGTGTGGGGCAGCTTATCGCTGCGAAAACCGGCGCGGATGTCGGTTTCATCGGCCATACTTCGCTCGGCGCCGGCCTGCCGCAGGGCGATATTCGCCGCTATGATTTCAACGCCTCGCTGCGTTTCGACGGCAAACTGATGGTGACGGAAGTGGATGGCGAAGCGCTTGCCCAGATCCTTGAACGTTGCAACCAGGACGGCGACATTCCGCTTGCTGCGCGCACCGGCGATTATCTCTACGCCATGCCGGAGAAGCCGGAAACGAAACAACGTTACAAGCTCGTCTGCAACGACTGGTCGGCCACCAACCAGAAATCTTATTTCGGCCGCAGCGATCTTGCGTTCACGGAAGTGCCTGAAGTGAAGCTGAAGCAGACGGTTCTGGGCGGGCTTTCTTAAGTCCTTTCGACAGCTTTGGATGTTTCAGAAAGACCGGATATCGAGCTTCCGGTCCCGATGCGCCGGGTGCGTACTGAACACAAAAACGCGGTCCAGTTCTTTCTGCGTCAATATCCGCAGGAAACGGACGTGGATGGTGTTGTTGGCGTTGACGCGCAACATCACGCAGCCGATCTTGGTGATGCGGGCGTCGGGAATATCAAGATAGAACTGGTTCGGCAGGCTGTATTTGGTCAGCAGCGCCAGCACCGCTTCGGTCTGGGAGATGCGGATGACGTCGCAGCGCCGCGCCGCCATATGCATGACGGCCTTCTCGGTATATTCGATGCGCGCGGCATTCATGGTGTCTTCCATGCGAAACCGGCCTTCGCGGTCGTACATGAAGGATTCTTCTTTGCTCAGGTAATTGTTCCTGATGACACCCGCACTGCTCTGCACGCCCGGACTCCCATGCTCTCTTAACAGATCGAGACTAGGCCATAGTCTTTAACAATTCATATCAGACTTGCCTCTAACGGACCGGAAGCGGGACATTTCCGTTGTTTTTCCACAGTGGCAAAAAGTCACGAAAAAACCCCGGAACGGCGAGGTTCCGGGGCGTGTTTTAAGGTACTGCCAGCGATTATGGACGATAGGTCTTGCCGTCAGCGTCGAAGAGATGGAGCTTTTCCTGCGGTGCTGCAAACCGCAGGGTTTCCCCCTTGGAGACTGAAAGGATGCCCGGTATCTTGACGATGATCGGCTCCTGCCCGTTCGGAGCCTCGAGATAGAGCAGCGTCACTTCGCCCAGAGCCTCGACAATCGAGACTTTGCCTTCGAAAAGATAGTCATCGCCGGTGACGATGCTCAGATCTTCCGGCCGGACACCGAAGCTTGCGGCCTTGCCTTGCTCGGTTGCGGGTGTAGGAACATTAACGGCAAGTGTCTTGCCACCGACGAGTTCGATCGAGGTCCGTTCACCGGTTCCGACGATCTTCGCCGAAATGATGTTCATGGCGGGCGAGCCGATGAACTTCGCCACGAAGAGGTTGGCCGGCCTTTCGTAAAGTTCGAGCGGCGGGCCGACCTGCTCCACACGGCCCGCATTCAAAACAACGATGCGATCCGCCAGCGTCATCGCCTCCACCTGGTCGTGGGTGACGTAGATCATCGTCGTATCGGCCATCTGCTCGTTAAGCTTGGCGATCTCGATGCGGGTGGCGACACGCAGGGCGGCATCGAGGTTCGACAAAGGCTCATCGAACAAGAAGACCTTGGGATTGCGGCAGATGGCGCGGCCGATGGCGACGCGCTGACGCTGACCACCGGAGAGCGCCTTGGGCAGACGTTCCAGATATTGCGTCAATTGCAGGATTTCGGCGGCGGCACGAACCCGGCGGTCGATCTCCTGCTTGTTTTCCTTGGCGATCTTCATGCCGAAGGCCATGTTGTCATAGACCGTCATATGCGGATAAAGCGCATAGGACTGGAACACCATGGCGATGCCCCGGCGCGAGGGCGGGATTTCATTGACGAGCTGACCGTCAATATACATCTCGCCGCCGGTGATTTCCTCAAGACCGGCGATCATGCGCAGCAGCGTCGATTTTCCGCAGCCCGAGGGCCCGACGAAAACGATGAATTCGCCCTGTTCGATCTCCAGATCGATGCCGTGCAGGACTTTCACCTGCCCGTATGATTTGCGGATATCCTTGAGAACGAGACTTGTCATGGGTGTTCCTCCCTCATCTGTCAGGCGTAACGGGCGAAGAAAGCGCCCCATGCCGGAAGTTCTACGCTTCTGCCTTCAAGACCGCTTGCAAAGCCGTGACCTTCGAGAACCTCCCAGTTCCCTTCCGGCAGCGTGGCTTTTGCCGGCGTGGCGGCGAGATTGAAGAGGCAAAGCACGGTTTCGTTGCCCAGCGTGCGGGTGTAGCTCAGCACCTCTCCCTCAACCGGCTGGAATTCGATGCCGCCCTTGGCAAAAGCCGGGTGCTTTTTGCGGAAGCTCAGGAAACGGCGATAGTGTTCCAGCACCGAAGCCTCGTTGCCCTGCTGGGCGCTTACGGCGCGCTGCTTGTGCTCGGCAGGAATGGGCAGCCACGTCTTGTCGGCGGTCGAGAAACCCGCCTGCGCATGACCGGCATCCCACACCATTGGCGTGCGGCAACCGTCGCGGCCCTTGAACTCCGGCCAGAACTGGATTCCGTAGGGATCCTGCAAATCTTCGAAAGCAATATCCGCTTCGGTGAGGCCGAGTTCTTCACCCTCATAGATGCAGACGGAACCGCGCTGCGTCATCAAGAGCGCCGAAAGTACCTTGGCGAAGGCATCCTTATCTTCGACATGCTCGCCCCAGCGGCTGACATGGCGCACGACATCGTGGTTGGAGAAGGCCCAGCAGGCCCAGCCCTCAGGAGCGGCTCTCGCAAAATCCGCCTGCACATCGGCAACGCGCTGCGGGGTCAGCGCATCCGGCGCCAGAAATTCGAAGGCATAGCACATCTGCATCTTGTCATCGCCGGAGGTATATTCACCAACGATTTCGAGACCGCGCTGGCTATCACCCACTTCGCCCACGGCGGCGATATCCGGAAACTCGTCCAGCACCGCGCGGAAGCGCTTCAGGAAGGCGATGTTTTCCGGGCGGTTCTTGTCGTAGAGATGCTCCTGGAAGTTATAGGGATTGACCGCAGGCGCGGTGGAGGCGTTGCGGCGCTCCGGCGCCAGCGCCGGGTTGTCGCGCAGCTCAAGGTCGTGGAAATAGAAATTGATGGTGTCGAGGCGGAAACCATCGACGCCGCGCTTCAGCCAGAAACGGGTGATGTTCAGCAGCTCTTCCTGAACTTCCGGATTATGCAGGTTGAGGTCCGGCTGCGATGTCAGGAAGTTGTGCATGTAATATTGCATGCGGGTCGGGTCCCACTGCCAGCCCGAACCGCCGAAGATCGACAGCCAGTTATTGGGCGGCGTGCCATCCGGCTTGCTGTCTGACCAGACATACCAATCTGATTTGGGGTTATTGCGGCTGGCGCGGCTTTCCACGAACCATGGATGCTGGTCCGACGTGTGCGACATGACGAGGTCGATCATGACGCGGATGCCGAGACGGTGGGCTTCCGCGATCAGCCCGTCGAAATCGGCGAGCGTGCCGAACATCGGATCGACATCGACATAGTTCGAGACGTCGTAGCCGAAATCCTTCATCGGCGAGGTGAAGAAGGGCGAAATCCAGATGGCGTCGGCACCGAGGCCAGCAATATGCGCCAGCCGGTCGGTGATGCCCTTGAGATCGCCAATGCCGTCGCCATTGGAGTCCTGATAGGAGCGCGGATAGATCTGATAGATCACAGCACCACGCCACCAGTCCTTGTTGGGCGTCAAAGCGGAAGTCACCGAAGCGGTCATGGAAGTGTCCTGTCTGGTATGGGCGTTCATGGAATGATCAGCCTCCCTTGACGGAGCCTGCGAGCAGGCCACGCACGAGATAACGTTGAAGGGCGAAGAAGACGCAGAGCGGCACGATGATGGTGACAAAGGCCGAGGCGGTGAGGATTTCCCAGTTGCCGCCGCGCGAGCCGAGCAGCGCGTTCAACGCACCAGTCAGCACCAGCTCGTCCTTCTGCGTGCCGAGGAAGACCATGGCGACGAGCAGGTCGTTCCAGGTCCACAGGAACTGGAAGATGGCGAAGGAGGCGAGCGCCGGGAAGGAGAGCGGCAGAATGATCTTGACGAAGATTTCGAAATCGCTCGCGCCATCCACACGGGCGCTTTCGATGATCTCTTTCGGCAGGCCGGAAATATAGTTGCGCAGCAGATAGATGGCGAGCGGCAGGCCGAACGCGGTGTGCGCCAGCCAGATGCCGGCATAGGTCTTGGACGGCACGCCGAAAATGGTGCCTATCTCATTATAAAGCCGCAGCAGCGGGATCAGCGACATCTGCAGCGGCACGACGATCAGGCCCACCACCATGGCAATCAGCAGATTGCGGCCGGAAAAGCTCATCCATGACAGGGCATAGGCGGCGAAGGCGGCGATGAGAATGGGAATGACGGTTGCCGGCACGGCCACGGTCAGCGAGTTGACGAAGGACTGGCCGATGCCTTCCGAGGTCAAGACCGTCCGATAGTTGTCGAGCGTGAAGACCGGCGGCGTCGCGACGGAAATATAGACGCGCTTGCCGCGCGAACCCTCAAAGCTTGCAGCCTTGCTGTATTCATAAGTGCCGTCCGAATTGACGAGAAGTGTTTCGCCGTCACCTATATCTGCAGCCTCCCCGGCTTTGAAGGCCGTCGGCTCCTGGACGCGAACGCCGAAGGCGGCGACCTGGCCACCCTGCCCGTTCTCGAAAACATTGCCTGATATGACGTAGCGGCTGCCATCCTGCTTCTGCACGGAGGCATCGGCAAGGCGAACCGCCGAGGTCTGTTCGGAACTGGAGAAGGCCGTCCACCAGCCTGAAACGGTGATCTGGTCCTTGTCACGCAGCGAGCTGACGAGAATGCCGAGCGTGGGCAAAAGCCAGAGCAGCACGACGACGAGGACGCTGGCGTGGACGATGAGGCGCGGCAGGCCGACGCGGCGAAGGCGTTTGACGATATTCATCTCAGCGGCCCTCCATCTCGCGGTTCGCCTGGCGGATGTTCCAGACCATGATGGGGGTGACGGCCGCCATGATGATAAGCGCGATGACCGCACTTCGGCCGCTGTCGCCGCCGCCGCGGAACATCCAGTCGAACATGAGATTGGCGAGAACCATGGTGTTCCATTGGCCGTTGGTCATGGTCAGCACGATATCGAAGACCTTGAGCACGAGAATGGTGATCGTCGTCCAGACCACGGCGATGGTGCCCCAGATTTGCGGAACCATGATCTTCCAGAAAATCTGCCAGCCATTGGCGCCATCGATGACAGCCGCCTCGATGGTTTCTTCCGGAATGCCGCGCAGCGCCGCCGACAGGATGACCATGGCAAAACCGGTCTGGATCCAGATGAGGATGACCATCAGGAAGAAATTGTTCCAGAAGGGCATGGAAATCCACACCTCCGGGCTGCCGCCGAAAAACTCGACGATGGCGTTCAAGAGGCCGATCTGCACCTGGCCTTCGGCGCGGTATTCGTAGATGAATTTCCAGATGACGGAGGCACCGACGAAAGAAATCGCCATCGGCATGAAGACGATGGATTTGGCGATGTTGCCCCACCAGATACGGTCGGTCATGACGGCGATGACGAGGCCAAAGAAGGTGCAGGCGGCCGGCACGACGGCGAGCCAGAGAATATTGTTGAAGATCGATTGGCGGAAACCGGCATCGAAAAACGCCCAGCGATAATTGGCGAGACCGACGAATTCGCTGCCGGTCCGGTCATAGAAGGACAGGATCAGCGTGGCGATGACAGGGTACACCAGATAGACCAGCAGAAGGATCAGCGCCGGGCCGATGAACAGCCAGGGCCGGACGGCGGCGCGGCGGTTGAGATTGCGGGATGCATGAATGACGTCTCCCGAGCGGACGGGGAAGATCACCTGCAGCGCCTTGTCGGATAGCCAGTAATAGGCAGCGCAGGCAAAAACGCCCGCCACCATGACGCCGATGGCAGACACGAGTTGTTGAGCCATGTTCCCTCCCTTGATCCTCTCCGCGCCGCGCTGATTTTATGCGGTCGTCGGGCCGCTCCATTGGTAAAGGCCCGGCAGCAAACCACCGGGACTTTTGTTTTACCGCAGATTCTGACCGGAAAACCGCAGAACATTTTTCCGGAATCTGCTCGGCCGATTGTTACTTCAGGCCGTCCCAGGCCTTCTGGATATCGGCGGCGACCTGATCGGCGGACTTGCCGCCGACGAAATCGATCATGCCGGTCCAGAATGCGCCGGCACCAATCTTGCCGGGCATCAGGTCGGAACCATCAAAGCCGAAGCTTGTCGCGGTCGTCAGGATTTCGCCCTGTCGCTTCATCTGCTCATTGGCATAGGTGTCGACGTTCACACCCTTATAGGGCGTCAGGAAGCTGGACTGCGCCATCCAGACCTCATGGGCGATCGGGGTCTGCAGGAATTCGACGAATGCCTTGGCCGCAGGTGCTTCCTTGGTGATGGTGACGAGCGTGCCGGCGCCGAGAACCGGCTTGCCGAGGTCAGGCTTGGAAGCATAGGTCGGCATGTAGAAGAAATCCGCATCCGTCCCCACCTTGGTGCCTTCAGGGAAGAAGGACGGAATGAACGATGCCTGATGGTGCAGGTAGCACTTCGGCGGAATGTCGAAGAGGCCCTTCGGGCTATCGCGGAAGTCGGTGGAGGCCACGGCCGCGACGCCGCCGCTGACATATTTTTCATTCTTGGCGAATTTGCCGAACTCGTTGATCGCCTCGACCACGGCCGGATCGGTGAACTTGACCTCGTTGGTCGTCCATTTCTGGTAGACGTCGAGCGGCTGTGTGCGCAGCATCAGGTCTTCCACCCAGTCGGTTGCCGGCCAGCCGGTGGCGCCGCCGGAGCCGAGACCGATGCACCAGGGCGTGCCGCCATCGGCAACGATCTGGTCCGTCAGCTTGAACAGGTCTTCCATGCTCTCGGGCACTTTATAGCCCGCTTCCTCGAAGTTCTCAGGCACGTACCAGACAAGCGACTTCACATCCGCCTTGAAGGGGAAAGCGAAATAGGCCTTGTTGCCGTCCTTGCCCTTGTAGCTGCCGAGATCGACCCAGGACTGGCCCGCGCCGTAATTTTCCTTGACCCAGTCGGCGGTCTTGTCACCGAGCGGCACGAGGAAGCCCTTGGCCGCGAGATCGGCCAGAAGACCGGGCTGCGGCAGGATGGCGATATTGGGCGGCGAGCCAGCCTGCGTATCGATGACGATCTGCTGCTCGTAATTTTCCGACGAGGAATAACGGACATTCACGCCGGTCGCATCGGCGAAATAGGCGAGCACCGACTGGAACAGGGCCTCATCCTCACCGCGCCAGGGCCCGAAAATCGTCAGCGTCTGGCCCTTCAGGTCGGCATGGGCCGCCTTGAAGTTCTCGTAGCTTTTCCAGTTGAACTTGGCGTCTCCGCCGGGTGCAAATTTCAGGTCGGCGGCAAAGGCCGCACCGGACAGCAGCATGATCGAAGCCGCCGTCGCCAAAAGAGTCTTCTGCATGTGATTTACCTCCCATCACATAAAAGGCTCAAAGCGTCCTCTCCAATCAAAGCGCTTTGGCTGTCTATTCATCTCATTGTCATCAAGACGGAGTCAAGAGGCTCTTTGTTCGGAAACGTTGCAGTGCCTTATGAATAGTCATATTTAATTAGGAAGGCGGCTATGCTTTTCGATTGAGAAATGCGGTGGAGGCTGGTAAAAATCTAAAGCGCTTTGGAATTGAGGAGAGGCTTTGCCGTGTTCTTGAGCGCACGCATGGAGGACAATAGAGACATGAACCTGAAACAGTTGTCGCAACTGCTGGGCATTTCGCAGACGACCATCAGCAGGGCGCTCAACGGCTACCCCGAGGTTAGCGCCGAAACCCGCCGCCGCGTCATGGAAGCCGCCGAAAAGACGGGCTATCGCCCGAACGCCGCGGCGCAGCGGCTGGCGACCGGCAAGGTCGGCTCCATCGGGCTCGTCATGCCGATTGGCGAACACCACCGGTCCGATGTGCATTTCGGCGAATTCTTAAGCGGTCTCGGCGAAGAAGCGTCGCGCAGCGGTTTTCACCTCGTCATCATGCCGACGGAGCCGGAAAAGGAGCGCGAAGCCCTGCGTGGGCTGGCGGCAAGCGGCAGTGTCGATGGCATCTATCTCGCCTATATGAAGAAGAACGATGCGCGCATCGCCATGATGCAATCGCTCTCCCTGCCCTTCCTCGTGCATGGCAGGTCCGTCGGCGTGGAGGAGAATTATCCCTATCTCGATGTGGACAATGAAGGCGCGTTTCGCGATGCGGCCCAGCTTCTCCTCCAGCTCGGCCATAAGCGCATCGGGCTTTTGAACGGCCCGGAGGGCTATGACTTTACCTATCGGCGCTGTCTCGGGGTGGAGAAGGCGCTGGAGGCAAGCGGCCTCGCCCTGCACCCGGCCAATAAACGGCACAGCAGCATGACGGACGAGGAAGGTTATCTCGGCATGGAGGCGCTGCTGTCCCAGCCGGAAAAACCGACCGCCATCCTCTGCGCCAGTACCGCGCTTGCGCTGGGCGCGATCCGCTCGCTCAACCAGCGGGGGTTGAAACCCGGCAAGGATATTTCGCTGATCGCCCATGACGACGTGCTGCCGCTGCTGAAGCCGGATAATTTTTCCGTGCCGCTGACGACCACACGCTCGTCGCTGCGGGCGGCGGGCGTGCGCGTCGGCCAGCGCCTGATCAACCGCATCAAGCTGAACCAGACGGAACCGCATCAGGAACTCTGGAAGGCGGAGCTTGTGGTGCGCGCTTCGACGGGGCCGGCTCCGAAAGAATAGCCGGCCAGTCAATTCAATCAGAATTTCGGCGCGGTCTCACCGAGCGCGCGATGAGCGGCGATGACGGTATTCGCCATCAGCATGGCGATCGTCATCGGGCCAACGCCGCCGGGCACGGGGGTGATGGCGGCAGCAACGGCACTTGCCTCGTCGAAGGCGACATCGCCAACAAGCTTCGATTTGCCTTCGCCCTTTTCGGGAGCAGGAATACGGTTGATGCCGACATCGATGACGGTTGCGCCCGATTTCACCCAGTCGCCCTTCACCATAGCCGCGCGGCCGACCGCCGCCACGAGAATATCGGCCGTTTTGCAGACGGTCGCGAGGTCACTGGTGCGCGAATGCGCCATGGTCACCGTGGCGTTGGCATTCAGGAGAAGCTGGCCCATGGGCTTGCCGAACAGGTTCGAGCGGCCGATGACCACGGCGTTCAGGCCGGAAAGATCATCGCCGTGAATGCCGCGGACCAGAAGCATGGCGCCGGCTGGCGTGCAGGAAATAAGCCCGGTGGCGAGATCGCCGGTCGCCAGCTTGCCCGCATTCAACACGCTCAGGCCATCGACGTCCTTCTCGGGCAGGATCGACTGGATGATCTCATCGGAATTGAAATGCTTCGGCAAAGGCAGCTGCACCAGAATGCCGTGAATGGAGGCGTCGGCGTTCAATTCGCCGACCAACTTCAAAAGCTCACCTTGCGTCGTCTCTTCCGGCAGCGTGTGCTGGATGGAGTTGAAGCCGCATTGCTTGGCCATCTTGCTCTTGGAGTTCACGTAAGCGTGGCTGGCCGGATCATTGCCGACGATGACGACTGCGAGACCGGGCTTTACGCCCTTTTCCGCCTCAAGCGCTTCTGCCGATTTGCGGACCGCCTCCGTTACCGAAGCCGCCTTCGCCTTCCCGTCAATCACAACTGCCATGCGTCTTGCTCCTGCTGGATTACGTTGGCCCCGTATGGTGCCCCCTTTGCAGGAATGCAAGCAAAAATACAGCCTCGTCAGGCAGTTTTGCGGTAGTCGTCCTGGTGATCGGCGTAATCGGCGAGACGCTCCCTCAGAAGCGCCAGCTCGCGTCTCAATTCCGCCAACTCCTCGGCTTCGGCCTGCTCATGATCGAAGTGCCCGGCAAGGGCTTCACCAAGCAATGGCGGAAGCTCCGGTGACATTTGAGTGGCGTTTCTGACCGTTCGGTTACCCATCAGCACCTGCCGCACGCGCTCGTCCAGAGGCATATCGTCGGCATCATTTGCAGCCTCGGCATAATAGTCAGCGAAGGCGTCTTCCGGCTGGACATAATCTGCTGCGGCAAGGTCTTCCAGATCATCGAAAACCGCCGGCTCAATTTGCTCGAATTCGGAAAATTGCAGCGATTGCTCCGGCCCATCGAGGGAGGCGGGAAGTGGCACTCCATTTTCGACGACCAGCTCGCCCTCTTGTTCCTCGTCATGACGACGATAGCTCAGGAGGTAAAGGCTGCCCAGCAGGCCGATAAGGCCGCCGCCGCCTGCCATCATCGCCGCCTGTGTCAGATCACGCGACAGTTCACCCGGTCCGGCCTTCCTTGCAAGGCGGGTCTCGATGGCTGGCGTGGTGGAAGAGGACAGATCGCGGCGCTCGCTTGCTTCCAGATAGGCATTTCTCGCCGTCTCAAGTTCAGCCTGCAATCGCGAAAGCTCACCGGGGGCGACGCCGAGGCTATCCAGGCGATCAAGATGTTTCTTACGCTCGCCATTCGCGGTCGCAATCTCCTGGGCGATGCGCTTTTCATCCACCCGCAAACCTTCAACCAGTTGGCGCAATGCGGGAGCTGCCAGCGCCTGCACAGCATCCACCGCATTCTGGGCGGCGATGCGGCGCGGATGCTTGGGACCATAATCAACCGAGACACTGGCAAGCGCCATATTGGCGGTCGCCTGTTTCTGCCTGATATCCTCGAGCGCTGCGAAAGCCGCGCCGGTCGGCAAAGGCTTCGACAAAATATCATTCGGCTTGAGGGCGGAGGCCACCGTCAAATCCGCCTGAAGCGACTGCTGGTGCTGCGTGCTGCCCGCAAGGCTGTCGTTTACGTCGCGCAATTGCTGTTCGAGCTGCTGCACATCAGAGAGAACGGCATCGCCATGGCGCATTTGGAAACCGTTCAACGCCGCTTCCGCCTCGTCCAGTCTTTTGCGCGCTCGCTCCGTCTCACGCATGGCGGGCGTCATGGTGCCGGCCTTGCCATCCGCCATGACCCGCATTGACAGATAATCGGTCAGACGCATCGCGCTTTCCGGCGTCGCGGCCTTTGCGGTCACGATCAGCGTATTTTCATCCGGCGTCAGTTCCAACCGGATCGCCTCACCCACTGCACCATTCAGTGCTTCTCGCGGGGAAAGCGGACGCGCGTCCGCCCCTGTCAAAAGATCGACAAGCAGGCCAAGCTCACCCTGATTGCGAACGCCCACCATATCGGCGGGTTTCAGCTTCAGATCGCCGCTGACCCGGTCAAGCCCGGCGGGAGATAACAGGGTACGTCGCGCCATCGCCAGAAAACGGGCGGCATCGGGTGCGTCATAGGACGTCTGGGTGATCTCGATCCGGGCCTGCGAAACATATCCGCGAAAACCGGAATCGATCAGCAGCAACGGAAGAGCCGCGCCGGTAACGGTGGCGGCAAAGACGCAACCTGCCGTCAGAAGCCGCAGCCAATGCCTGCGCCATTGCGACGGCGGCACGGCAAAATCGTCCTCGTCGGGACGGGTCGCCATCATGTCCGGACTGTTATCAACCATCTGAAGCCGTCTGCCACCCTCGGTGCCGCCCGCGACGGGCGACTGTCAAAACCTTACGAGAGGTTAAAGGATCGTGGCAAACAAATGGTTAACGCGGGCTGCGCGAACCCGTCTCAGCTTTGCCGAGCGCAATGTGCCAGGGTTCGGCGCAGAGGCTGTAAAGCCAGCTCATATGCAGCTTGCGGAAGATTTCCGGCATGCCCGCCACTTCGGACGACAACACCTTGAACAGCGGGCCGACCGCGATTGCGACGCGCACATCCTGACGGCTGACGGTTCTGTGCAACCATCTCTCCTGGTTTTCACCGCTCATGCCGGCGAGCAGAACATCAACCTTCACCCCGGACGCATCCCGACCCAGCATCACGAAATCATGCCATGGCGCGTGGGCACGCAGCTTTGCCAGCACTTCACCAACCTGCGCCGCATCGTCGCCGGCAACACCAATCCGTTTCGGCACCGCCATATAGGTCAGAAGCGCCATGACGAAAGCAACGCCATCGATGGCAGCGGACAGAGGCTTGCCATTTTCCACACGGGCGGCTGCATTCATCGCCTTGCCCTGCGGCAGAAGTAGGCAGCTTTCCAGAATCTCGCGGTAAGCGATATCCTTGAGCGACAGGCGGGCTTTATCGATGGTCAGAAAGGAGAGCATCGTGTGCCCTTCACAAGCCGAAGCCCGGCCGCTGACCAGCTCCAGTGCCCCACTCCAGTCCAGATCACAGACACGCAGTCCGTGGATATTCCGTTGCGATCCCGGCCGCGCAAAACCTGCCGCGAAATTCATTGCCAACCCCCGAATGCCAAATTCACCGCCGCCGATCCGGCGCATGGTTGCGGCACGGCGGCTCATGGATTTGTTTATACAGGTGCAGGTTGAAGTTATGCTGAAAGCAATCGATCGAATATTCGGGCTCGCGCAAAGGAACGGTTAACCAGACCGGCGAACCGCGTGTTGGCGGGCCCTTGAGCCGCGCCCTGCGACATCAGTGGCTGGGCGCAGCGGCCGCTTCTTTGCCAGCCTCGGCCTTCTCGCCCTCGACGATCTTGACCGACCGGGGTGTGCCATTGCCATTCTGCTCGCGAATATCTGCCTTCGACAGATAATCCAGCTGCTCGATCAGCACATCCTCGACCACCTCGTCATCGAGCCTCTTGTTCAGCCCCTCGCGGATGCGCTGCTTGAAAGCCTCGGGATCGAAGGTGGAAATATTGGCGATGTTGACCATGGAAGAGCCAGCCAGAAGCGTGAACAACTCGTCGGTCATCAGCTGCGTTGCCGGCAACTCGATCTTCGCCATCTTGTCCTTGTCGACACGCAGCGAAATACGGCTGAGGAAATAGCCGTTCACCCCGCCATCATTGATGACGGGAATGGTGATGCTTTCACCCTTGACCAATTGCAGATTGGTCTTTTTCTCGCCCGCCTCATCTCCCGGCGCCGTCGCCATCTGGACGGAGAAATACACCGCGCCGAGCGTGACGGCGCAAACCCAGACGCCGGTGAGAAGAAGCTTCAACATCAGGAGGCGGCACCGTACATGAACTGTTCCTGCGAATAGGTGCCGTCCGTATCGGCTTCCTGGATCGCGTTCTTGAGCAGGTCCGCGACGGCGCGAACTGCGTTCAGATGCGCCTCAACGCGGCTGGCATTGGTCGCGAGCTTGGACTTGATGCCCTTCACCTGCTCCAGATAACCACCGGCGATGTCTTCGCGCGGTGTGTCGCGAAACAGCATGGTGAGTTCATAGAGGCAACGGCTTTTATGGGCGTTGGAAACCTTGAAGTCGAATTGCGGATCCTTACCGATATTGTCGTTCTCATTGTCAATGATCATCTCAAGGCGGCCGAGAACGGATTGGATACGGTGGTCGTTCGACATAAGGTCCATGCTTGTCTCCTCGTTAAGGTTTTTCATTCTCAAGCCTCGTCCGTTTTATCATTTGAAACGCCGAGGACCTGCCGCTCGAACTCCGCCACCATCCGAATTGCAGCATTATGGTCTTTTTCATTCATCGATACGTCGGTAATGCCTTTGCTTTCGGCTTTCCTCAACGCATCCTTGTAGGCCTGTTCCGCAATGCCGACGCCGCCATTTCTGGAGATCGTGTCGGCAAACTGTTCCGCCATCATGCTTTTCCAGATTTCGCCGGCATTACCCTTGCCATAAACTTCCTCGCTGTCTTTCGGCAGCATGTTGGCAACGAAGGTCTGGAGAACTGAGGCTTCATATTTGCGGTAGGTTTCGGGAATCTCCGTGCGCGCCGAGCGAATATTGGTGTCGCCAAGGCCCGCCTTCGAGGAGGCGCCATCCAGCATATCGACGGCGGCGCCAAAGCCCTTGCCCGCATCTGCAAGGCTGGTTGCGGCAAAAGCCGCCTTGTTCGCCTTCAGCTTTTCCTGGGCGATCTGTACTTCCTGGGGGTCCGCAGCGCGCACCACATCCATCACCAGATCACTTATCACCGATATCGCCACGTCCCGATCTCCCGAGCTGACGAACGTGTGGCATGGAAAGCCGACGCGTCCGTTCAATCAAGAAACATCGCCGGAGACGTCTTTCGAACGCCCGCGATGCAACAATGGAACGGACTATGGATCGCCAACCTTGCTGGAGGCTGGTGTCCGGGATGCGTTTGTCATTTCAAGCAGATCATAGATTGCATTGTCGTCGGCCTCGCGATCCTCGAGATCGCGGGCAAGGTGCATTCTGTCCTCAAGCCGGTCGGCCTTGGTCTTTTCCTTCAGCACCTTGTTTTCCTGCAATTGCTGCACGCCGGCAAGCTGGCGATCCTTGACCACAAGGCGGCCGTAACGATCCGAATAATGTCTGGAAAACGTCTGATGCACCGGCTCCATGGAACTCATGGCTTCCAGCACGTTGTCCATGGATTGCGCCACTTCGGTACGCACGCGGGTGGTATCGGCCAGCTCCACCTCGGCCATTTTTTCCATGTGGCGCTGGACCGTTACCAGACGCTTGAGTTTTGCCGATCGCTTGTCCGAAGCCATGGGTTTCTCCAGATCAAAAACCGATGAAGACCGGGCCAAAACCATCCACGAACTGACGGATGAGGGCCGCGACCGAAAGGTAAAGCATGAAAAGACCACCCGCCAGAACGAAGGGCGTCGAGATGAAATAAACCGGAATCTGCGGTGCCAGCTTATTGATGAGACCGACGGCAACGTTGAACATCAGGCCGTAAATCACAAAGGGGCTGGCAAGCCGCAGCATGATGGAGAACGATGCCCGCAGCGTATCGGTGAGTGTGATCAGCATCTTCTGGCCGCTGATAAGCGCCCCGACCGGCGTGGCGGTATAGGAATCAACCAGCGCTTTCAAAACGATATGGTGGAAATCCAGCATGAACAGCACCAGCAGACCACCGAAGGTGATGAAGTTGGATATCTGGTTTTCCTGCACCTCTTCGATGACGTCAGCACCGCCGGGCGCGCTGAGACCGATGGAAGCGCCGATGAGCGCACCGGTAAACTGGAAACCGAGCGTATAAAAGCGTGCGATCAGGCCATACATCGAACCGATGACGACCTCGGTGAAGATGAGGCCGACGACCGTGCCCTGGCTTGCGCCGGAGACTTTCGGATAGATCGTATCCCACAGCACCGGCAGAAGCGCCATGGACACCGCGACGCACAGCAACATGCGGATTTGCGGTGAAATGCGCGAGCTGGAAAAGCCCGGCATTGTCATGAAACAGGCGCCGATACGGCAAATGGCAAGGAACAATGCGATAATTGTCCCTTGCGGGTCGGTTATCATGAAATGGCGCCCAGGATCTTGATCTCCAGACCCTTGGCCAGTTCCACATGTGAAAGAACCGGCAGGGTCGCAAAGAGTCGCTCGATAATCATGCGCACATAGGACCGCGTTTCCGGCGAGGTTACAAGGACAAAGGGCAGTCCGCGATCCATGAATTCACGGATAACTTTCGAAGCCTGCTCGGAGAACTCTTCGAGATGGCGCGGATCAATATCGAATTCGACGATTTCGCCCTTCTGATCGCGCTTGAGCGCCTGATGGAAGACCATGTCCCACTTGTTGCCGAGGCGCAGGACGCGCAGCACGCCGTTGTCGGCGAGATCGCCGCAGAGCTGCTGCGACATGCGCACCCGCACATGTTCGACGATCTGTTCCGTCTTGCGCACATGCGGTGCGAGTTCGGCGACCGCTTCCAGAATGAGATGCAGGTTGCGGATCGATACGCGTTCGGCAAGCAGCAGTTTCAGAACCGCCTGCAGGCCGGAATAGGACATGTGCGACGAGCAGATTTCGTCGGCCAGCTTCTTATATTCCGGATCAAGCCTGTCGATCAGGATCTTGACGTCCTTATACGAGAGGAGCTGCGGCAGGTTGTTGCGGATGACTTCGCTCAGATGCGTCAGCACGACAGAGACATTGTCGATCGGGTGGAAGCCTTCGCGTTTCAAATCTTCGGTGAAGGTTTCGAGGATCGAGACGGCAGGCATGCCGAAGGCGGGTTCGCGGATTTCGTCGCCGGGAATGCTCGGCTTGCGCCCTGCCCCGGTCACCACGAGAACATCGCCGACACGCAGGTTGCTCGACGCGATGGTCGTGCCATGGACGCGAATCTGATAGGCCTTTTCCGGGATCATGATGTCGTCGGAGACCTTGATCTCCGGCACGACGAAGCCGTATTGGGTCGCAAATTTCTTGCGCATCTTGCCGACGCGGAAGGCCAGCTCCTGATGCGCGCCGAGAAGGCGGGTCGACACCTGCTTGCCGAGCGCCAGTTCGATCTCGGCGGTTTTCAGCACCTGCTTGACCGAATCCTTTTCCGCTTCGGTGGTCTGGAGAACCTTGTTCTCCTCCTCCTGACGGCGGAGAGCGTTTTCAGCTTCGGCCTGGCGCGGAATATACCAGCTGCCGAAGGCCATGATGCCGCCAAGGAAGATGAAGGGCAGGAAGGGAAGACCCGGCATAACCGCCAGCAAGCCCATCAGCATGGCCGAAACCATCAAAGCGCGGGGATAGCCGCTCAGCTGATTGACGACCGCCTGATCCGTCGAGCCGGCGGTGCCGCCGCGCGACACCAGAAGGCCGGCCGCCAGCGACACGATAAGCGCCGGGATCTGCGAAACGATACCGTCGCCGACCGAAAGCTTGACGAAAACATCCGCCGCCTCGCCGATCGGCATGCCGTGGCGGAAATAGCCGATGATGATGCCGCCAAAGACATTGATTGCGGTGATGATAAGACCGGCGATCGCATCGCCGCGGACGAATTTCGAGGCACCGTCCATCGAACCGAAGAAGGAGCTTTCCTCTTCCAGTTCGCGGCGACGGCGCTGTGCTTCCTTTTCATCGATAATGCCGGCGGACAAATCCGCATCGATCGACATCTGCTTGCCGGGAATCGCATCCAGCGTGAAGCGCGCGCCGACTTCAGCGATACGAGTGGCGCCCTTGGTGATGACGATGAAGTTGACCGTGATCAAGATCAGAAAGACGATCAGACCGATGACGAAGTCGCCGGACATGACGAGGCTGGAGAAACCCGCAATCACGCCGCCCGCCGCCGTCGGCCCCTCATTACCGTGCGAAAGGATGACACGCGTTGTCGCAATGTTCAGCGACAGGCGGATCATGGTCGCGATCAGCAGCACGGTCGGAAACGACGAGAAATCCAGCGGACGCTGGATCCAGAGCGCCACCATGAGGATGAGAACCGAAAGCGCTATCGAAAACGCAAGCCCGATATCCACCATAACGACTGGAATGGGCAGAAACAGAACGCAAAGGATTGCCACGATGCCCAGCGCGAAGCCGACGTCCCGCATGCTCGGACTTACCTTGGGCAAGGAGATGACTGGTGGTTGCGCCATAAAATCGTCCTGTCTCTTCATGAGAAGGGCGACGGAAAAGCCGCCGCACGGTTCGCGACACCGGCTTTTCGAAATTGCGCGCGCAATTCGGTCCGATGCTTCAGCCTATCCCTAGTCGCTGAAGCTTGCGCGAGGGTGGCATCCGCAGCGCTCAGATGTCAGAAGCCGGACTGGATGCGCGAAAATACGAGATTGGAAAAAAGGCCGATCTGCGCACCCACAAAGGGGGCGGCAATGCCAAGGACGAGCATGATCGTCACGATTTTAGGAACAAACGTCAGCGTCATTTCCTGAACCTGGGTCAGGGCCTGTATGAAGGCAATGGCGACACCGACGATCATGGCGGCCAGAACGGCCGGACCGGCGGCGACGAGAACAGTCCAGACTGCTGCCTGCATGATATCAAGCGCATCGGCCTCGTTCATCGTCGCATCCTTTATTTCAGAAGGGCGGCATCATACCGCCCCTACGCTATCACGAATCGGCAGGCTTATCCGAATCGGTATCGCTATCAGGTGTAGTCGCGATCGGACCGTTCGAGAAGCTCACACCGGCCTGCAGCAACACTTTGTCACCAGCTTCGGTAATGGCGACAACGCCGTCCGAATAGACTTCGACTTCCTTCACCACACCGGTGACCTTGTCGTCGGCGCTCTTGACCGTCTTGCCGACCAGATCGGAAGCGCGTGTCAGGGCTTCGGCCTGCAGCATGCTCTTCAGATGGGTGTTGGTCTTGATCGTCTGCTCAACCTGCGAGAAGCTTGCCAGCTGCGACATCTGCTGACCGGCATCCATCGGGCTGGTCGGATCCTGATTCTTCATCTGGGCGATGAGGAGCTTCAGAAAGCTGTCATAGTTCAGCGAAGCTGCGTTCTTGTCATTGCTGCTCGCCCCGGCATTGGCCCAGGGGTTAGAGGCTGCCGAGTTGACTGCATCTACCGCCATGGTGCGATCTCCTTGCGAATCTGTTCGATCGTTGCGGGGGTCATTTCCTGATTGTTGAGGATTTTTTCCTCGGTCGGATAAAGACCGCGAATGGCCTTCAGCGCTTCGAAGGCCTTGCCCGAGGCAACCAGCCCGTCGATCCGCTTGAGTTCCGCCAATATCTCATCATGCTGGAAGCAGTTCAGCAGCATGCTGACGGACTTGCGGAACATGTTCGTAGACTGTTCGCGCCCTTCCGGGTTGATGAGGATCATCTGCGCGATGAAATAAAGCTGCCTCAGCGGCGTCGTCGCCTGCTCCGGCTGCAAAACGTGGTTTTCAAGCAGGAACGTGACATCGTTCAGGAATTCGAGCGCCACTTTGCGATCCACCCGCAAAACTGCACCGTTGATGAAAATCTTTTCGCCCGATTTCAGCGAGATTCGAAGTGTACTTTTCATTTCAGTCCATCCCTGATGATGGTTGTCACGTCAATTATGCCCTGGAAATTCGTCGACTGACGTTTCCGGATCAGTTCGCACTCTTTCAAAATCCAGATCGCGATCGAGATCAGATTGGCCCTCAGTTCCATAGCCAGCTGGTTATCCGGCTGCTTGAGGTCCTCAATGAATCGGATCCAGACCCGCCGAGTGTAAAAAAGTGCTTCGATCGTATGGCGTTGGGAAGACGAATCCTTTGCCTCCACAAGCAGTTCGATCGATTTGGTCAACGCCTGCCGCTCGCGATCCTTCGCGTCTGCGACACCATCCTCCATGATTTCGGCGTAGGAAAACTGGTACATTCATGTATCCTTTATCTGCCGCCACCCCTGTTCATCAGAGGTAGTTCACCAGACTCATTTTTTGCAGACGCGACGTCAGGCTGTAGGCGATTTCGATCTGCTGCTGCAGCAGGTCGAGACGGGTCTTCGCTTCGTAGGTATCGATACCTTCGATATCCAGCAGATGCGTCTCGATGATCTTCTTCTGCGCGGCCAAAGAGTCGTTCGACTTTTTGACGCGTTCCTGCGAGAGGCCGAGGCCGCTGGCCTGCTGGTTCAAACCGTCGATCGCGGTACCGATTGTCGTAACCGCGCGGGTGGCGACAGCTTCACGGACATCGCTCGGAACCTTGTCGTCGAGGAAGGTCATCGCCGTCATTGCCGTCATCGCGAAATAACGCATGCCCTGCGAATTACTGTTGGTCGATGTCTCGATCACTTCGTTCTGGCTGATCCGGCTCGTCATGTTGGTGTCGCTGGCCTTGGAGCCGAACGTCGTCCAGAAATCAACGTTCTGACCGGTGGTAAGACTGCTATGCGGCGGGTTGGTGACCGTCGTCGTGCCGTTGAATACGCCTTCCATATGGGTCATGAAGGCGTTGACCTGATCTTTGGACAGGTTGGCGATGCTTCCCACCGGCGGCGTCTGCGTCGCCATGAAATGGTTCAGCTCATCATTATAAGCGGTCTTCAGCGTCGAACCATCGGCGAAATAGTCATCGACCGGCTTCACATCCGTATTCGTACCGGAAAACAGATATTCGCCATCGACAGCAGTGTTCGCGAAGCTGGTGAAATTGTTGAGCGCATTGGTAATTTTCTGGTTGACGGTGGCAAGCGTGGGCTGCGCGCTGCTCGTATTCGGCACCAGAACGCCGAGGATTTCCTGGGCGGCCTTTGCCATGCCGTCCAATGCCGTCTGCGACGATTCAAGACGTTGCGTGGCAAAGGAATTGACCGTGACAAGCGAAGAAATCCGCTCCACATCCCGATTGAGATCGAGGCTGCGGGCCGTATTGGCACCGAGAGTGACGCCGAGATCCGCGTGCTTGCCTGTCGTCAGTTCGGTATTGAGCTTGGTCATCTCAAGCTGGGCCTTGAGGATGGTGCTGCGCATGCTGTTCTGCATCGCCAGCGATGAAATGAATGACGTTTTCATCTTTTACCTCACCATGTCCATCAAGGACTTGAGCATTTCATCGACGGTGGTCACCAGCTTGGTGGCTGCCTTGTAAGACTGCTCGATATCCATGAGCAGCGACAGCTCCTCATCCAGGCTAACCGCCGTATTGTTCGAATAGGAGGCGGCGGAGCGCTCATAGAGCGCGCTTTTCGCTTCGTTCGCCGAAGTCGCACCGGATCGTTCCTGTTCGAGCCAACCCATCGAGTTGGTGCCGTATTTCAAGATGCTGGTATTCGTATCGATACGTGTCGACGCGGCAAAATTCATGGGCGCGTCGAATGCGGTCACATAGCTGTCGATCAGGGCGGAAAAGCCAGTGCCGCCCGTAGCTGTGGTATTGACAATATAAGCGGTACCGTTGATGCCGCCGTCGCGCAACAATTCCGGGTTTCCACCTTTCGAAATAATTAACGCGGAGTTGACGTTAATGCTGGCAGCGAGTCCCGGAACGATAACGCCAGCGGCAGGAATCTCGCTTGTGGCCGTTGCTCCCGCCCATGTGAACAGGCCAGGTTTCGCCGTCAGGGGCGTCGCGGGCGGTGCCGGCTGCGTGATCGGCTTTTCCGCAAACATGGTGATCAGGCCGCGAGCGATTTCGTCGAGCTGGCTCTGCATGGTCGGTGCCAGATCGTCACGAACCTGCATCAGACCCTGCAGCGACCCTTCCGCTGTCGTGTTGCTGCCGTTGCCGGCCTTGAGCGCCACGCCATCGACATAGATCGCATTGCCCGTGGTCGTCGCATCGTAGCCCGGCTGCGCCTTGAAGGTGACCTTGCGCGGCACGACTTCGAAGAGGGTCGCACCTTCCGTGGTGTAAAGCGCCACATCGTTGTTTGGACGATTGACGACATTGATGCCCATGATGGACGAAATGTCCTTCAACAAGGTCTCGCGCTGGTCAAGGGCGTCGCTCGGATCACCGCCGATCGCCGTCTGCGCCTTGACCTCGTTATTGGCTTCCTCGAATTTTGCAAGCAGGCCGTTCAGCTTGTCGACCTGAAGGGAGATTTCCTTGTCGGCACGCAGACGCATCGCCTGCAATTCGGAAGACGCCTTGTTCAGGGAACTGGCGACATCCGCAGCCGAGGTCACAGCCGTCGCCGCAAGGGCAGCATTGCTCGGCTTGGCGGCGTAACCGCTCAGGCTCTTCAGCAATTCCTTCATGTAGGTAGACGGCGAGCTTTCATAATTGTTGCCGCCGAAAATGCTCTTCATCTCCTCAAGGCCGGTCAGAACGGTGTTCTGACCGGTGGCCAGCGAGGCGCTGGAGATCGTCTGCCTGAGAAGACTTTCATTCTGGGCACGGCCATTGGAGACGATACTCGCTCCGGCCATGGTCGTGCCGAGAATGGCGGTTCGCTTGACGTAATTCGCATTGCCGACATTGGCAATATTCTTCGAAGTAACGTCTGTCTGCTTACCTGTATTATTGAAAATCGACTGCGCAGTATTCATTGCTGACGTGAGCGACATTCATCTGTCCTCGTAGGAATTACTATCTCTTCAGATTGATCAGGACGTCCATCAAATCCGATCCAGTCTGGAAGACCTTCGAATTCGCGGTATAGATACGCTGGGATTCAATCATGTCGGTGAGTTCACTGGCGATATCGACGTTTGAGCCTTCCAGTGCACCCTTCTGGATGTAACCAAAGCTGCCCGTCTGCGCGAAACCGATGGTAACGACGCCCGACTCGTTGCTGGGCAGATAGACGTTGCCGTTCTGCGGGCTGAGGTTGTCGACGCTCGGCACGGTTGCCAGCGCCAGCTGGTAGATGTTGCGGCGGCCACCATCCTGATAGACTGCCGTCACCACACCGTCCTTGCCGATTTCGACATCCTTGATCTGGCTCGGACCGTTACCGTTCAGGATTGCGGTGCCGGGCGTGAACTTCGAGGAGAACTGCGTCATTTCGGACAGATCGATCTTGATCGACTGCGCTACGCCGCTGACCTGATCGTCGATGGTGATGGATGTCGGAGATGCAGGGGTTCCGGTTTTCAGCTTGTTGGTCGCCGGATCGAAGACCAGCGTTACCTTCTCCTGCACCAGATTTGCAGCCGGTGTTGCCGTGTAAGGGAAGCCGCCATTCGTCGACTGATCCTGACGATAGACCGACACTTCCCATTGCGGGTTGCCGGACGTGTCATTGTCGATGCGCGTATAATAGAAATCGTAAAGGACTTTGGCACCACCGCTGTCGAATGCCGTCAGCGATGTTTTTGCGCCGATCTTTGCGGTTGCGACGTTGTCAATGGGGCGCGAACCTGCCGGTACGATTGCTTCGTCACGGTTCAGGTTGGCCGGGAAGCTACCCTGCGTCGAGGGCGATGCCGTCAGACCAAAATTGTTGACGTTGATGGCCTCGAGACCGGTAAAGCCGTTGACGACGGCAGCCGGCGGGTTGGAGCCGTAGGGGTAACCCATCAGCTGGAAGCCCGCTGCGTTTTCCAGATAACCTTCGGCATTCTTCACGAAGGAACCGGCGCGTGTGAGGTAAGGCGTGCCTGCACCATCCTGAACCACGAAGAAACCGTTGCCCTGAATGGCAAGATCGGTGCTCGAGGTGGTGTAGGAGAGGTTGCCCTGCTCGGAAATGCTGTAGCGTACATTGGACTGCACGCCGCCGGAGGCATAGCTGCCCGACGAGGAGGGCAGAACGAGCGAGGAGAACGACGTCGATGCGCGCTTGTAGCCGGTGGTGCTTGCGTTGGCGATGTTGTCGCCCACGGTGCCCAGCTTGTTCGCCTGCGCATTCATGCCGGACACACCGGTTCGCATAGTGCCGAAAATACTCATTCAAAAACCCTCGTGGTCATCTTTCAGGGAGAAGGTAAAGCGTTTGGCTTGCGTGAAGCTGTCTGAAATACCGCGTTTGAAAAAGACCACGCGGGTCAATGAAGATCATTGCCAATCAATGCTGTAGCCGAGGAACCGCTTGGAATCGACCGGATCGTAGCCGAGCTTCTTGCGCAGCTTCTTGCGCAGCTTGCTGATGTGGCTTTCGACGACATTCTCTTCGACGTCATCATCGAAGATGCCGTAGATGGCATTGAAAATCTGCGTCTTGGAGACGCGGCGTCCGCGATTGGCGATCAAATATTCAAGGATGCGGCGCTCGCGGCGCGGCAAGGGAAATACTTCGCCACCGACTTCCGGATCACGGCCATCGGAGAAAACCCGGATAGGTCCGGCATCGGTAAAGTTCGAAATGACCTGCAGCCGGCGACGGATCGCCGCCGCACGCGCCAGGATTTCACGGGGGTGAACCGGCTTGCGCACGACATCGTCGACGCCGCTGTCGAACAGTGCCAGCGTCGATTCCAGCGAGGGCTGGTCGCTGACCGCGATAACCGGCGCCGTCGTGCGATCCCTGATCGCCTTCGGCAAAGAGAAGCTCCGGTCGCCCTGGCCGATCAAGAAGGCCTCCACGGCCGCAAGATCGCTTTCCGCTGCCGTCGAGACCCATTCCCCGAATTCGACCGGATCGAACCCGGTCGAGGGAATGCCCTCACGCCCAAATAGAGATGTATAGCCGTCTTTAACGAGCTCGCGCTCATCAACCACTACGATCATTCGTCCGCCTCCGAATCAGTGTGGTGTTTTCCAATAAGGCATTGGTACGAATCGGGGGATTCAGCGACAACTGTAGGAAATCATCGATAGATATTAATAATTGATTAACTATTTTGTGCCGATTTGATCTATATATAGTGGTTGTTAACCATATATGGCACAAAATTTTTGTGTAAAAATTTTAAAATTCCCAAAAAACCGCTTGCAGCGCCTTTTTTCGATCAATCTATCGCCACATTTCAAATTACGAGTCCTGCGGTTCTTAAAGACAATTTCAGGTTGTCAACCGTCGCAGAAATTTTTCGCGTTGGCAGTCCATTTTCCGTAGCCCGTCGCCACCAGATTGGCGATGACCCGGCAGACATATTTCTTCTGCGCCGGATCGTTATTGGGGCCGGCATGATAACGCGCGACCGCCATGGTCCAGGTTTCATGCCTGTTGTGAAGGTTGCGCAGGAACATGGCGGCATATTCGACATTGCGGCGCGGATCGAACATTTCGCGCGCGGATGTGAAGTTTTCGCCGTGAAAATAGTGGTTTATCTGCATGCATCCGAGGTCGATCAGCTTGGCGCCATTGCGCTTCGCCGCCTCGAAAGTGGTCAATGCCTCCTCCGTGGATGCGGCAAATACCGGTTTTCCTTCAATATTCATGGCATTGGGGTCAAGCCGTCCCTTGCGGCCCGTCTCGGTCAGGCCAACGGAATAGAGAATTCCCTCCGGCACGCCATATTTGCGGGCGGCGGACTGGATTTCTCTTTCACAGACACCTGATGTTGCCGAAGCCGAGGCTTTTTCAGAGGTAGACGCCATTGTCAGCAGAAGAACGGCCAGAGCCGAGAGCGCCATCCATGCCTTCATTATGCACCCCCAAATTATCACCATTGCCTTGCCGGCCATCCCGTGCGCCGGACTCGTCACGGTTGCGCCCTGCAGCGGCCTGCTGGCCCTGCTGCTGCGCCTGCTGATTTTGCTGATTGTTGCCTTGTGTGCCCGTTTGGTCACTCTTGTCGGAAGAAGCGATGCTGATCGTGATGTTATCGACCGTCAGACCCTGCGCTTTCAGGCCATCAAGGATGCTCTTGCTGTCTTCCTGAAGCTTTTTATAGGCCGCAACGCTCTCCACCGTCATGTGAACGGCGAGCTCGTCGCCGGCCAGACGCAGCGACATCGTCACCGATCCAAGCTCGATCGGCGTCATATGCAGCTTCAGCGTATGGACAACCTTGCCTGTGCTGCTCTGGGCAGCGGCGTTGGAGAGCGACGAACCGGGCTGCATCGCGCTGACCCATTCCGGATCATTGGCGATGAGACCGGTCAATGCGGATGCGTTGGTCGATGGCGCCAGGCCGATGAACCGCCGTGAATCGAGCACCGTTATCGTATCCGCCGCCTTGCCGGTGCTTTCCCGGGCATCAAATTCAACGCGGCCTTCGCGCTGAACCGTGCTCATGTCGAGGGCGCGGGACGTGCCTGAACGCGCTGAGGCGAAGCGGAATGCCGAAGCACCATTTTCGCTATCCGAGCCGGATTCGGCCTCATTGCCAGCAAGCTCGGCTCGTGTCGGCATGTCCTTGGGCGAAGGCTCCGTCTTGCCACGGACGGTCTCGGTCCTGTCGGATTTGACCGGATCAGCCTTGCCGGCGATCGCCTGTGCGATCTCCTCAAGCGGTGTCTTGGCCGTCGCGATATCGCCGACATTGGTCGCGATCGTATTCATATCCGCCAGTTTCGGCTCAATGGCATCCGCCGTCGTTTTCGTATCCTTGTCGGCGTCGTCCTTGAGCTTCTTGCCGGTCTTGCCGTTTTCGACCGATGTGCGCGCCGGTTTCCCCGCGTTCTGAAGTTCGGCTGCCGTCTCATGGCTGCGACCTTCTGCGGAATGGTCGTTACCGATCACATTCAGGAAGGTCGAAGGCCGCTTCACCGGTGTCTTTGCTTCTTCTTCGCCACCTTCGGGCTGCGCGTGCTGCTCCTCAGCCGAACCTGCTTCCTGCTGATGGCGCGAATGCTGTGCCTGCGTTGGGCGCTCATCGCGAACGGTGGACAGGGCCTCGCCGAAACTTCCGCCCCTGGCGTCGTCCCTGACTGCAGCGCTGCCGGCACGCGGATCATTATATGGCGCATTCACTATCGCGTTGATGGTTCCGTCGATCATGGTGCCCCCTCGCCTTTCTTCAACAGGCTATCGATTTCATCAAGCTTGCTGCGGCCGCTCGTTACGAGTTGCCGCACATTCTCGCCCTCATCGTCAGCCTTGTGGGTTTCAACCCGCCATATGCTCTTTTCTCCAGTGCCAGCTGTCCCATTCGAGGATGGGTTCTGTCTGGCGTCCTGCTGGGTAGTCGCAGCGCCGACCTCGGCGCCGGGCTGCCCCGGCTGCAACGAGGGTGCGCGGACCACCTGCTCGGCGATCGCCCTTGCTGCATCCCGCAGCGCCCTGTCGCGATCTGAAAGCTGCCCTTCGGGGATCTGCACGATCGTCTCGATCGCACTCACCACATCGGGCGTGCCGATGTTGGAAAGGCTTTCATAGAGATTTGCCTGTGCTTCCGGCTGGTCCGGCAGGGCGGGAGACAGAGCTTTCGCCTTCAGCGCCGCCATGCGTGCCAGCCCGTCCTTGCCGCTGATCGCCGCCAGACGGGAGAGGCGCAGATAGGCTTCCTTCTGCCTTTCCGTGTCCATCATGGCGAATGTTTCCTGTATCGCTTCCTCGCTGATGGAATCCGCCCGCTTGACCACCAGCGAGACCAGAAGATCCGCAAACTGGCTGGCATATGGCGAATGCAGGAATCGCCGCGCGTAGCGCTGCGCATAATCGACACCGCGCGCCGCATCGCCGTCTTCAACCGCAATCGCCAGCGAGCGGCGAAGGGCCGCCTCCTCGACGATGGTGCCTGGCGCTTCGAGCCGGGCTATGTCGTAAAAACCGAGGGCCGCCAGCGGATCACGCGGGATCGTCACATTGCCGCCGATCAGTGCCAGGTAGGCGCCGATCCGCGTGCCGCGATATTCCGGCACCATGGCTGCAATGCTCTGCGCCACCAGCGTACCCTTACCCGAGAGGTATTTGCGCAGGATATCGGCGACGCGACTGTCGAAATTACCGTCCACATCGCGCGCGACCAGCAATTCCAGCGTCGCCGGATTGCCGCCGCTCATGGCATAGACAAGCGCCGCATCGACATTACGCGGATCCTTGAAGATCGCCGATGGTGCACTTTTAAGCCGCTCATCGATCGTCTGGAGCAGGAACCGCTGCATTTCCGTTGCCGAATGGTCGCCCATGGCAACCGAATCCTGCACGAATTGCAGGGAGCGCAACATGGCGTAGGGCATGAGGCTGTCTTGCGATTGCGAGAATGCCTTGATCGGCTCCGCACCGAGACCGCAAAGCGTCGCCGCGAGAAAAAGCCAGCGTTTCGAGGATTTCGTCACACTCACCCCCGATCGGCCTCAAGCAGGATTTCGATACGGCGGTTGGCATCCGCCAGAGGGTCTGCCGGCACCTGCAATCTGCGATCCGCAAAGCCCGAGACCTGTTTCACCCGCTCTTCCGACAGGCCGCCACGCACCAGCATGTAATAGGCGCTGTGGGCGCGATCCATTGAGAGCCGCCAGTTGTCATTGGCTTCGCCCTTGAACTGTCGTCCGTCGGTGTGGCCGCGGATCACCACGCTGCCGCCCCGTTCCTGAAGCAACTTGCCGATCTTTTCCATGGCCAGAACCATTTCACCCCGCGGCACGGCCGATCCGACATTGAACATCGGCGTCTCCGACTGGTCGGAAATGGTGAGCAGCAATCCACCTTCGGCCGGCGTTACCACCAGGCCTTCAGAGAGCTTGCCGGTAATGCCTGAAATCTGCTTTTCGATTTCTTCGCGCAGCGTGTCGGCCTTTTGCCATTCGGCATCAGTGGCCTGCTGCTCGTCTGGCTGAGATTTTGCGAGTGCTGCCTGCTCGGTGGCGTCCGGGCGCTGCTGCGGTACAACGGCGGCAACTTCCATCGGCTTGCCGTCCTGCGAATGATCCGCGGGCTTTTGAGAGGCTGCGGCTAACACCGCTTCGGCATCCTTGGCGGCATCTTGCTGCTTCTCCGCCGTCTGCTGCGGCTCCGTCGGGTTCTGCTGCTGGTCGGCGCGGGTGATCTTCACCTGCTGGGTCCAGAAATCCGGGTCGAAAGGATCGCGATAGGCTTCACCACCGCTTGCGCCCGTCGCCGGGCCGGAATCAGCAGCACCGCCCTCGCCCTTGGCGCTGACATTGGCCTGCTGCCCGACCTGCTGGGCGATTTCCGCCAGTACCGAATAGGGGTTCTCGAAGAAGTCGGCTTCCGAGAAATTCGACTGTTCGCCAGTCTGGGACGTCAGGTCCTCGCCCGTCGCCGCGGCAGAGCCCTGGGTCACCTTTTCCGCCTTGATATTCGACTGGTCCTTTTTCTCGACACCCTCTTCCTTGTCCACGGGCTTTTCCAGCCCCTTGGACGAGGGTTTTTCATCGGACAGTTTTATCGGATTGAAATAGCTGGCGACCGAGGCTTTGGTCTCCTCATTGGCGGCATTGACCAGCCACATGACGAGGAAGAACGCCATCATGGCCGTCATGAAGTCGGCATAGGCGATTTTCCAAGCACCGCCATGGGCGCCATCGTGTCCGCCCTTGTGGCGTTTGACGATGATGATCTCGTTTTTGCCGTGGTGGTGATTTTCGCCTTCACTCATTTCATCACCTTGCGAAGACTGGACGCCCAGGCCGACATGCGGGTCACGAACACGCTTTCGCCCAGTTCGACGGAAAGGTCGATGTCCGTGGTCTCGGTAAATTTCATCGTTTCTTCTTCGAAGCCCGGTTGGGCCTTCAAATGCTCGAACAAATCTCTGGGACCTTTGACGACAATCGTGACAGCCTCGCCATCCGGCATGGAAGCGCGCACGACATCCGCCAGCGCCGAAACCGCCTTGAGCGACAGCTCTTCCGTCAGAACCGGGGCAAGGATACCGGCCGTCTGTTCGCTGAGATTGGCCGCGATCGCATCGATGCCCTCACGCAGACCACGGGACAGGAAAACCGCGATCTCCTCGAGGTAGACGGAACGCAGGGCCTCCAGTTCGGCCGCATGGGAAGCCAGTAACGCGTCCTGCTCGGCCTGCATCTTCTCAGTGATTTCCCGGGTCGCATCGTCGCGGCCACGCGCATAGGCAGCCTGTTTTTCGCTTTCGACATCGACGGTCTCGAACTCATCGAAACCGGCAGCGACATCATCGAACCCGGACATGCCCTCGGCATCCGCCAGCGGATCGCCAAACGCCAGCCCGGCGGGCTGGCTGTCACCGAAATCCTTGAGATATCTTGCAATAGAGGCGCTCATGCGCGCCCCCGGCAAAACTGGCCAGAGAGGCGAGACATGTTTCCTTGCCTGCGATTTAAGCCGTTTGGCGGCACCATCGTCATCCTTGCTACCCTGTCCGTCTCTTCCATTGCTCCGGCCGGATCACGCCATGCGATCCAGCCGATATTGCCCCGACGTTAGGTGTTCAAACTTGTGCGAGGATGAAGGCGGCCTGTTCCGGAAGCCCGCGCCTTGTCTCCGCGTCTTGTCTCCGCGCCTGCCCACGCCGGGCCAAACCCTTACTTGAAGAGCTGGAGGATATTCTCCGCGTTGGCATTGGCGATCGAAAGCGACTGTATGCCGAGCTGCTGCTGCGTCTGCAGCGCCTTCAGCCTGGTCGATTCCTCGTTCATATCCGCATCGACGAGACGACCGATGCCCTTGTCGATCACGTCCATCAGGCTCGAAACGAAGTTTTCCTGCATATCGATGCGGCTCTGCAGCGAACCAAGGCTGGATGCCGCGCTGGTCATCGCTTCAAGCTGTCCGTCGACAAAGGACATCATCGCATCCAGCACATCGGCTTCGGTATATTGCTCTCCCGTCATCGTTCCCATTTTCTGGGCGAGGTCGGTCAGCTTGTTGATGTCGAGCGTCGATACCGAGATTCCGAGTTTGCGGGTGTCGGGATCGACTGCCGCGGAAATGTCGTAGTACCAGTTGGTGTTCGGCGATGTCGTCGTTGCGACCGGTGTGGTGCTGTCGGTGGCCGGAGCGGCGGCACTTGCCGGATCCGTAGAGGTGAGCTTTACCCAGACGCCGTCACCGATCTTCAAATATCCCTGGGTACTGGCGGCATTCGTATAAATACCCGTTGCCTTGAGACTGAAGCCGGCCAAAGCAGCGACCTCGCTGTCCTTCAGCGTAGTAACCACGTAATTCTTGTCGGTGACTGTCGGAAGTGCAGGTAGCGCGGGCGTGTCCGTCGTGCGCATCGTGACCGACGTCTCGTTCTTCCGGAGGAAGCGGGCCTCGGTGTCGAGAATGCCGAATTTTCCGCCGCTCAGATCGAACAGCACGGTGCTCGAATCAAGCGAATAATCGACAGTCGTTACGCCCACCGAGCCTGCAGCGGTGCGGGTAAACGAGGCAACGATCTTCTTGATGGTCGGCTCTTCGGCAGCCGGTGTCTTGCCATCGCCGATTTTCGCCTGGAGCCAGTTTTCGCCGGAGAAGGAGGCCGATTCGGAAATGCTTTTCAGCTGGTCCTGAAGCTGCTTGATTTCTTCCTGGATCTTCGTCCGGTTGCTACCTACGCCATAGGCGGCGACCAGCTTCGCCTTCAAAGACTTGACTGTCTCGATGGCGCTTTCAACGGCCTCGAAGGCGGTGTCGACCTTGGCGGCTCCCAGACCCAGCGCGTCCTGTACGGCCGAAAGCGCCGTGTTGTCGGAGCGCATGGTCGTGGAGATAGACCAATAGGCCGCGTTATCCGCCGCCGTCTCGACACGGTAACCCGAAGAGACACGCGCCTGCGTTGTCTCAAGGCTCTTGTCGATCATGCGCAAGGTTTGCAGCGCGGCCATTGCCGCCGCATTGGTCATAATGCTGGTCATGGGTTCCACCCAATTCAAAATGTAAGAAGAAATCCGGCGCAGCGCCGAAAACGAGCAGGAGCATCATGCGCATCGGCGATGGTTGAAATGAGCCACCGCGACCTGCCGTTCGTTAACAAATCGTTAATTCGATAGGTACCAAACAACAACGCTGATTTGCAAGGCGTTCCTCGCTTCGCCGGAGCGGTTTCGCATAAAGCGGCAGGCTTCAGGCAAGCTCGGGCAAAAAAGCGATCAAACAAAACCGTTGCGACCGCCAATTCGGCAGTCGCAACGGATAATTATCCGGTTATGATGTTCAGGCCGCCTCGCCCTGATGGGCCGGAACGAATCGGGCCGCCATCAGGCTTCTGCGCAGGAACTCGGTATTCTCATCCGGATTTTCCGACGGGTTCTGAAACGAAACATGATTGATCTCGACCGCCGCATGTTCATTGGCGAGAATCAACTGCGCATAGACCGTGGCGCCTTTCGGTTTGATTTCGAGATCGAGAACGATCTCCGGGGCGCCTTCCCATTCAAGCTTGTATTCGCCACCCGCACCGAAATTGATCGTGCCGGGATGATAATAAAGCTCCGCGGCGGAAGAGACGAGGTCGGCGATGCTGCCATAGCACTCGAATCTGAGCAACGAAATCAGGTCTGCCGGGTCTAGCAATCGTAATTCGGTAGCGATCGGGTTGATCGCCTCTGCGACGATCATTTCCCGCTGTTCAGAATAGGCGGATTTTTTCATTGGTTTTATTGAACCCGTATTTTCGATGACTTCATGGCGTAAACCCGATGAACGAGCTCAGCCACAGCCTTATAAAAGGCTGGTGGAATCACACTATCGATCGAGACTTGCGCAAACATGGAGCGTGCGAGCGGTGGGTCTTCAAAAACGGGGATATTGTTTTCTTCCGCAATCTCGCGGATTTTCAATGCGATAAGGTCCTGGCCCTTGGCGACGACAACAGGCGCGTCACCTTCTTCGCGCACGTAACGCAACGCCACCGCAAAGTGTGTCGGGTTGGCGATGACAAGTGTTGCGCGCGGCACATTGTTGATCATGCGGCGGCGGGCGCGATCGCGGGCGATAGAACGCTGGCGGGATTTGACCACAGGGTCGCCCTGTGATTGCTTGTACTCTTCCTTCACCTCGTGTTTCGTCATTTTCAGCTGGCTGAACCAGTGGTGGCGCGTCCACAAAAGATCGACGGCGGCAAGCAATGCGGTCGAAAGCAGGATCACGACCATCATTTTCTTGACGATCTCGACGACCCTGACAAAAATCACCTGCGGATCGGAAAACATCAGGTCGATGAGGCTGTAGAAATCGCCGCGCAGCGACATGAACATGATGATCGAGACGATCAATATCTTGAACAGCGACTTGCCGAATTCCACGAAGCCCTGCTTGCTGTAAATGCGCGTGACCCCCTTTGCGGGCGAGATGCGCGACCATTGCGGGCGCACCCTCTCAAGCACTGGCGATGGCAGGTTCTGGAGAAACGACGAGGCAAGGCCGAAGACGATGAACATGATCATGGCCGGCATGAGCAGATAGGCCATGGACGTGCCGAGGAAATAAAGCAGAGACAGGGCATCAGGCCGGGTGCTGAGGTCCCATTGTTCGGGCTGACCGAACAGGTCTTTCAGCGTGACGCCAAGACGGCCGGCGCCATCGGGCAAAAAGAAGACCAGATAACAGTAAAATGCGAGCGACGAGGCAAAGATCGGCACTTCCCGAGAGAAGGGAAGATTGCCCTTCTCAGCCGCATCGCGGAGCTTTTTCTCCGTCGGGGCTTCTGTTTTACTGTCCTTGTCCTCATCGTCTGCCAAGGCACGTTCCCGGGATCATAAAAAAGGCCCGCCGATCCCGGCAGGCCGTCATCCCGAAACTAGCGTCCGGGGCCGGCCATCGCAATGGCCGGTTCTGCCCGAAGGGTGGGTTATCAACCGGCTTCCGCTCAAGCGGCGGCCGATTGTTCTTCCGCGCCGGCTTCCTTCAGCTGAATCTGGCCGGAATTGGCCAGACGGATAGCCTCCTGGGCAACTGCGCGGCGGGCGATCGCCACTTCGCGGGTGTTGACCGAGGCCTGCGGTACGGCAAGATCCGATTCGATCATGCGGCGCTGGCGCGGGCTGATGCTGGACAGCACACATTCCTTGATTTCCATCGTGGCGCCACGCAGCGCCATGGTCAGAACGTCGGCCGAAACATCGTTGAGCAGCATGACGCGGCTGCGCTGCGGCATGAACATGAGGTCGTCGAAAAGGAAGATCTTCGGCTTGACCTTGTTTGCGGCTTCCTTGCTCAGTGTTTCGAGCGAGCTGAGCAGCGTATCGACCTGCGGCTTTTCCAGCTCGTTCATCAGATCGGCAACCTTTGTGGAGCCGCCTGCATTGCGTTCCGCTTCGATCTCGTTGATCAGATTGATCACACGCTTCTCGATGATCTGGGCAGCCGTCGGGCTCACTTCCTTCATGTTCACCGTGCGGTTCATGATATCGGCGCGCTGCTCTTCGGGAATGGTCAGGAGAACCTTGGCACCGAAGGATGAGGGCAACATGGAGAGGATATAGGCGATGGTCTGGGGATGTTCGCGCAGCAGGAACTTGCCGACGAATTCCGGCTCCGCTTCCTGCAGGCGATCCCAGATCGAGGCTTCATAGGCCTGGAAGGCTGCACGACGACCGAGAAGGCTGTCCACCTCTTCAGGGGTCAGGCCTTCTTCGAGAATGCTTTCGATTGCCTTGGCATTGTCCATGAGACCCGTTCCTTCGGTGAACAGGTCTTCGAACTCCGCCACGATCTGCGCAAGTTCATCGGGAGGAATGACGCGCAGGGTCTGGGCCGAGGAAATGATCATCTGCAATTCGTGCTGCGTAAAAAACTTCAGCAGCTTGCCGGCGACGCCCTTGCCCATGGCAAGCAGCACCGCGGCCGCCTTGTCGGCCTGAGACAACGGCTTGCCCGCAAGGGGGTTACCGAAATCCTCGAAGTCCATCATGGTCTTTCCTCTCCGTCCCCACAGGGATCAGGCTTTTCTGGTACTCATTACTTCAATCAATTTTACGCCGAAGCGCGTATCGTCGTCTTCAAGTACCGTTATCTCACCGCGCGCAATACGGCGGCCATTCACCATGATCTCGACGGGCTCGCCAATCTTGCGGTCAAGCGCAATCGTCGCACCCTCTTCGAGGCTCATCAGTCCCGAAACCAGCATACGGCTGGTGCCGAGAACGATCTGGACATCGATCGGGATGTCCATGATCAGTTCCATGTTCTCGGACAATCCGCTGCCAAGCGGCGCCTTCACACCCGCGACCTGCGGGGTGGTGGCGAAATCATCCATCGCAAAACTGGCCGCTCCGCCACCGAAGGCGGAAAGGTCGGTATCATCGGAAGCGTCGTCCGTGCTTCCGAAATCGCCGAAGTCGCCAAAATCGGACAGCGAACCTTCCGCGTCCGTCTTGAGGACGCCACGCAGATCGCCGATAGCCTGGTCGATGTCGCCGGCATCTTCCAGCGACGGCAGCTCCGCATCATCGGTCAGAGGTGTTTTCTTCGTAGCCATGCGCTGATTATTCCCTTTGAAACTTGCGTCAGCCTGCCCAGAGCCCAAAAAGGGCGGGCAGGATTTTAACCCATCAAATGTCGCAAAATCTCGTCGTCCGTGCTGACATTGTTCTTCACCCGAACCATGTAGCGCTCACCGGACTTGCCGAATTCGCAATTATAGAGCTTGGAGCCGTTGGCGCTGACCTCGACGCCGATATCGTCCTGCTTCAGATCCTGAAACGGAATGACATCGCCGGCCACCAGTTTGGAAATCGTCCGCAAGGTCAGCGTTTCGAGCTTGATGCGCGCCTCGAGCGTTACCTGCGATCTCTTCACCTGCTGCGAGATCATTTCCATCCATTCCTCCTGCTTCTTCAGCGCCTGGGCCGAAGCCTTGGGCGCGACGATGGAGGTCTTGAGCAGGGGCCGCTGCGGCACGATGAGAGAAAACTCCGACGAAACCTTGCCGATATCGATCTTCATGCGGATGCTGACGCCGTAAAGGCCGGCAATCATCTCGTCGAAGGCGCTCTTTCCATTGGCACTGAACGGCGGGTCGATCGTCGCCTCGAAGCCGCCCGGCGCGTTGACGCCCGAACGCAGGACGCCCGCGATGCGGCCGAGAACCATGGCCGCAAGGTCAAGTTCGATATGCGACAGGTTGCGCTCGTCAGGTTCGCCGATGGTGTCGGGTGCGGCACCCAGCATGCGCTCCATGAGCGCGATGACAAAGCCGTTGCCGACCGCCATCATGAAATTGGGGCACCAGTTGCGCAGCGAACAATCGGCAACCGAGACGTTGTGCCCGACATTGGCGATGAGATCGGTCATCAGCCCCGATTCGGAACCGATATATTCGACGTCGATCGCGATGCCGGTCTCGCTGTGAAAGATATCAGGCAGGAATTCGCTGTAGAGATGGCCGATGTCGGAACCGATCCTGGCGATCGTCTTGCGATCGGAAAGCCCACCGGTGAGTTGCGCGAGCAGGGCCGTGTCGATGGCGGGGGCTCTTTGCGCTGCAGCTTTTGCCATGGTCATGCCGCCTTGTTTTCGCCGCCGGGATTCATCATCTCCTGCTCGACGGCGTCGATGGACGGCCGCTCGTAGTTGGAGATGGTCTTGCGGCCGTATTCAAGCGCGACCTGCGGCACCGAACCGTTCATGTAGGCGATCAGCGTCTGCTTGACGATGATGTAGAGGCGGTGCTGCTTGGAGCGGACGATCTTGACCTGCGATGCGAGCGGGTTGCAGATCGAGTAGGACAGGATGATGCCGAGCATGGTGCCGACGAGTGCGGCGCCGATCAGGCCGCCCAGCACTTCCGGCGATTCGTTGATCTTGCCCATGGCCTTGATGACGCCGAGAACCGCCGCGACGATACCGATGGCGGGGAAGGAATCGCCCATGGTGGTGATCGCGTGGTAAGGCTTCAGCTTGTCGTAGAGGATGGTTTCGATTTCTTCATCCATCAGCGCCTCGATTTCGTGGCTACGGGCATTGCCGATGATGATGAGGCGAACGTAGTCGCAGATGAACGAGGTCAGTTCCTTGTTCTTCAGAACCGAGGGCGCCGACTGGAAGATCGAGGATTCTTCCGGATTGTCGATGTGCGCTTCGATCTCGTTGCGCGATTTCGTGCGCAGATCGCGCATCAGCGAATAAAGCACACCGAGCACGTCGAGATAATTGCGCTCCTTCGGAACCGAATGTTTGAAGGCCTCGCCGAGCGCCTTGCCCGAATCTTTCACGACCTTCATCGGGTTCGCCATGATGAAGCCGCCAAGCCCCGCCCCGCCGATAATCAACAGTTCGAACGGCTGGATGAGGACGTCCAGATGGCCGCCCATCGCCATGTAGCCGCCGATGATGCAGCCGAAGGTGATTATAAGTCCAATTACAATATTCATTGATCGACCACGCCCGAACAGTGTTCCATGCCGCCATCTCTAGAAAATGTGGCTTGCGTGAACCTGTCCGCTACGCCTCTTTCATGCTTCTCCGGCAACCAGTTTCGCACAAGCAAGCTACGGCAATATGCCGGCAAAGGCGGACGTGCGCCTCGAGATCGGGATCAAACGAGAGCGGCGGTTCAGTGACTTCCACCTACACCAGCTACAGACTGATCAGTCAGGACATCGGCAAGTCGCTTGAACGCGTGTCGAAGCAGCCTGACGTGGCGCGCGAAACCGAATATTACCGCGCGAAGATCGGCGATGTGAAATCCATCGATGACTTCATGGCCGATACACGCCTTTATAATTATGCGTTGAAAGCCCATGGCCTCGAGGACATGGCCTATGCGAAAGCCTTCATTCGCAAGGTGCTGACGGAAGGCACCTCGGACAAGGATGCCTTCGCCAACAAGCTTTCCGACAATCGTTACGCGGATCTGGCGAAATCACTGAATTTTGCCGAGCTTGGAAAAGCTGCGACCGCGACCGAGGCTGCACAATCGGGCACCATCGAGAAATATACCCGCCAGACGCTGGAACAGACAGCCGGCGATGACAATAACGGCGTCCGGCTTGCCCTTTATTTCGAGCGCAAGGCGCCGACGATCAAATCAGGCATGGATTTCCTGGCCGATGACGCGCTCGCGCAGGTGTTCCGCACAGCCTTCAACCTGCCTGACGAATTTGCCGCTGCGAGTGTCGAAAAACAGGCCGCTCTCATCGAAAAATCCATCAAGATCAAGGATCTGCAAGATCCTGAAAAGGTCGGCAAGCTGCTCGAGCGTTTCACCATCATGTGGGAAATGCAAAACCCTTCGACGACCTACGACCCCCTGGCCGTTTTCGGCTCCTCCAGCGGCTACGGCATTTCCCCGGACCTGCTGATTTCCATCAACTCCCTGAAACTCGGAGGCAAATGATATGCAATCCGGACTATATGTCGCCCTGTCCTCACAGATCGCGCTGGAGCGCCGTCTCACCACCATTTCCGATAATATGGCGAATGTGAACACGGTCGGCTTCCGTGGCTCCGAAGTGAAATTCGACGAAATGGTTGCCAAGAACCACAATGACATGAATGCCAAGGTGGCCTTCGTTTCACAGGGTAACGACTATCTCTCCACCCGCCAGGGCGCTTTCGAGCAGACCGGCAATTCCTTCGACTTCGCCATCAAGGGCGACGCCTGGTTCTCGATGGACACGCCCGATGGCCAGATTCTGAGCCGCGACGGCCGTTTCACCATGCGCCCGGACGGCGCGCTGATCTCGTCGAACGGTTATCCCGTCCTCGACGCCGGCGGCGGTCCCATCCAGCTCAATCCGAATGGCGGACCGATCACCGTCGGGCTCGACGGTGCCATCAGGCAGAACGAGAATATCGTCGCCACGCTCGGCATCTTCAAAGCCGATTTCTCGCAAGGTTTCCTGCGCCATCCCAATAGCGGCGTGAAGCCCGTGGCCCAGCCGACACCGGTCGTCAACGATCACGAGGTCGGCGTCGTTCAGGGCTATCTCGAACAGTCGAACGTCAATGGCATTTCCCAGATGACGCAGCTCATTCAGGTCAACCGGGCCTTCGAGAGCATTTCCTCGCTGATGCGCGATACCGAATCCACCTTCGGCGAAGGCATCAAGACGCTTGGCGGCGCGCGTTAAGGAACTGAGCAATGACAATGCCGGAACCCATGCTCTCGGCTGAGGCTATTTCACCGAAACTTGCCCAGCTGGCGAGCCTCGCCGGACACTATGCCGATCCGGAGTTTTCGGTGGCGCCGGGCGGCCATGTCCGTACCATCGCCGCCGGACACTATACGGTTTCCGGCCTGTCGCGGCATGTGAGGCTCGGCGAGTTCGTCGCCCATCGCAGCACGACCGGCATCCATCTCGGCGAAGTCGTGCGCGTGGAGCCGGATATCTGCTATGTCTGCCCCATCGAACCCGGTGAACCGATCGGTATTCACGACACCGTCATCCGCAAGGGCGCTTTCCGTGTCGCGCCTGACGACAGCTGGTGCGGACGCACCATCAATGCGCTTGGCGAACCCATCGACGGCCAGGGGCCGGTTTCCTCCGGTACAGAGCGCCGTTCTATCTCCAACAATGCGCCACCATCCATGACGCGCAAGCGCGTGGAGACGCCTTTCAAGACCGGCGTGCGGGCAATCGATATTTTCTCTCCCTTGTGTCTCGGCCAGCGTCTCGGCATTTTCGCCGGCTCAGGCGTCGGCAAATCCACGCTGCTGTCGATGCTCGCCAAGGCCGACGCCTTCGACAAGGTAGTGATCGCGCTCGTCGGCGAACGCGGACGCGAAGTGCGCGAATTCATCGAAGACACGATGGGCGAGAATATGAGCAAGTCCATCGCCGTCGTTGCCACCAGCGATGAAAGCCCGATGCTGCGCAAGATGGCGCCGCTTTCCGCCGTCACCATTGCCGAGCACTTCCGCGACAAGGGCGACAACGTTCTTCTTATCATCGACAGCGTCACCCGTTTCGCCCATGCGATCCGCGAAGTGGCGGTTGCTTCGGGCGAGCCGCCGGTTGCGCGCGGTTATCCGGCCTCGGTCTTTACCGAACTACCGCGGCTTCTGGAGCGGGCCGGCCCCGGCGCCGAAGGCACCGGCACCATCACCGCCATCGTCTCTATTCTGGTGGATGGCGACAACCACAACGATCCGATTGCCGATTCGACCCGCGGTATTCTCGACGGCCATATCGTGCTGGATCGTAGCCTTGCCGAAGAAGGCCGTTATCCGCCGATCAATCCGCTCGCCTCGATCTCGCGTCTTGCCAAGAAGGCCTGGACGCCGGATCAGGAAAAGCTGGTCTCGCGCCTGAAGGCGCTGGTGCATCGCTTCGAGGAAACACGGGATCTGCGCCTCATCGGCGGCTATCGCCCCGGCACCGATCCCGATCTCGACATGGCGGTAAAGCAGGTCCCGATCATCTATGAAACGCTGAAACAGCTTCCGAACGAACCGGCGGCGCAGGACGCCTATGCTGATCTCGCGACAGCGCTACGTGGCGGAGTGCAGAACAATCAGCCGCAGGTAAACCCGAGAATGAGAGGCTGACGCCGTGAAAAAGAAAAAGATCGACAATGGCGACGTCGAGGATACACGGTCGCAGCCGCCTTTTTTCACGCTGGACCGCATTCTGGCCTGGACGGGAATTGGACTTGCCGCAGCTGCGGCCTTTTTCCCCTGGTATGTGTTCTTCAATGAAGACAAGTTTGGAATAAAGGTGGCGGGCGGTGACCGCACACGCGACCTGCCCCATACAGGCCCCCGGGAAGTCTTCAGCGTTTCGCCGATGGCCATGACCAACCGCAACAAGGAAGACATGCCGCAACCGGCCGAACTGCCTGATATGCTGACGACGGCGACAGTCAACGCCAGCGGCAAGGAAAAGCAGAACGATCTTGCCGCCGGCGTGGAAGACCAGCCTTTCCCCGGCCAGACTTCCTTTCGTTTGCTGCATGTTTCCAACGGCCGCGCGCTGATCGAGGATGGATCGGGCATGTATATGGTGCGGGTCGGCTCCACCCTGCCAGACAATGCGCTTCTGACCAAGATCGAGCAACGCGGCGGCGAATGGCAGATCGAAACGTCCTCGGGTAAAACCTATCGTCCTGAAAAGTAGACAATTTTTTCTTCCTTGAAAAAGGCGTGCCGCATCTGCCGGCGCGCCTTTTTTGTTTCACGGATGGCCGTTCTTCCGCCGTTCGGCGTCTTTGCCCCTCCCCGCAAGTCTGACGCAAGATTAGGTGCTTAGGTTCGGGCCATACGAGATGGAGAAGTCTATGCAACCGATTCAACTGTTCGATCTGGCATCCCGCCAAGCGGAATGGCTGAGCGTGAGGCAGGAAGTCGTGGCGACCAACATCGCCAACGCCAACACCCCCAAGTTCCACGCCAAGGATGTCAGCCCTTTCGAAGCGGTCATGCAGGCCACCAGCCAGCAGGTCGGCATGGCAAAGACCCATCCCGCCCATTTTGGCGCGAGCAACCTCAGCGAAAATATCGCCGTGCGCGACAACCCGGTCAATAACGAGATCGGCATGCAGGAGTCCGGAAATTCGGTCGCGCTTGCTGAGGAAATGACCAAGACGGGCGAGATCAAGCGGCAGTACGACCTGAACGCCAATCTCGTCAAATCCTTCCATCGCATGATGCTGATGACGGTTAAGAGGTAAACCATGGATCCCTTGAGTGCGGCGAGCAAGATCGCGGGCAGCGGCCTGGAGGTGCAGTCCACCCGACTGCGCGTCGTGTCCGAAAACATCGCCAACGCCAGATCGACCGGCGACACCCCCGGCGCCGACCCCTATCGCCGCAAGACCGTTACCTTCGGTTCCGAACTCGACCGCGTCAGCGGTGTGGAGCGCGTGACGGTGAAGAAGCTCGGCGTCGACCGTGGTGACTTCGTCAACGAATACGACCCCGGCAACCCGGCCGCCGACACAAACGGCATGGTGAAGATGCCGAACGTCAACATCCTGATCGAGATGGCCGACATGCGCGAAGCCAACCGCAGCTATGACGCCAACCTTCAGGTCATCCGCCAGACACGCGACCTCGTCGCTTCCACCATCGACCTTCTGAAGGCATCGCAATGATCGACGGCATCAAGCAACTCAGTTCCCTTTCGCTCACGCGCGGCGCAAGCGATATCTCCTCGCTGACCGAAAGCGTTTTCGGCAGCCAGCAGACGACGCCCGCCCAGCAGACGGGCGCAAGCTTCGCAAGCGTTCTCGGCAACGTATCGCTGGATGCGATGAACAACCTGAAGAAGGCAGAAGTCGCCTCCTTCGAAGGCATTCAGGGCAAGGCGAACACGCGTGAAGTGGTCGATGCCGTGCTTTCGGCCGAGCAATCGCTGCAGACCGCCATCGCGCTGCGCGACAAGATCGTGTCGGCCTATCTCGACATTACCAAGATGCAGATCTAGCCCAGCGGGAATATTGATATGAGAGCTCTTGCAATCGCCGCCACCGGTATGGACGCCCAGCAGACCAATCTGGAAGTCATCGCCAACAACATCGCCAACATCAACACCACCGGCTACAAGCGCGCGCGTGCGGAGTTCACCGATCTGCTCTACCAGACGGAGCGCATGCAGGGCGTGCCGAACCGCGCCAATCAGGCGATCGTGCCGGAAGGCGCCAATATCGGTCTCGGCGTGCAGACGTCTGCCGTCCGCAACATTCACACCCAGGGCAACCTGATCGAGACCGGCAACAAACTCGACGTGGCGATTATCGGACAGGGCTGGTTCCAGATCGAAGCGGCTGATGGTTCGACGCTCTACAGCCGCGCCGGCGCCTTCAACAAGAATGCCGACGGCAATCTGGTGACGGTCGATGGCTACAATGTCATCCCCAATATCAACATCCCGACCGACGCGCAGGACATCACCGTTACCCGCACGGGTCAGGTGACGGCCCGTATCGGCAACGCCGCAGACTTCACCGAACTTGGCCAGCTGACCATCGCCAACTTCGCCAACGAAGCCGGTCTGAAGCCGCTCGGCGACAACCTCTTTGCCCAGACGCCGGCTTCCGGCGACGCGGTCATCGGCGTGCCCGACGATCCGAGCTACGGCTACATCAAGCAATCCTACCTTGAAGGCTCGAACGTCGATGCCGTCAAGGAAATCACCGACCTGATCACGGCGCAGCGCGCCTATGAGATGAATTCCAAGGTCATCACCACCGCTGACGAAATGGCATCGATTGTCAGCAAGAACCTGAAGTAAGAACGGAAAGGCAGGCGGACATGAGGTTTGGCCGAAAAAATAACAGCTGCAGAACGGCGCTCGTCCGTATGTGCCTGGCGTCTGCCTTTTCACTTGTTGCCATGGCGCCGGCTTTCGCCCAGGCGCCGATGGCGCTGGTTCCCACACGCACCATCTATCCGGGTGAAACCATCTCGTCCGACCAGGTGAAACCGGTGGAAGTGACCAATCCCAACATTTCCTCGGGCTACGCGACCGACATCAGCGAAGTTGAGGGCATGATTTCCAAGCAGACTCTGCTTCCCGGCCGCACGATCCCGGTCGCCGCCCTGCGCGAAGCGTCGCTGGTGGTGCGCGGTACCAGCGTCAAGCTCGTTTTCACCATCGGCAACATGACGCTGATGGCCTCGGGAACGCCGATGACCGACGGCTCGCTTGGTGAGGTGGTGCGTGTGCGCAACATCGATTCCGGCGTGATGGTCAGCGGCACGGTCATGAAGGACGGAACCATTCAGGTGATGGCGAAATGAGATTGCTTCGTATCCTGGCCGCGGCCATTCTGTTTTCGGCCCAGCCGTTCCTTCCCGTACCCGCAGCCCACGCCGATACATCCCGTATCAAGGATATCGCATCGCTGCAGGCCGGACGCGACAACCAGTTGATCGGATACGGTCTCGTCGTCGGCGTCCAGGGTACGGGCGACAGCCTGCGCTCCTCACCATTCACCGAACAATCCATGCGCGCGATGCTGCAGAACCTCGGCATCACCACGCAGGGCGGCCAGTCGAATGCCAAGAACATCGCCGCCGTGATGGTGACGGCAAATCTGCCGCCCTTCGCCAGCCCCGGCAGCCGTGTGGACGTGACGGTCAGTTCGCTTGGCGACGCCTCTTCGCTTCGCGGCGGCACGTTGATCATGACCTCGCTTTCCGGCGCAGACGGGCAGATCTATGCGGTTGCGCAGGGAGCGCTGATCGTCAACGGCTTTTCGGCGCAGGGCGATGCCGCGACGCTGACGCAGGGCGTCACCACATCCGCGCGCGTGCCGAACGGCGCGATCATCGAGCGTGAATTGCCGTCCAAATTCAAGGATTCGGTCAATCTGGTCCTTCAGCTGCGCAATCCCGATTTTTCGACTGCGGTGCGTGTTGCGGACGTTGTCAACGCCTTTGCCCGCGCCCGTTACGGCGATGGTATCGCCGAGCCGCGCGATTCGCAGGAAATCGCGGTGCAGAAACCCCGCACCGCTGACCTCACCCGGCTGATGGCGGAAATCGAGAACCTGACCGTGGAGACGGATACGCCCGCCAAGGTCGTGATCAACGAACGCACCGGCACGATCGTCATTGGCGCGGATGTGCGCATCTCCCGCGTTGCCGTCAGCTATGGAACGCTGACCGTGCAGGTGACGGAATCGCCGCAGGTCATCCAGCCGGAGCCCTTCTCGCGCGGCCAGACCGCCGTGCAGCCGCAGACGGACATCATGGCGCTGCAGGAAGGCAGCAAGGTCGCCATCGTCGAAGGTCCTGACCTTCGCACGCTGGTTGCCGGTCTCAACAGCATCGGGCTCAAGGCGGATGGCATCATATCCATCCTGCAAGGCATCAAATCCGCCGGCGCCCTTCAGGCGGAGCTTGTGCTGCAATGATGGAACTTCTTAAAAACCAAGCCCTGCCGAATGGTCTTGTCCGGTTCGCAGCCGTTGCCTCCCTGCTTTTCCTGCTGCCGGCCGCCGGCGCCGAAAGCCAGCAGAACGTGGTGTCGGAACTGAGCACGCAGGATGAAATCCAGAAATTCTGCACCAACATCGCCGATGCCGCCCGCGACCAGCGGTATCTGATGCAGAAGCAGGAGCTTGAAAAGCTTCAGGCCGACGTCAACGAGCGCATCTCCGTGCTGGAAGACCGCAAGGCAGAATATGAGGACTGGCTGGCGCGCCGCGAACATTTCCTCGCCCAGGCGAAAGCCAATCTCGTCGATGTCTACAAGACGATGAAGCCGGACGCCGCCGCACCCCAGCTCGAGAAGATGCATGTGGAGATCGCGGCCGCCATCATCATGCAGCTGCCGCCGCGCCAATCCGGCCTCATCCTCAGCGAGATGGATGCGCAGAAAGCTGCCACCGTCGCCGGCATCATGTCGCAGGCAACCGACAAAAACACTTCGAAGGATCCTTCATGAGCACGCGTCGCCTTCCGGCCCTCCTCCTGCCGCTGGCTCTGCTGGCAGGCTGCCAGAACAACCAGACCCTGAAGGAAATCGGCAACGCACCCGCGATGAGCCCGATCGGCAGCGGCCTGCAATTCAGCCAGACGCCGCAGATGGGCATGTATCCCAAGCAGCCGAAACATATGGCGAGCGGCTATTCGCTATGGAGCGACAGCCAGGGCGCATTGTTCAAGGATCTGCGCGCGCTGAACATCGGCGACATCCTGACCGTCAACATCCAGATCAACGACAAGGCCGATTTCGACAACGAGACCGAGCGCAACCGCACCAATTCCAGCGGTCTGAACTGGAAGGCCAAGGCGGAAATCTTCGGCTGGACGCCGGAAGCGGACTCCAACATCAAATACGGATCCGACACCGACACCCAGGCCAAGGGCAAGACCAAGCGTTCTGAAAAGCTGACGCTGATGGTGGCTGCCGTGGTGACCGGCATTCTGGAAAACGGCAACCTCATCATCAGCGGTTCGCAGGAAGTGCGCGTCAACCACGAAATCCGCATCCTCAATGTCGGCGGTATCGTCAGGCCGCAGGATGTCGATGCGCAGAACATGATTTCCTACGAGCGTATCGCCGAAGCCCGCATCTCCTACGGCGGTCGTGGCCGCCTGACGGAAGTGCAGCAGCCCCCGGTCGGTCAGCAGGTCGTCGACCTGTTCTCGCCGCTCTGACGCCGGTTTGCGGGAGCGGGACTGACCATGGAAAACGAACAGGCTGAGAGCAAGAAAAAGTCCTCTCCGGTGGTCATGACCATCGCTGGCGTTGTGATCCTGACGCTGCTCGGTGCGGGCGGCGGCTGGCTGGTGGGCGGCATGATCGCCCCCAAGATCGCCGGCGCTGAGGCCGCAGCGCACGCGCCAGCCGCTTCGGGTGAAAAGGGCAAGGCCGTCGAGGGCATAGAGAAAATCTCGGCCGAAGCCAACGGCATCGTCCAGCTCGATCCCATCACCACCAACCTCGCCTACCCTTCGACCAACTGGGTGCGGCTGGAAGTGGCGCTGATGTTCAAGGGGCCGGTGGAAGTCGGACTGGCGGAGGATATCCACCAGGATATCATGGCCTATGTGCGCACCGTTTCCCTTCAGCAGCTGGAAGGGCCGCGCGGCTTTCAATATCTTAAGGATGACATTCAGGAACGAGTTGACCTGCGCTCGCAAGGGCGCGTATCCAAGGTCATGTTCCGGACCTTTGTCATCGAATGATTCGATTTCTTGTAACCATCGCCGTCCTCCTCGCCTTGCCGGGCCTTGCCAACGCCCAGCAATTTCCGTCCGATCTGTTCAATACGCAGATCGACGGATCCGTCGCGGCATGGATCATCCGCACCTTCGGCCTTCTGACAGTTCTCTCCGTCGCGCCGGGCATCCTGATCATGGTCACGAGCTTTCCTCGTTTCGTGATCGCCTTTTCGATCCTGCGCTCGGGCATGGGCCTTGCCTCGACGCCATCCAACATGATCCTGCTGTCGATGGCGATGTTCATGACCTTCTACGTCATGTCGCCCACCTTCGACAAAGCCTGGACGGACGGCGTGCAGCCGCTTTTGCAGAACCAGATCAACGAACAGCAGGCGATAGGGCGCATTGCCGAACCCTTCCGTACCTTCATGAACGCCAATACGCGTGACAAGGACCTCAAGCTGTTCGTCGATATCGCCCGTGAGCGCGGACAGGAAGTGATGACCGACAATGTCGTCGATTACCGCGTTCTCGTTCCGGCCTTCATGCTGTCGGAAATCCGCCGCGGTTTCGAGATCGGCTTCCTGATCATCCTGCCGTTTCTGGTCATCGACCTTATCGTCGCCACCATCACCATGGCCATGGGCATGATGATGCTGCCGCCCACCTCGATTTCCCTGCCGTTCAAGATCCTGTTTTTCGTGCTGATCGACGGCTGGAACCTGCTCGTCGGCAGCCTCGTCAGATCGTTCAACTGACGGCATTTGTGCCGAAATAAACTTCGTTAATCCTGTTTGTTAACCCCGCAGCCCCACGGCAGCGGGGTTTTCGCGTTTTAAGGCTTTGGTTACCAATTTTGCTAGGGCCCGGATAACTATAATTTTAAATTAAAAACTTACCATTTAAATACACTTCGCAGTAACCATAAGTATTTTCCAGTATTTCTTAATGCTCAAATTAATAATTACGCAATTTTTCGCTGCGAAATTCTCCCTACACACAGCGGGTTTGGTTTCAAGAGACAAGTAACTCTGAACCGAGTGGCATGAAGCCGAAACGTTGTGACCGGTAATACGAAGTCCGGAATGTCCCCAATTCCAGTATCTCGTAAAAACAAGGGACAATATATTATGGCAAGCATTCTCACCAACGCCTCCTCTATGGCTGCTCTCCAGACGCTGCGTTCTATCGGCAACAACATGGAGACCACACAGGGCCGTATTTCGTCGGGCCTCAAAGTAGGTTCCGCCTCCGACAACGCCGCTTACTGGTCCATCGCGACCACCATGCGTTCGGACGCTTCGGCACTCTCCACCGTTTCCGACGCACTCGGCATCGGCGCTGCCAAGGTTGACACTGCCTATTCCGGCATGGAAGCCACCATCAAGGTCGTCCAGGAAATCAAGGACAAGCTGATCCTTGCTCAGGACCCGACCGCCGACAAGAAGAAGATCCAGAAGGAAATTGGCCAGCTCCAGAAGCAGCTGACCTCCATCGCAGACTCCGCAACCTTCAACGGTGAAAACTGGCTGAAGACGAAGGCATCCAACGATGGCACCGCATTTGCTGCCGGTACGGACGATGCCGCTATCGCCAACCTGAAAAAGCAGGTTGTCGCATCCTTCACCCGTGACTCCGCTGGCGCCGTCAAGGTTCAGCGCGTTGACATGCAGCTCAGCGGTTCGAACATCCTGTTCGACACCGGCGCTGTGACGGACGGCAAGGGCACGGGCATTCTCGACAAGGCAGCGATCGCAGACGGCGTAAAGCAGACTGTTTCGAACCTCGATATCTCGGACCTGTCTATCTACAAGGGCGCTGGCGCCACAATGCTCGGCACTGCCGCTGCAACGGACAACGACATCCTCGACAAGCTCATCAGCCACGTCGACAAGCAGCTCGAAACCCTCAACAGCGCTGCTGCCGATCTGGGTTCGGTGTCCAACCGCATCTCCATGCAGGAAGACTTCGTCTCCAAGCTGACCTCGACCATGGAAAAGGGTATCGGCCGTCTGGTTGACGCCGACATGAACGAAGAGTCCACCCGCCTCAAGGCTCTGCAGACACAGCAGCAGCTGGCAATTCAGGCCCTGTCGATCGCCAACAGCGACTCGCAGAACATCCTGTCGCTCTTCCGTTAATCGGAACGAAAATTCTAAAAAAACGAGCCGCGCCCGAAAGGGCGCGGTTTTGCGTTCTGGGCATGGCATGCAAACCGCAAGGTTTCATTTACCATTCCTGCTTTCAAAGCATTTACCACGATTAGAGCGAAGGCCCGGGCGTCCGCTGAAATTAGGAAATTGGAAAGCACCGGCTGTCAGATTTTGCGCATGGACAAGCGGATAGCCGCTGGCCGGAATGACATAAAACACAAGATCGCAAGCGGGGGCTGACCGTCTTGTAATCGGGTGAAAATGGCAGACGCAACGGAGGCTGACCCGAGCGTATTGCCCCTCTATCAAAGCCGCATCCGGAAACGGGTGCGGCTTTATTATTTTTTTAAACATTTCCAGCTACGCGCGCGCACGCGCAAGGGTTGCAAAACAAACCGCCAGAATGCACTTTTTTAGAAAGCCATTAGGTCTTCATTAACTATATAAAGGTTAGCTAGAGCCATCGAAACGGTGAGCTAACCTTTAAAAATCAGCCGGTTAGCAGGCATGACGCTGTGCGCCGTTCCCGGTGAGACCGGAATGTCCCTTTTCTAATCAGCCATTCAAGGGGCAAATCTACTATGACGAGCATTCTTACTAACGTCGCAGCTATGTCTGCACTTCAGACCCTGCGCTCTATCGGCCAGAACATGGAAACGACGCAGGACCGCGTCTCCTCCGGCCAGCGCGTCGGCGAAGCTTCCGACAACGCCGCTTACTGGTCGATCGCGACCACGATGCGTTCCGACAACGGCGCACTTTCGGCCGTCCAGGACGCTCTCGGCCTCGGCGCTGCCAAGGTTGATACGGCTTATTCCGGTATGGAATCGTCCATCGACGTCGTCAAGGAAATCAAGAACAAGCTGGTTGCCGCCCGCGAACCCGGCGTCGACAAGTCCAAGATCCAGGAAGAAATCAAGCAGCTCCAGGATCAGCTGAAGTCGATCTCCAGCTCCTCTTCCTTCTCCGGTGAAAACTGGCTGCAGGCTACTGTCAGCAACGGCGCTGGCGAACTGAAGAACGTCACCAAGCAGATCGTGGGCTCCTTCATCCGCGACGCCGCCGGTAACGTATCCGTAAAGACCGTTAATGTTGACCTGAGCCGTAACACGGTCCTGTTCGACACGTCTTCGGGCGCTGCAAAGGACAAGCAAGGCGTCCTCGACTCCTACGCTTATTTTTCTTCCACGGGCAGCTACAAGCTGTTCGAAATCACCAATGACTCGGACGGCGTAGGCGCCGCCCAGCCGGTGACCAAGGTTGCTGCAGCCAAGGTTTATACTGAAGCTCAGCTTAAGGGCCTGAAGGAAGCAACCGCCGGCACCGCCGTCACCTTCACCACCGCCGCTGCAACGGGTATCGTCACGATCGCTAATGCCGATACGACCACTCCGAACGTCAACGGCACCTACTTCAATCTTGGCAACGACCAGTACGTGAAAATCAACACGACTGCGCCGACTGCGCCGGCAACCAAGACCAACATTGCCGTTGGCCTCGACGGCACCACCAAGATCTACCTGGAAGAAGGCGCTGACGCCCAGCTCGCAACCCAGCTGACCTACTCGCTGACGTCTCTGGACATCACCAAGGACCTGACCGGCACGTTCAAGAACAGCGACGGCTCGGCAGTCTCGGAAAACCAGTACCTCGACGCCATGGTGTCGTTCGTCGACAAGCAGCTCCAGAGCATGACGTCCGCCGCCGCCGACCTCGGCTCGGTCAAGATGCGCATCGAACTGCAGGAAAACTTCGTCAACAAGCTGACCGACTCGCTCGACAAGGGCATCGGTCGCCTGGTCGACGCTGAAATGAACGAAGAATCCACGATGCTGAAGGCTCTTCAGACCCAACAGCAGCTGGCTGTTCAGGCCCTGTCGATCGCCAACAACGACTCGCAGAGCATTCTCTCGCTCTTCCGTTAATCACGGGCAACATCGTCAAAAACGGAAAGCCGCGCCTCGAGCGCGGCTTTTTTCATTATGGTTAAGAAAAATTATCGTTCCTTAATTTTTCCCTTTATTGATTTAGGCTTTGTTAACCATTCGCCGCCTAAAACCTAGTCATCGAAACGATTGGTTAACCAAGACGAAAAAGAGGTTAACAGGCATCAAGCCGCTCGATCGTTCCCGGCGGCAATCCGGAATGTCCCTTTTCATTTCAGCCAATCAAGGGGCAAATAATTATGACCAGCATTTTGACAAACGTCGCGGCAATGGCCGCCCTTCAGACCCTTCGCGCCATCGGCAGCAACATGGAAGAAACGCAGTCGCGTGTCTCCTCCGGCCTGCGCGTCAAGACCGCGTCCGACAACGCCGCCTACTGGTCGATCGCGACCACCATGCGTTCCGATAATGGCGCTCTTTCCGCCGTGCAGGACGCCCTCGGCCTCGGCGCCGCAAAGGTCGATACCGCCTATTCCGCGATGGAAACCACCGTCGATGTCGTCAAGGAAATCAGCAAGAAGCTGGTTGCAGCCCGCGAAGCAGGTGTCGACAAGGCAAAGATCCAGGAAGAAATCCGCCAGCTTCAGGACCAGCTCAAGAGCATCGGCGAATCCGCCTCCTTCTCCGGCGAAAACTGGCTGAAGGGCAAGATCAGCGACGCTTCGGGCAACCTGACGCCGGTCACCAAACAGATCGTCGGTTCCTTCGTTCGTGATGGTGCAGGTAACGTCGCCGTCAAGACCATCAACATTCAGGTTGATAACAAGACCGCGCTTTTCGATACGTCAACCGGCGCGACGAAAAACGGCATTCTCGACAGCGCTGCCTATTACTCCGACACCGGTGTTCTGCGTGATTTCGAAATCACCACGACGACGCCCGCAGGTGTTGCGACAACCACGCCTTCTACCGCAAAAGTGTTTACCGAGGCTCAGCTTCTTGGTTTCCCGTCGGGTACGACAACCACGGTTTCGGCTGCGGACGCAACAACCGGCCTCGTAACCGTTGCTGCGGCAACAACCGCAAGAAACAACGGCACCTATTTCAAGATCGGTGAAAACGCAGCTGGCGAAGCCCTCTATGTGAAGGCCAACAATACGGCACCGACGCCCGCCGGCACCACTGTGACGGCGATCGGCACCGGTGGCTCCTCCAACAACAATATCTATCTCGAAACCGCTGCGGCAACGTCGCAGATGGCGCAGAAGCTTGATTACTCGCTGATCGATCTGGACATCACCAAGGACCTCAGCGGGCTGACGGATGCCAAAGGCCAGCCGCTGACCGACAATGACGGTCTCGACAACATGATCCAGTTCGTCAACACCCAGCTGGAATCGCTTATCAGCGCAAGCGCCGATCTTGGTTCAATCAAGATGCGTCTCGATCTGCAGGAAGACTTCGTCTCGAAGCTGACCGACTCCATCGACAAGGGCATCGGCCGCTTGGTTGACGCCGACATGAACGAAGAGTCAACCAAGCTCAAGGCTCTCCAGACGCAGCAGCAGCTGGCGATCCAGTCGCTTTCCATCGCCAATACCAGCTCCGAAAATATCCTGTCGCTATTCCGCCAGTAAGCGGCGCCCGTTGGCTACGGGCGGTTTCGTCCCGCTCTGGCAGCAACAGAATATTCGGATATGGAAACCGCGCTTCGCAAGAGGCGCGGTTTTCCCGTTCGTCTGGATTTCTGTTCTCCAAGGCTTACACGGAGTGCTTGGGAAAGCGCACAAGCAACGCGCGGCAGACTAATGCCGGCATCTCTGGAAATTGCGTAATTTTTTGAATTTATGGGAGAAATGGTGCTGCTAGAGAGATTTGAACTCTCGGCCTCTCCCTTACCAAGGGAGTGCTCTACCCCTGAGCTATAGCAGCATCCGGTGCCGAAGCGTGTGCTTCAGCATCAAGCGTGGCGGCCTATTGCCATAGGTTTTTGATGAGCGCAAGTCGCAAAACGATATTCTTCATCAAGCGGGGCAAAAAAGCGTCCCCCCTGTTGAAAAATGCATTTTTCGGATATTGCTGAATTTATGAACGAACATCATGACAAACAGGCGAATGCAGCGATTTGCGCGGACGACGCCGCAGAACCGTCCGCCGTGACGGCGACCGGTGGCCAGCAGGCTGGCCCGGGTGAGAAGGCACGGCAGCGCGAGGCGGAACGCAAGGCGCGGGCGGCGAAGAAGCTTCGTGAAAACCTTCTCAAGCGCAAACAGCAGGTTCGTGCGCGTCGCGCCGGCGATGAGGACCAGACGATTGGTCTGCCTGCCGCAAAAACGGTCGAATCATCCTCATAGAGAATTCATCAGCATAAATTGAAACGCCGCGGAAATTCGTCTAAGGACGCGCCTTTCCGCAAGGCATGATAAGAAAGGCGGGCACAGGCCCGTAGGGACGCATGGATCGCATCAGAATTACGGGTGGCAACAAGCTTAACGGCATCATTCCCATCTCCGGCGCAAAAAACGCCGCCTTGCCGTTGATGATCGCATCGCTTCTGACCAGCGATACGCTGACGCTCGAAAACGTGCCGCATCTGGCCGATGTTGAACAGCTCATCCGTATTCTCGGCAATCACGGCGTCGATATTTCCGTCAATGGTCGCCGCGAAAGCCAGGGCGAAGCCTATTCCCGCACCGTCCATTTCACCTGCCGCACCGTGGTTGATACAACGGCACCCTATGAGCTGGTTTCCAAGATGCGCGCCAGCTTCTGGGTCATCGGCCCGCTTCTGGCCCGTGAAGGCCGTGCCCGCGTTTCCCTGCCCGGCGGCTGCGCCATCGGCACGCGCCCGGTTGATCTGTTTATCGAGGGCCTCGAGGCGCTCGGCGCGACGATGGAAATCGACGGCGGCTACATCAACGCCACAGCCCCCAAGGGCGGCCTGATCGGCGCGGTTTATACCTTCCCGAAAGTCTCCGTCGGCGCAACGCACGTGATGCTAATGGCAGCGAGCCTTGCCCGCGGCACCACCGTCATTCACAACGCCGCCCGCGAGCCGGAAGTGGTCGATCTGGCGCAGTGCCTCACCGCCATGGGCGCGAAGATCGAAGGTGCGGGCACCTCCACCATCACCATCGAGGGCGTCACCTCGCTCTCCGGCGCGCGCCACCGGGTTCTGCCTGATCGTATCGAGACCGGCACCTATGCCATGGCGGTTGCCATGGCCGGCGGCGACGTGGTGCTGGAAGGCACGCGCGCATCGCTGCTCGACAATGCGCTCGATACGCTGCGGCTTGCAGGTGCGACGATCAGCGAGACCGAAACCGGTCTGCGCGTGGTGCGCAACGGCAACGGCATCCAGCCGGTCGATGTTGTCACCGAGCCGTTCCCCGGCTTCCCCACCGATCTGCAGGCCCAGTTCATGGCGCTGATGACCCGCTCGCAGGGTGTCTCCCACATCACCGAGACCATCTTCGAAAACCGCTTCATGCATGTGCAGGAACTGGCCCGCCTCGGCGCGAAGATTTCGCTTTCCGGTCAGATGGCCCGCATCGAGGGCGTCTCCCGCCTGAAGGGTGCGCCCGTGATGGCGACCGATCTGCGCGCCTCGGTGTCGCTGGTCATTGCCGGCCTGGTGGCGGAAGGCGAGACCATGGTTTCGCGCGTCTATCACCTCGATCGCGGCTTCGAACGTCTTGAAGAAAAGCTCACCCGCTGCGGCGCACTGGTCGAACGCGTCAGCGATTGATCCTTTCATTGCCGCTCATCCGGCTCCTACCCGTTGCAGAGCGGGCCTCGACTGCCTATTTCCAGTACAAGAAATAGACATTGCGGCCCGTGGCCCGCGGAAAAGGAAGAAAAAGATGAGCGGCCTGAAATTGCTCGCGCTGGATACTGAAGATCTCTCCGTCATCTCGACGCATATGCAGGACAGCGTCTTTAAACTGAAAGACGTTGCCTTCGAGCCGAAGCATGGCCAGTTCACGCTTTCTGCCAATCGTTTCGTATGGGAAAGCGCCGACAAGAAGAACCTGCCACCGGAGCGCTGCCGCAGCGTCGTTTTCCTCAAGCGGGTCTCCGCCGTGCGCTCATATGGCATCAACCGCACCGATAAGGAGCAGGTCCTGTCGCTTCTCGCCATCCGCTTCGTGCAGAATGGCGAAGGACCCGATGGAGCCGTTGAGCTGACGCTTTCGGGCGGCGGCGCCATTGCGCTCGACGTCGAATGCATCGAGGCGCAGCTGACCGATGTGAGCGGCGCCTGGGAAACCGCCGCCAAACCGCATCATCCCGATAGCGAATAAGCGCTTCACGCCGTCGCAACGGTTGCGTTTCGTGACCGTTTCGATTTATGCCACATACCAGAGCCGCGATTATTGCGCGGCGAGTTCGTGAACCTCGCGGCATCGTCCGCGGGGACAATGAAAGGGTAATGGCGTGGCAATCTGGCTGGAGCAGGCATCGGCTGATTTCGAACAGAAATTCGCAGCCTTCCTGACGACCAAGAGGGAAGTTTCCGAAGACGTCAATGCGACGGTTCGTGACATCATCAACGATGTCCGCCAGCGCGGCGATGCGGCCCTTGCCCATTATTCCCAGAAATTCGACGGCATCGATTTTACCAAGGTTTCGATGCGGGTAACGGCGGATGAAATCGATGCCGCCTATTCAGCGGTCGACAAAAGCGTCATCGAAGCCCTCGAACTCGCGGCCCGGCGCATTGAAAAACACCATGCGCGGCAGATGCCGAAGGACGACATCTACGAAGACGATATTGGCGTGGGGCTCGGCTCGCGCTGGACGGCCATCGAGGCTGTCGGCCTCTATGTGCCTGGCGGCACCGCCAGCTATCCCAGCTCCGTGCTGATGAATGCCATACCGGCAAAGGTCGCCGGCGTGGAGCGCATCGTCATGGTCGTGCCCGCCAATGGTGGCGTGATAAACCCCGCGGTTCTTGCTGCGGCGCGTATTGCCGGCGTTGAGGAGATCTATCGCATCGGTGGCGCGCAGGCTGTGGCAGCCCTTGCCTATGGCACGGAAACCATAGCGCCGGTCGCCAAGATCGTCGGCCCCGGCAACGCCTATGTGGCGGCCGCCAAACGCCAGGTCTTCGGCACGGTCGGCATCGATATGATCGCCGGCCCCTCCGAGGTGCTTGTTATTGCCGACAGGGACAATGATCCGGACTGGCTGGCCGCCGATCTGCTGGCGCAGGCGGAGCATGATCGTGGTGCACAATCCATCCTCATCACCGACAATGCCGAACTGGGCAAGGCGGTGGAGGCAGCCGTCGAGCGGCAGTTGAAGCGCCTGTCGCGCGCCGAGACGGCGGCGGCGAGCTGGGCCGATTTCGGCGCGGTCATTCTGGTCGAGAAACTCACCGACGCCATTCCGCTGGCCAACCGCATCGCCGCCGAACATCTGGAACTTGCCGTCGATGATCCCGACGCGCTGATGGCCCACATCCGCAATGCCGGTGCCATCTTCGTCGGACGCCATACGCCTGAGGTGATCGGCGATTATGTCGGCGGCTCCAACCATGTTCTGCCGACCGCGCGCTCGGCACGCTTCTCCTCCGGGCTTTCGGTGCTTGATTTCGTCAAGCGCACCTCTATCCTGCGCCTTGGGCCAGAGCAGTTGCGCCAGCTTGCGCCGGCAGCGATTACCCTTGCCCGTTCGGAAGGGCTGGACGCGCATGCGCGCTCGGTCTCCATTCGCCTCAATCCGGAAAGTTAAGCGATGGCTTCAGGCGATTTCCGGCTCTGCGACGTGGTTCTGGACGATAGTATCGGCCGGTCCACGCCTGATGTGGAGCACGAACGCGCCGTCGCCATTTTCGACCTGATCGAAGAAAATACCTTTGAGCCGGCGGGCCACGAAGGCGGGCCATACCGGCTGCATATTTCGCTGGTCGATGCCAAGCTGGTTTTCGCGATAAAGACCGAAGACGAAAAAGACGTCTCGACCCATATTCTATCGCTGACGCCGTTCCGCCGCATCATCAAGGATTATTTCCTGATCTGCGAAAGCTATTATGAGGCGATCCGCTCCTCTACACCCAGTCAGATCGAGGCGATCGACATGGGCCGGCGCGGCATTCACAATGACGGCTCGCAGACCCTGATGGATCGGCTTTCCGGCAAGATCAAGGTGGATTTCGACACGGCGCGCCGCCTCTTCACCCTTGTCTGCGTGCTTTATTGGCGGGGTTAGAGATGAGCGATCCTGCCGCAGCGCCAAACGAGGGACGAGCGCCCAAATCGGTCCTCTTCATGTGCGGCATGAACTCCATCCGTTCCCCCATGGCGGAAGTCATCGCCAAACGGCTGGTGGCGCCTGGCATTTACATCCAGTCGGCTGGCGTGCGGGCTGGCGAGCGCGATCCCTTCGTGGATGCAGTGCTTGAGGAACAGGGATTTTCGCTCGGCAAACACAAGCCGCGCACGCTGGACGAGATCGAGGATGATTTTTTCGATCTGATCATTACATTGACCCCCGAGGCCCATCACGCCGCGTTGGAACTGACCCGCTCGAATTCGCTCGATGTGGTCTATTGGCCGACCATGGATCCGACGGTGATCACGGGCACGCGCGAACAGATTCTCGACGCCTATCGCGAAGTGCGGGATCATCTGTCGAAACTGATTTCGGAACGCCTGCCGGGGCGGCAGCAGCCGGTGGCGGATACGCTGTCAAAAGACTGAAAACTGACCTCGCCTCATGAAAATCGGTACTGATTTTCAAGCCGATGCTTTAGAGGTTCACAAATGTGCCGGGATTGTGTAGTTTCCGCGCAATTTTCCCGGACAGGACATGTCCGGCACTATCAACAGGAAGAAAACCCTTACATGACAAAAGAAGAAGTCCTTGAATTCCCGGGCATCGTAACCGAATTGCTGCCGAACGCAACATTCCGCGTGAAGCTTGAGAACGAACACGAAATCATCGCCCACACTGCAGGCCGCATGCGCAAGAACCGTATCCGCGTTCTGGCGGGCGACAAGGTGCTGGTTGAAATGACGCCTTACGACCTGACCAAGGGCCGCATCACCTACCGCTTCAAGTAATCCGTTCGGCATCGGACGCCCGGGCAGCGCAATGACAAACACAAAACAAAAGCTCGTTCTGGCATCCGGCTCACCGCGGCGTCTGGAACTGTTGCATCAGATCGGCATCGAGCCGGCACGCCTGATGCCGATGGATATCGACGAGACGCCTGCGAAGCTCGAGCATCCGCGCACGCTGTGTCGTCGTCTGTCGCTGCAGAAGGCCGAAGCGGCGCATGCCGCGCTCAAGAGCGAGCAGACGTGGAAAGACGCCTATGTTCTCGGCTCCGACACCGTCGTGGCCGTGGGCCGTCGCATCGTCGGCAAGGCGGAATATACCGAAGACGCCTCGGCGGCGCTGCATCTTCTCTCGGGACGCAGCCATTGGGTCTATACCGGCATCTGCCTTGTAATACCCGGCGGCAAGATCCGACAGAAGGTGGTGGAAACCAAGGTGCGCTTCAAACGGCTCTCGACGCGAGAAATCGATGCCTACATCGCCTCCGGCCAGTGGCGCGGTAAAGCGGGCGCCTATGGCATTCAGGGCATTGCTGGCGCATTCGTGCAGAAACTGACCGGTTCCTACACCAACGTCGTCGGCCTGCCGCTTTACGAGACCATGTCGCTTTTGTCCGGTGAAGGATTTGAGGTGACGTCGGGCTGGCTCGAGGGATAGACCATGGTAAAACCCTCCACTGAAACCGCCGGAAATGTCACGCCGCTGCGTAAATCCCAGCCATGCCCGGAATGTGGGCGGCCCTCGACGCGCGACGATTATCCGTTCTGTTCGGATCGCTGCCGCTCGCTCGATCTCGCCCGCTGGCTGAATGGCTCTTACGCCATTCCGGTCGCGGACGATGAAAGCAGCGCCGGCGGGCAGGACACGGGTAAAAGTACATCCGAATAACACCATGCGCCGCCGGAGATTTCGGCGGTGGATTGCATATATTATTTTTTTTGCTTCCGCTTACATCCATATTCACAGGGCTGAAAACGGCCCGAAAATCCATATCAAAAAAGGCTTCCGCCCTGCCCCGGCAGCCATAGGGTCCTGCGATGGACGCAAGCCTGCAAAAAAGAGTAAGCCATGGCGCGCTGCTGTTTGCAGTACTGGCCGTCTGTCTCGCCATATTGGCGACGGTGCTGCTTGCCAACGATCAGAAGCACCTCAAGAGCCTGTTGACCTACCTCAATCTGGCGCCTGCCATCTATTCCGCCGAGCCGCCGGCCAAGGTGAGGCCCGTCAAACGGCAAAAGCTCGCCGCCAAGAAGGTCGATCTGCCGCATCATCTATTGAAATTCGAAAAAACCGGCGACAGGGCATCTTTCGCACGCGATTTCGTGCTTTCTGGCAAGGACCTCTGTGACCGTTTCACCACCGAGGGTTTTTCCAACCTCGAAGGCTGGCATGCCAGCCCGGTGAATATTCGAAATTTCGAATGCATCGCCGATCTTGTCGAAGAGAATGCAGCAACGCCTGCCGAACGGGCATCGCTTTTCCTTGAAATCAGAGGCGAGGCATCGGGCGAGATCAGGTCCATCAGAATGAAGGCCGTGGCGCCTGAGACGCCTGACGGTGCCGCCGTCAGGGCCAAGCTTAATGATGCTCTGGCCCTGATTATCGGGCAAACCCGCTGGGCCGACCTTGCCGCCATGCTTGGGCCAGCAAACGGGATGCAGCCCTATCAGGCGCAACATTTCGGCATTTCGGTCTCCGTCAAACCGGAGCCGACCGCACCGCATCGCATGAACGTGATTTTGCTCGCGAACGAACAGTCGCCGGGGCTGAAGCTGACGCGCAGTTTTTTCGACAGGGGGCAATGGCTTCCCGCCGCCAGCGCTTCGGATCGGCCGGTCGTCTATAATTCCGTCGAGAAAAACCGTGTCCGCTGATGCGGAACCTGCTCAGCCTATCGCTGCCAGTTTGCGCCGGACCGGGGGGATCCTGTCGCTTTGCTGAGCCTGGCGCTTGGCTTCCCACTGAAGAGCAGTGCGAACGATGATCGCCAGATCGTTGAAACGCGGGCGCCAACCCAGCTCCGACTGAATACGGGTGGAATCCGCTACCATGGCGGCAATATCGCCCGGCCGACGCGGACAATGGATGACCGGGAAATCGTGTTCCGATTCCTGCCGCACCGCGTGCAGCACGTCCAGCACCGAATAACCGACGCCATAACCACAATTCAAGGTTCGGGTGCCGCCACCGGCGCGCAGATGCGCCATGGCCAGCATATGCGCATCTATGAGATCGCTGACATGGATATAGTCGCGAACGCCCGTGCCGTCAGCGGTCGGATAGTCCGTTCCGTAGACCTCAACCCGATCACGCCGGCCGGTCGCGGCCTCGCAGGCGACCTTGATGAGGTTTGCCACGCCCGTTGGAGAAGGACCGGCGCGGCCCTGCGGATCGGCTCCGGCGACATTGAAATAACGCAGCGCCACATAGTTGAAATCATGCGCCTGCACGACATCGCGCAGCATGATTTCAGAGGCGAGTTTCGACAGGCCGTAAGGATTTTCCGGGCTCAGGATCGCCGTTTCCGGCACCGGGCCATCAAAGGGCTGGTTTCCGTATACGGCGGCTGTCGAGGAGAAGATGAAATTGCGAATGCCATGGGCGACCGCTGCCGCGACAAGGGCGCGGGTCGTGCCGGTGTTGTTTTCGTAATATTCCAGCGGCTGGCTGATCGATTCAGGAACGCTGAGGGAGCCGGCAAAGTGGAAAATGGTCTCAATCTGGTTTTCTTCGAAAATCTGGTCGAGCAAGGTGCGATCGGCCGCATCCCCCAGATAGAAGCGCGCAGCCGGCGCGACAGCCCAACGCGACCCCGTGGAAAGCCGATCGACAACAACGACCTCTTCCCCGGCATCGAGCAAAGCCCACACCATGTGGCTTCCTATGTAACCTGCTCCACCCGTGACCAGAACAGCCATGACACTACTTCCCTGTTTGCTTTTCTTGAGCCCATCAAAGCCAATAATTCTTCATCATTGATTACTTGCACAGCAAATACGCGACCCAGCCCTCAGCCCTCTGAAAAGGTGGCTTACGATTGGTTAGCGCAATGAAGTGCTTTTTATTTATTAGATGAAAATGTTCTCATAAAAGGAACAGAAGGCGCATAGCACAGAAAAGCCCGCACGTCGATGGTTACGCCGTGGGGTTGCAGTTTTGGAGCTTCACTGTGATTTTTTGAGCAAATGCACCTGTCGCGGTGACGTACCAACGCGACAGGCAAACATTGCAAGGAAGACCGATATCTACCTGCCGAGGATGTAAGATGACAGCCGATCGGCTGCATCTTCTATCTGCCTGGGGTTGCGCAGGAAGCAGGCGCGCAGAAACAGTTCTCCCCCCGGACCGAATGCCGTGCCGGGCGCCAGGCCGACGCCGGTTTTATCGACGATATCCAGCGCCGTGGCGCGGCTGTCCGTCACGCCGTCTATCTTGAGAAAGGCATAAAGAGCGCCGTCCGGCTTCAGCGTTTCAACCCTGTTCGTTGCGATCAGCGCATCGCAGAGAATATCGCGGGACGCCAGAGCACGTTCGTAGTTTTCGCGGATGAAGCCATCGCCCTGGTCGAGGGCTGCGACTGCGCCGCGCTGCATGAACTGCGCAACGCCAGAGGTGGAATATTGAATGAGATTTTCGATGACCTGGCCTATGGCCGGCGGTGCCACAAGCCAGCCGACACGCCAGCCGGTCATGGACCAGTTCTTTGAAAAGGAATTGGCGAAGACGATCTTGTCGTCCGGCTCCATGATGTCGAGGAACGAAGGCGCGCGGGTGCCGGCATAGTGATAAAACGCGTAAATCTCATCCGCGACGATCCAGAGATCGTGTTTGCGGGCAAGCGCCAGAACATCGCGAAGATTGTCGCGCGTCGCGGTCCAGCCGGTCGGGTTCGAAGGCGTGTTGATAAAAAGCGCCTTGGTCTTGCCGGTGATGGCGCTTTCAAGCTTGCCGATATCGAGATCCCAGCGGCCGTCGCGGAAATCGATACCGACCGGAACCGCCTTTGCGCCCGCCACGCCGATGGCGGCAACGATATTGGGCCAGGTTGGTGAAAGATACACCATCTCGTCGCCCGGCGAGGTCAGCGCCTGCACGGCAAGCACAATCGCCTGCATGCCGGAACCGGTGACGTAAAAATGCTCCGGCGGCAGCGATGCCGCGAAGTGCCGTTCGTAGTAGCGGTTGAGCGCCTGGCGCAGTTCGGGAATGCCACGCTGCCAGGTGTAAAAGGTTTCGCCATTGTTCAGCCCATCAATCGCAGCCTGATTGATGAAGTCAGGGCTCGGCAGATCGCCTTCGCCAACCCAGAGCGGCAGGAGATTGTCCCGTCCCCGGGCATAATTCACGACCTCAACGATGCCGCTCTCGGGAGCCGCCAGAGAGCGCGCACTCAGACTGTTCAAAATGGACATTAAAGACACTCCGTTTGGTGCCTTCTTATCGCATCGAACCGGTCATATGCATGATATTCCGTGAGGCGAACATGGATTTTCTTTATGGATCGATCCCCGGCGCAAGAGAGCTGTCCGCGCAGGTCAGCAAAACCAGGCCGGGGATAATGTCGGTCTCAGCGCGTCTTGAGCAGATCGCGGATTTCGGTGAGAAGCTTGACGTCTTCCGGCGGCGGAGCCGCTTCCGTCTTTTCTTCGGCCTTCTTGGTTTCTACCGAGGCGCGAAGCTTGTTGACGCCCTTGACCATCAGGAAAATGATCCAGGCGAGGATGAGGAAGTTGATGAGAACGGTCAGAAAGTTGCCATAAGCAAAGACGGCACCCTGATCACGGGCAGCGGCAAGCGACGGGGCGGTGACGCCGGAACTCAACGGCAGGAAGTAGTTCGAGAAATCGAAGCCGCCAAAAATTGCGCCGACGATCGGCATGATGAGATCGTTGACGACGGAATCGACGATCTTGCTGAAAGCCGCACCGATGATGACACCGACGGCCAGGTCCATGACATTACCGCGGGCAATGAAGGTTTTAAATTCGTTTAGCATCCAGATTGTCCCTCTCTCCTGCTTCGAAAGCTGAAGCTATGTGACTGTCCCTACAGGTTCGACCATATAGGTTCCCCTTCGCATTTGGAATTCGTCAAGATTGCATTTATTAGCTTTTTTGCACGCCATAACACGCCGGGTGAAAACGGCACCGGCGGACGTGCTTCAGCAATCTGTTTGCTTCGCATTTTCCCCTGCGTAAAACCGCTACGCACTTTTACTGGAAATGCTCCCGTCTTGAACTTTATGATCAGACCGCGCTCATTCTCAACCGCATGGAATTCGCCTATGCTCATATCAGGGAATTCTTGCATGGGGAGGATGCGTGCTTCCTGGGTGGATCATATTCGGTTCGGCCTTCGCTTATGTCCTGCTGCTGTTTGCGGTTGCAAGCTTCGGGGATAGAAACAGCCGGAAAAGAAACGCCCCGAAGAAGGGGCGGCCGTTCGTTTATGCGCTGAGCCTTGCGATCTATTGCACCTCCTGGACCTATTTCGGCGGCGTCGGGCTTGCGGCCGACAAAGGATTGGAGTTTCTCGGCATCTATACCGGGCCGATCCTTGCCTTCACCATCGGCATGCCGATCATTCGCCGAATCGTCGAGCTGGCCAAAACGGAAAAGCTGACATCGGTTGCGGATTTCATCGCCGCCCGTTACGGCAAGAACTCCACCGTGGCGATGATCGTCGCCGTCATCGCGCTTGTCGGCGCCATTCCCTATATTGCCCTGCAGCTGAAAGCCGTTTCCAACTCGGTGGCGACGATGGTCGATCCCGGTGACTACGGCATTGGCAGCGGCAATCTTTATTTCCTCGATCTGCCGCTGGTCGTCACCATCGTCATGGCCGGTTTCGCCGTCATGTTCGGGACCCGCCACACCGACGCCACAGAACATCAGGACGGGCTCATTCTGGCGATTTCGATGGAATCGCTGGTCAAGCTGGTTGCCATGTGTACCGTCGGCTTTTACGTGCTGTTCGTCCTTTTCGACGGGCCTGTGCATCTGTGGCGGCTCGCCACGGAGAATGAACAGGCCATGCGGGCCATATCCTATCACACGCCCGTCAGCCGCTGGATTGTCATGACCCTGCTATCCGGCTTCGCCATCATCCTTCTGCCGCGCCAGTTCCACGTCACCGTGGTGGAAAACCGCACGCCGGAAGAATTGCGCATGGCGGGGTTCCTCCTGCCGCTTTATCTCATCGCCATCAACATCTTCGTGCTGCCGATCGCGCTCGCCGGCATTCTGACGCTCGGCGCAAACGGCAGCGCCGATCTCTACGTCCTGCAACTGCCGCTTACGCATCAGATGCCGGTCGTATCCCTGATCACTTTCATCGGCGGATTTTCGGCCGCGACCGCAATGGTTATCGTTGCTTCGGTGGCGCTGTCGATCATGATTTCCAACGACATCGTCATGCCGATCTTTCTGCGGCAGAAGCTGTTGAACCGCTCGCCGCACCGGGACAATTTCGCCAAAACGCTGCTCAATATCCGCAGGACGGCGATCTTCGCGGTGATGCTGCTGGGTTACTTTTATTATCGCGCCGCCGACAGCACGACAGGGCTCGCCTCCATCGGCTTCCTGGCCTTCGCCGCCATCGCCCAGATGGCCCCTGCCCTTTTCGGCGGCCTGTTCTGGCGGCGCGCCAATGCGCGCGGCGCGATTGCCGGCCTGAGTTCGGGCTTTTTCGTCTGGGCCTATCTGCTGTTTCTGCCGAGCTTCGGCGGGCCTGACAATTCCGAAGTGGCGGCGAATATTCTCGGCTTCCTGTTTTCCGGCAGTACAGTCTTCAACGGACCGGAAGCCGATCCGTTTGTGAATGCCGTCATCCTCAGTCTGCTCGTCAACAGCATGGCCTTTGTGCTCGGCTCGCTATCGCGCAACCCGCGGCCGGTGGAGCGGATCCAGTCCGGCATTTTCGTCAAGCGTCATTCGAAATCGCAATTCGCCACACGCGGCTGGAAAACCCGTGTGAGCGTCGGTGACCTCAAAAGCGCGATCGCCCGCTATCTCGGGGAAGAGCGCATGCTGCGCTCACTCGCCACCTATGAAAAGACGGCCGGCCGGAAGCTCAACGACGACCAGCCGGCGGACATGGCGCTGATCCATTTCTCCGAACAATTGCTTGGCAGCGCCATCGGCTCCTCCTCGGCCCGCCTCGTGCTGTCGATCATTCTCCAGAAGGCGGAAGATACCAGCGCAGACACCGCCTGGCTGCTCGATCAGGCCAGTGAAGCCCTGCAATATAATCAGGATATGCTGCAAACGGCGCTGGCGCAGATGGATCAGGGCATCGCTGTTTTCGACAGCTCGCAGCAGCTGACCATCTGGAACCGGCGCTTCCGCACCCTGCTGGACCTGCCGGAACAATTCGGCCAGGTGGGCGTGCCACTGACGGATATCGTCTCCATGCTGCAGGAGCGCGGCGACATGCCGGCCGGTGATACGGACGAGCTGATCACCAGTTTCCTGACCATGGACCTGCCCTTCTCGCTGGTGCTGGCTGGCGGCGAGCGCATTATCGAAGTGCGTTCCAACACCATGCCGGACAAGGGCATCGTCGCCACCTTCACCGATATCACGCAGCGGGTGGCGAGCGATCAGGCGTTGAAACAGGCCAACGAAACGCTGGAGCAGCGCGTGGCGGAACGAACCGTCGAGCTTACCCGCGTCAACCGCGAACTGGCGGAGGCAAGAGCATCCGCCGACGAGGCGAATATCGGCAAGACGCGGTTCTTCGCCGCCGCCGGTCACGACATTCTCCAGCCGCTCAATGCAGCGCGCCTCTATTCCTCCTCGCTTGTCGAACGGCTTGGCGTCTCCAGAGAAAGCGATCTCGTCCACAATATCGATTCAGCGCTGGAATCGGTCGAAACCATTCTCGGCGCGGTTCTCGACATTTCCCGCCTCGACACGGGTTCGATGAAGGCGCGCATGACGTCGGTGCCGCTAAACGAGCTGTTGAAACGCATCGAAACCGATTTCGCACCCATGGCGCAGGAAAAGAACCTCGATCTCGTGGTCATGCCCACCTCACTCACGGTCCGTTCCGACCCCAATCTCCTGCGGCGGCTCGTACAGAATCTGGTCTCGAACGCCATCAAATACACACTGAGGGGCAAGGTCGTCGTCGGTGCCCGCCGCCGGGGCGGTGAAGTCGTCATTCAGGTGACGGATTCCGGCATCGGCATTCCTGCCTCCAAATTCCGCACCGTCTTCAAGGAATTCGCCCGACTGGATGAAGGCGCGAAAACGGCCTCCGGCCTTGGGCTGGGCCTTTCCATCGTCGACCGGCTGTCGCGCATGCTGCACCATCCCGTGCAGCTGATTTCGACGCCCGGCAAGGGTACGACCTTCCGCATTCATCTGCCGCGTGAATCAGACCGCGTTGCGCCAGCCAAATCCGGCGGCGCCGTCAGCAATGCGGCGGCGAGCGATCGCCTTCAGGGGGTGCGCGTCCTGTGCATCGACAATGAGCCAAAAATCCTCGAGGGCATGACGCTGTTGCTGACGGGATGGGGTTGCGAGGTTCTGCCGGCAGGTTCGGTGGCGACGCTGGAAGAACCCTTCCTGAAACTGGCGGCAGCGCCTGATATCATCATCGCCGATTACCATCTCGATGATGGTGACGGCATCAGCGCCATCCGCCTCATCCGCACATTCTACGGCAAATCGATCCCTGCCCTGCTGGTGACGGCGGATCGCAGTCCCGAAGTGCGCAGCGATGCCGAAAAATACGGGATTTCCGTTCAGCACAAGCCGGTCAAACCGGCGGCGCTGCGCGCCTATATCAACCAGATATCCAGCATGGCACGGGCAGCGGCGGAATAAAAAATCCCGGACCTTGCGATCCGGGAGATTTTGATTTTGCAGAACGGGGGTATCAGGCGGCGCGGTTCAATCGATCCCTGCCCGCCGCCGATCCCTGCTCCATCTGGAAACGCTGGACGAGATCGAGCAAGGCCTCCACCTCGCCGGACAGCACCCGGCTCGCCGCACTCGATTGCTCGGCAAGCGCCGCATTCTGCTGCGTCATCTGGTCCATCTGGTTGACGGAACCGTTGACGTTGTGAAGCGCGGATGACTGGTCCTGCGTCGCCGTTGCGATGGTTTCGACATGCTGGCTTACGGTGACGATCTGCTGGCTGATGGCGGAAAGAACCGTGCCCGCCTCCTGCACCAGCTTCGATCCGGTGCTGACTTCGTGCGTCGACTGGTTGATGAGCTGCTTGATCTCGCGGGCTGCGTCGGCGGAACGTTGCGCCAGTTCGCGCACTTCCTGCGCCACCACGGCAAAACCCTTGCCCGCCTCACCCGCACGCGCCGCCTCGATGCCGGCATTCAAGGCCAGGAGATTGGTCTGGAAGGCGATATCGTCGATGACCTCGATGATCTGCTCGATCTTGCGTGAAGCGCCTTCGATGCGGCCCATGGCATCAACGGCATTGCTGACGACCGAGCCGGAACTGTCGGCGCTCTGCTTGGTAATGCGGACGGCCTCATTGGCCTCCCGCGCCCGCTCGGCCGACGATCTGACCGTCGCGGTGATTTCCTCGACGGCGGCGGCGGTCTCTTCCAGCGAGGCCGCCTGATTTTCGGTGCGCTTCGACAGATCAACCGACGACTGCTCGATTTCAAAGCCGCTATGCTGGATGATGAGCGTGCGCTCACGGATCTGCCCCAGCGCATCGCGCAGATTGAGCAGGGATTCGTTGAAATCCGTGCGCAGCCGGTCCAGACGGCCGGCGAAAGGTGTCTCGATCGTGCGGCTCAGATCGCCACGCGAAAGCCTGCCGAGACCGGATGCGATTTCACCGACCGCAAATTCGATCTGGCTGTCCAGCGCCTGCTTTTCCGCGTCGTTGCGGTGGCGTTCGGATTCCGCCACAGAGCGTTCATCGGCGCTTCTTCCCTCGATGGCCAGTTTATCAAGCGCATTCTCGCGGAAGATCACCAGCGCGCGGGCAATGTTGCCGAATTCATTGGTATTGGTGGCATAGGGGATTGGTGTGTCGAGATTGCCGTCTGAAAGAGACTTCACCGCATCCGTCAGTTTGCCCAGCGGCTGCAATGTTCGTCTGATGACGAAATAGGCGAGAAGCCCGACTCCGCCCATGGCCAGCGTACCGCAGATCAGCATCAGGTCGCGCAGGCCGAATATCTGGGCTTCGTAGACGGCCATGGGAACGCCGACAAAAAGAATGCCGACGGTGGCGCCGGACTTGTTGATAACCGGCATGTAACCGGTCATGTAACTGACGCCGAAAAGCGTGGCCGGGCCGAAATATGCTTCGCCCTTGCTGACTTTTTCGAAAGCAGGATGATCGGTGGCAAGCTTGGTGCCTGCCGCCCGTTCGCCCTTTTCATTTTTCAGATTGGTGATCATACGGACATATTCACCGGCCTTGGTTTCAAAAACCGTGGCGATGCCGCCGTTTCCTGCCGCGGTGCGATCAACGAGGTCGTTGTCGCGCAGCGTCCCAATGCTGGCGCGGCTGACACTTTTGAGTTGCCCATCGCCCATGTCCAGCGCGACGCCACCGACCTTCATCTCGTAGAGGATCGCCATGTTGCGCATTGCGCTGTTGGTATCGCGCAGCGCGGTGGTGATGATATTATCCTTCAAGCGCATGTAGGTGGAAAAACCAACTGCCGCCACGCTGAGCATGATCAAGCCGATCGTCAGCACGACGACTTTGCTCGCGACGGTCTTAAAGAGCCGGTTGTGCATGAACAGTTCCCCAAAGCCAAACCTGCGACAGTTCTAGCTGGCAACTGTTAAAAAACGCGAAATGAGACGCCGGAACCATGGCGCATCGGCAGGTCTGCCGCGGCCTGCAGCCCTGAAAACCCGGGGATGCGGTGCGGGGGGAACCCCCGCCCGCCATCAGTGGATATAGCCGAGCCGGATGGCCTTTGCGATTGCCTGAATGCGGTTGACGGAATCGAGCTTGATCGTCGCGGAACCGAGATAGGCATTGACCGTGTGCACGGAAAGCCCGAGCTTGACCGCGATCTCTTCACTGATCCGGCCGTCACCTGCCAGTTGCAGGCAGGCGATTTCCCTCTCGCTCAGTGCTTCCGAGGGCGCCGCCTTGCGCTCGTCGAGCGCCAGCATGTCCACCATGATCTCGCAGCATTTGATATGCTGCTCGATGACGACCTCATTGTCGAGAACGAGATTGGTGCCGCAGAAAACGATGTAACCGTTGCCGATGGTGCCGAGCCGCACCGGCATGGCCAGCCCGGCATAGGGCAAGGTGTCGTTTTCGATCCGGCGCAGCAACGCCGGAACATCGGGAAGATCGGCAAAGCCGCCGGCATTCTTGTTGCGCCAGATGACCGGCAACAGCGACGTCTCGATATGATCGAGAAGAATATCACCGACGGCGCGGATGAACTGCGTGCTCTGTTCTGCGGCATTCATGCCCCAGTTTTCCAGCTCGCAGGTCAGCTTCTTCTTGTTGGGGAAACCGGAAGCGGCAGCCTTCGTCACCACGAAATTTCGTGCGCCGACCAGCTTCTGCATGGCGACGAGCTTTGGAAACAGATCCGACCGGCTCGTTGCGACAGGGCTGCGGTAAAACATGCCCGTTTGACCTGTACCCTCATTGTCTTTCGTCTGTACCATCCGTCCGACCATTATACGAGGTTGTTGCGCACGGCGTAGGCAATTGCCTCCGAGCGGGTTTTTGTCGCGGTTTTACGCATCACGCTTGTAATGTAATTATTGATCGTATTGCGCGAAATGCCAAGGATCATCGCAATTTCGTCGCTTGTCTTGCCTTCTGCAATCCAGAACAGGCATTCGAGCTCGCGCTCGGTAAGATCGATATCACGCACGGCCTTTGCTTCGCTGGCGATGCCGAAACTGACGCAATAACCCGTCAACAGGGCGATTTCGCGCAGACGCTCCGGTGAAGGAACAGCGTGTTCGGGAAACAGCAGCAGAAGGGAAAGGCGGATGCGGCCCACGCAGAAAGACAGTGCGGAATATTGCCGGTCGATACCGTAGGGCACAGAAACATCGTCGGGAAGAAACAATAATCGCGGCCGCAGAAGCGAAAGGCATTTTTCCATTTCGCTCGATCTGTTCTGGCTGTTCGTCAGTTCAATGCCGAGCCTGCGTACCAGATCGAAAGGCCAGTCGGATGTAACGATGAATTTCAGCCCGGTTTCTTCGAGAAGGTCATCCCGCGCCAGCAGATAATGCGAGGCGCCGGCGTAGGTTACGAGCAAATCCAGTGCGCCTGCAACGTTACCGGCAGCGGCCGTGGCTGCGACGTTCTTGGCAAGCTGATCGCGCGGCAAGGGCTTACCCATGCCCTCCATAGGCTTGGCAGACAGCCTGCGGATATCAACATCGACTTTCAATCGCCTACGCCCTCTTGCTCCCAGTGGGAGATTATACATCGGGATGGAATCATTCCATTCAAGAAGCTTACCAAAATGGAATGGCACGCCCCCGGAGACCGAATCACTTCATTTTATGGAACCGACCGGAATTTGCCATTACCTGACAACAGCCTTTCCACGTATTTCCTCATTCGTCTATTGCTAAAAAAACATACTGAAAAGCTGGCCAATCCATAAACGTCATTCTCAGCCTATTCCCAGCAAACTGTATCGTTGATGAATTTTTTGTAAACACTGTCCTGAAACGAGAATGCCACGGCCCGGCGACCAAGGATAGTAAAAAGCCCGAAAATGCGAAAAAGGCCGGGGGTAAGCCCGGCCCTTTCAAAATCACGCTGCCTTTTCCACCGCCCATTTGCGCAGGATCTTGGCTGCTCTTTCCTCGCTGATTTCCACCATGCGGGAGAGCCTGCGTTCCGGTCCTTCGCGAACCCGGCGGTTGAAGGTGCCTTCGCTGTCGCCACCCGCCAGAAGATCGTCGGTGCTGTCGAAGCCGAAATCCGCTCCGAAACCTTCCATAAGACCACCAGCACCTGCATCCATGCCCGGAGAGAAATCCGGCAGTTCGAGACCGGCGGTCTCCTGGCTGAGCTGACCCGCAGCCGCGCCATTGCCGGCGACCGTGCGAACCAGGGGGCGCACACCAAGCCAGATGACGAGGAAGGCGACAGCGACGAAAGCGAGCGAGTTGATGATGCCGGCCGAATTGCGGCTTAACACTTCCATGATGCCCGGACCGCTGGCGGCCTCATCGAGCAATTGCGTTTCAAGGAAGTCCATTGCCGTCAGCGTCACGATATCACCGCGATCGGAAGAGATACCCGCCGCCGAAGTCACGATCTTCTGCATTTCGGCAAGATAGGCGTCGATCTTGGCCTGATCGACGGGTTCACCGACCATCTTGGCAATGCGACCCTTGTTGACGACCACGGCGACCGAAATCTTCTCGACGGTATAGCCGTTCTTGACCGTAGCGACCGTCTTCGAGTTGATCTCGTAATTGGTCTGCTCTTCCTTCTTGGCCGACTGGTCGGAGGACTGCGGGCCACCGCCGCCGCCCTGCGGGGCTGCCTGCGGTACGTTCTGTTCCACGGTCGCTGCCGTATCCGGCTGCGTTTCCTGGGACTTCTGGTCTTCCTTTACCGTGCGGACAGAACGCTCGACGCGCGATTCCGGATCATACACGGTCTCCTGGATCTGGCGGCTGTCGGTGTTCAGCTGCGCCGTGACGCTCGAGCGGAAATTGTCCATGCCGAGGAAAGGCGCCAGCGCCTTGTCGATATTGGTGGTGATTTCCTGCTGGACGTTCTGCGCCAGCGTCAACGAGCGGTTCATGGCGGCGTTGGTGACGTCGTCGCCGGAAGCCAGAAGCTGGCCGGTGGAATCGAGCAGCGTCACATCATCGACTTCAAGGCCGGGAACGGCCGAGGCGACGAGGTGACGGATGGAGGCGGAGGCCTTGCGACCTGCGGTGGCGCTGGCGCGGATCATGACCGATGCAGTTGGCTTCTGTTCGCCACGGCGGAAATTGCCGACGTCAGGCATGACGATATGGACGCGTGCGGCCGCAATCCCATCGATCTGCTGGATGGAGCGGCTGATCTCACCCTCGAGGGCGCGGACGCGCGTCACTTCCTGCATGAAGGAGGTCAGGCCGAGAGAACCGACATTGTCGAAAAGCTCGTAACCGGCATTGGCGCTATCAGGCAAACCGCGTTCGGCCAGAAGCAGCCTTGCCTTGCTGGTCAGCCCAACGGGAACCTGAAGGCTCGAACCGTCGGTTCCAACCTGAAAGTCCAGCCCCGATTCGGCGAGCGCAATGCTGATCTTGTTGAGGTCGCTTTTTTCAAGCCCTACATAAAGGGTCTCGTAGGCGGGACGGTTCACGTAGAGCGCTGCCGCAAGGATAACGGCCATGGACAAAACGCCCACGCCGCCCAGCATCAGCAGCCGTGCCTGACCCAGCGCCGCGAAATTCTTCAGGACCTGAGGGATTTGATTTAACAGATTCATTCTGTTCCGCACCGTCATTCATAGAATCCGAGACCTTTTGGCCCCGTAATGACAATAGGGTGCGAAGCTTGCGCGAGCGTTGCCTTTCTCCGCATTCAGCGAGGAAAGGAACGTCGGCAGAAATGCGGTCTAGAACAGGTCGAAGTCGCCGGAAGCCTTGTCCAGCGGCTGGGAATGGCCGTGCCGGAAGGCAGCGCCCAGCGCCTTCTGCATTTCGGCAAGCTTGACGAGGCTGAGTGCCGTGGAGACATCCACGATCCATTCACCGGGAATGGAACCGGTGATGGTATCGATGAATTCGGCAAGACCGCGGGTCTTCTGAACGGCGAGATCAATGCCCTGCAACAGCTTGATGCCATCGCCCGACAACTGACCGCTGGTCACTTCCAGCAGCTGCGGCTCGATGCGCTCTATGAGATAGGCGACATCGTGCAGCTCCGACACCACGCGCATGAGGACATCCGGCAGGGCTTCTTCGAACGGAGCGGTACCGGCGTGGTCTGCAATCTGCATTGGAAACTCCGTGACTAGAAAAATTCGATGTCGTTGGCGACGGGCTTGGGAGCCGGCACCGGACGCGTTTCCATGGCGACCGTCTTCTGGGTTTCCGCGCCGCTGAGCGGATGCTGACGTGCGCGACCCGAGACCGGCCAGAACTCGATCTTGCGGCCATGCTCTCCGCCCGTGGAAGAGCTTATGACCGGAATGCCTTCGTCCTTCAGAAACTGCATGGCGAAGATGGCATTCTGCTCGCCGACATTCGAAAAGCTGGCGATCGTCTTCGCGCCGCCGAAAACCTTGGCCTCCAGCCGGTCGCGGCGGGCGCCCTTCTTCAGAAGGCCGTTGATCAGAAGTTCCATGAGATGCACGCCGTAACGCGTCGCATCTCCCCCGGTCACATTGCCCGTTCCCGGCAGCAGGAAGTGGTTCATTCCTCCAAGCCCGGCAACGGGATCTCTCAGACAGGCGGCCACGCACGAACCGAGTATCGTCGTCATGACCACGTCGGGATCGCTGACAACCTTGTACTCGCCCTGAATGATATGTACGCGTTTGGCCGCAGCTTCAATCATTTCAGCGATCCGAAAACCGCCTCGATGGCTGCGCGCATCTCGTCGATGGTGAAAGGCTTGGCCAGCACGTTGTTTGCGCCGAGCTGCGCCGCCTTCTGCACCAGCGCGCGGTCGCCCTGCGCCGTGAGGATGATGAAGGCCGCCTTTTTAAGAGTCGGATTGGCCCGCACGGCGTGCAGGAAACCAAGACCGTCCATCTTCGGCATGTTGAAGTCGGAGATGACGAGATGATGGGGCTGCTGCTCCATGATCTTCAATCCCTGCTCGCCATCGCCGGCGGCAGTGATCTGCTTGAAGCCCAGCTGTGTCAGCGCATCGCTGAGAAGCAGCCGGCTGGTCACCTGATCGTCAACGATCAGAACTTTGATCTTTTCTGCGAGAGACATTAGTCAGCACCTTCTTTGCGGGCAGTGGTTAGTTTCAGGATTTCTTCGCCGATGGAGGCCAGCGGCAATTGCTGTTCGACGGCACCGAGCTCATAGGCCACGCGGGGCATGCCGTAGACGACACATGTTTTTTCGTTCTGGCCGACGGTGCGCGCACCGGCATGGCGCATTTTCAACAGTCCGGCCGCGCCATCGCGGCCCATGCCGGTGAGAATGACACCGACGGCGTTGCGACCAGCAAGCTCGGCCACCGAATCAAACAACACATCGACGGAGGGACGATGGCCGTTGACAGGATCACGCTCGATGAGCCGGCAGCAAGGTGCTGCCCGGTTGGCGATCTGCAGGTGGCGTTCACCGCCCGGCGCGAGATAGATCTTGCCTGTCTGCAGACGTGCACCATCCGTCGCTTCTTCCACGACGGGCGCGCAAATCCGGTTCAGCCGTTCGGCGAAGCTCCGGGTGAAGGTCGGCGGCATGTGCTGGGTGATGACGGTCGGCGGGCAATTGGCCGGAAACTTCTGCAGCACGGCGATCAGCGCTTCGACGCCACCCGTGGATGAACCGATGGCCACGACTTTGCGACCCGCCCGATAATCGCTGACCGGGGTAGGCTGCACTGCCGCGGCGCTTTCCGGACGAGCCGCGCGATAGGCGGCATGTTGGGAGCGGGCGGCAGCCTTTACCTTGTCGGCGAGATCGCCAAAGGGACGCGCATCGCCCGGAGCAGGCTTGCCGACGCAATCAAAGGCGCCGATTTCAAGAGCCGCAAGCGACGCGTCCGCACCGCGATGCGTGAGCGACGAGACCATGATCACCGGCATGGGCCGCAGGCGCATGATCTTTTCGAGAAATTCGAGGCCGTTCATTTCCGGCATCTCGATGTCGAGCGTCACGACATCGGGGTTGAGCTGCTTGATGGCGGCGCGCGCTTCCATGGCGTTGCCGGCCTGCCCGACCACCTCGACTTCCGGATCTGCCTTGAGGACAGCTGAAATCAGGCCGCGCATCGTTGGACTATCATCGACGACGAGTACCCGTGCGAGTGCGCTCATGCCTTCCTCCCGGATGCGTGACCAATGTAGCGGTAGGTGGTGATGCCGGTATTGTCGAACAGGTTTTTGGCATCACCGGCGACGCGTTCGGAATGGCCGATATAAAGATGCCCACCTTCCGGCAGCAGGCCGGCGAAACGCGACCAGATGCGCGTCTGTGTCGGCTCGTCGAAATAAATGACGACGTTCCGGCAGAAGATGACGTCGAAATTGCCCTTGAAGGGCCATTGCGTCATCAGGTTCAATTCGTTGAAAGTGATGAGGCGCTTGACCTTGTCGTCGATGCGGAATTTGCGGCGCCCGCCGGCATCGACCTCCGTGAACCATTGCTTGCGCATGGCGGGGGATACGGTTTCGAGCGCGTTGTCGTCATAGACGCCGGCACGGGCCTGCGCCAAAATCTTAGGATCGATGTCCGTCGCCAGAATCTTGAAATCGTAGTCCGCCGCATTCGGGAACATGGCGAGCACGGTAAGCGCGATCGAATAGGGCTCTTGCCCGTCGGAACAGGCCGCCGACCAGATACGGACGCGTCCACCGCTTTTTGCTCTTGCAATGAGACCCGGCAGGACCTCATCACGCAGATGTTCGAAATGATGGTTCTCGCGGAAGAAGCGCGTGAAATTCGTCGTCAGATGCGACAGCATCTCGCGCCGCGCCGGTGCGCCCTCGGTTGAGGAGACCAGCGTGCAATATTCGCGGAAACCGGAAAGACCGAGATTGCGGATATGCTTCGACAGGCGGGAATAGACCAGCGACGCCTTGGTGTCGTTGAGATAGATACCCGCATCCGCATAGATCATCGCAGCGATCTCCGACAGATCGCGTCTCGTCAGCGGATATTCACCGCTGGCAAGAACGTCGTCCGGAGACTGGCGCTGGTCACTGAAATTAAGTGCTGCCATGAACGAACCGCTTTCAACCTGTCGCCGCAAGCGACATTTCCTGCTTCAGGGGCTGTCCGCGCGAAGCGCTGACGATGGCATCGACATCCAGAATGAGCGCAACGCGTCCGTCACCGAGGATAGTGGCGGCGGCAATGCCCGGAACATGGGTATAGTTTGCTTCCAACGACTTGATGACGACCTGACGCTGGCCCTGAATGGCATCGACCATCAGCGCGCGCTGACCGCCGCCTTCCGATTCCACCAGAAGCGCCACACCTTCGACCGGATCGGCCTGGGTCGGGCGGAAGTTCAGGACGCGTCCGACATCGACCAGCGGGCAGAAGGAATTGCGGATGGAGATCAGTCGCTGGTTGGAGCCGAAGGAGTGGATGTTCTTCGCTTCCGGCTGCAGGGTTTCCACGATTGCGGTCAACGGCACGACGAGCGTCTGCCCGGCCACCGTCACCACCATGCCGTCGAGGACGGCAAGCGTCAGCGGCAGGCTCATGGTGAAGGTGGAACCATGTCCGGGGCGCGAGGAGATGCTGATGCGGCCGCCAAGCGCCTGAATGGAACGCTTGACCACATCCATGCCGACGCCGCGGCCGGAAATGTCGGAAATCTTGTCTGCCGTCGAGAAGCCCGGTGCAAAGATCAGGTTGTCGATCTCTTCGTCGGTCAGGTTCGCATCGGCAGCAATGAGATCATTGTCGATCGCCTTCTGGCGAACGCGTTCGCGGTTGATGCCGGCGCCATCGTCCTGAAGCTCGATCAGGATGCGGCCCGAGCGGTGCTTGGCCGAAAGCTTGATGGTGCCTTCCGGGTTCTTGCCCGCGGCTTCGCGTTTTTCCGGTGTTTCGATGCCGTGGTCGACGGCATTGCGGATCATATGGGTCAGAGGCTCGGCCAGCTTGTCGATAACGGTCTTGTCGACTTCGGTATTCTCACCTTCGGTGATGAGGCGGATCTGCTTGCCGATCATGTCGGCGACTTCGCGGACGATACGGGACATGCGCTGGAAGACCGGCTTCACAGGCTGCGCGCGGATGGCCATGACGCTGTCCTGGATCTCGCGCGTCAATTGCTGCAGCTCGTCCAGGCCCATATTGACGGCAGAGGTGCCGCTCGCATCGTTTTCGATGACGCTCTGCGACAGCATCGCCTGATTGATGACAAGCTCGCCAACAAGGTTGATGAGGCGGTCAACGCGGTCGAGATCAACGCGGATGGTCTGGCCGGCACTTGCATTGGCCGCCGCATTGGCATTCGCCTGCGCTGCGGCCGGCGCTGCCGCCGCCTCACGCTTTTCGATGGCGGCATTGACGCTCTGGGCGATCTGCGTCGTTGCGACGGCCGCTTCAACGGCTGCGGCAACAAAAGGTTCTTCCACCATAGCTGCTTCGACGGCAATGTCCGCTTCCGGTCCGCTATCAAGCGCCGAGAGATCGAACGGAACCGGGATCATCGGAAGTTCTTCGTCATCCGCAGCGGCACCCGAGAGAACCGGCGTGATTTCGAGATCGCAATCCCATTCGGCGAATTCGAAGACGCTGCGGATACCCTCTTCACCCTTGTCGGTGGTGATCGAAACCGTCCAGGAGAGATAAGATGCTTCAGGATCGAGCTTGTCGAGCGAAGGCAGCTCCGACAGGTCGCAATTGATGCTCATCTCGCCGATACGCGAGAGATCGCGCAGGAGAAGCGCTGCCTCGTTGCCCTTTGAATAAAGCGATGCATGCGGCTTGAAGGTGATCTGGAAGGTCGGCGCTTCCATCAACGGTGTCGTGTCGTCGGCAAAGTCCGAGAAGGAGAACAGGACCGGCTGGAAACCGCTCTCATCCGTCGGCTTGGGCGCGGCGGGTGCCGGCGCCTTTATGGCAGCTGGGGCTGCCGCCGGCGCGGAGGCCTGTACGGCTTCGCCGTTTGCCAGCGCTTCCAGCTCCTTGACGAGACCACGGGTACGGCTTTCATCGACGCTGCCGCCGTCTCTGGCCGCATTGGTCAGGTCCGCCAGCACATCGGCGGAGCGCAACATGACTTTCAGAACATCCTGTGTCGGCTCCAGCTTGTTGGAGCGAACGCAGTCGAGGGTCGTTTCAAAAACGTGGGCGAAGGCCACGAGATCATCCAGACCGAAGGCACCTGCCCCGCCCTTGATGGAATGAACGGCACGGAAAACGGCGTTGACGGTTTCCGGATCGCGGTCGCCGTCATTCAATTTAAGAAGCCCCGATTCCAGTTCAGCGAGCTGCTCCTCGCATTCCTGGAAAAAGATTTCCTTGATTTCGTTCATATCCATCGTGAAATGTCCCGTATCAGGCGGTTACGCGTTCAATGGCATCTATGAGTTTTGCAGGGTCGAACGGCTTGACGATCCAGCCTGTCGCACCGGCCTGACGGGCGCGGTTCTTCTTCTCTGCATCGCTTTCGGTCGTCAGGACGAGGATCGGTATGGCGCGGTATTTTTCATTGCGCCGTACACCCTCGATGAAGCCGAAACCGTCGAGACGGGGCATGTTGATATCAGTCACGATGACATCGGGGTTGCTCTGCTCGAGCACTTCGAGACCTTCGATGCCGTCTTCGGCCTGAATGGTCTCGAAACCGGCATTGTTGAGCGTGACCAGGAGCATGTTCCTGATCGTCCGGGAATCATCCACGGTCAGAACTTTTTTCTTCACTTTTGCATCTCCTTCAGGAGCAAATGATCGATATCGACGCCTATCAGTTTCATGGTCTTGTCGAATGCATCGGACACCCTGGCAAAACCGAACCGCTTGCCATCCTCTTCCCAGGATTTCGCGCCGGCCATGAGGACCTGGACGCAAAGTGCTCCGATACGCTCAACCTCCGACGCATCGACCGACAACGGTGCTCCCCTCAGCGTCATCAGCTTGCCGTGCAGCGCCGATGCCTCGTTGAGATCCAGCACCGGTGACAGTTTCAGCGTCGCCTCAGCTGCTTTTCTGGCTGCCATTACATGACTCCTTGGCGTCTGAATTGTTGGTAATCCTGGCCGTAATCCGTGCGGTTATCCTCACGGGCCATAAATGATGTGTCCTGCCGCGCCGCGCCGGGCGTCGCGCTTGGCTGTCCCTGGCGGGCAATGCGGAATTCGCGAATGGTGCGGCCGAGTTCCAGAATGACGGTCTGAAGCGTGTCGGCCTCGGATGCACTTGCGCCGATATCGGCGACGATCCGGCTCGCATGCCTTTCCTGCTCGCCGATGTCGGCGGCGACCGATTGCAGTTCGCCGGCCTGCTGAGCGGTATGCCGGGAGACTTCGGCGATCATCTCGTTGATACCCGACACCTGCCGGACGACCCCGCCGATTGCTTCCTGCGTGCGGTTCACCATGCGCACGCCGCCCTCGACCTGTGTCTTCGTGGTGCCGACAAGGCTCTTGATCTCTCTTGCCGCATCGGCGGAACGCTGGGCGAGCGCCCGGACTTCCTGCGCGACGACGGCAAAACCGCGTCCGCTGTCCCCGGCTCGCGCCGCCTCGATGCCTGCATTGAGGGCGAGAAGGTTCGTCTGAAAAGCAATCTCGTCGATCGTGCCGATGATCCTGCCGATCTGTTCGGCGGATTGCTCGATATCGGACATGGCGTCGATTGCTTCGCCGATCGCCTTGCCGCTTTCGACTGCCGACTCACGGGCACGGGTAACGGCCGTTTCCGCCGCCGATATGCGCGCGCCATTTTCAGCCACGGTCCCGATCATCGCCTGGATGGCGCGGGAGGTTTCGGCAAGGGCTGCGGCCTGCTGGCTGGAACGTTCCGCCATGGCACGACCAATCTCGGCAAAACGTGCGCTCAGCGCCTCGGCCTCGCCGATGCTGTTTTGCGCCGATATCAGCGAGGTGCCGATCGTTTCGAGCGCCGCATTAAAGGAGACAGCAACGTCCGCGTAAGCCTCAGGCACATTGCCACCGATGCGGGCCTGCAAGTTCCCTGCGGCAAAGGCTGTCAGCGCCTCGCCCAGCAGGCTTGCCGCTTCGGAGCGGTCGCTGTCGCGCTGTTCCGCCAGTTCCCGGCCATGGCGCAGGCGCAATTCATTAAAGCGCAGCGACACGGCGATCTCGGTATCGACCATCACCAGACGGACGACGTTCTTCACGACTTCCGCCAGCTCGCGGCTTTTCCTGCGATTACCGGGAAGGATGGAACGCGGGGCGTGCTCGGTCACCAGCCCGCCGAGCAGATGTTCCAGAACGATCGCGTGGCTGGCAATCTGCCAGCGCGGGTCGAGGCCCATGCGGCTGGCATTGTCGGAAAGAACCTTTACCCGCTCGGCATAAAGCGCATCGAAGCGCGCATCGGTCAAAACGCTCCAATGCGAGGATTGCAGATCGTGCAGGCGGTTGAGCTGGTTTTCGCTTTCGAAAGACGGCGAACAGTCCGGCATGGACTGGAAACGATTCATCACGTCACGCAGGCCCGCCTTGACGTAGGGTTCCAGCATGCCGCGATAATTGCGCAGGAAATCGGATTGCGTCTCATCAAGGCCGGCAAAGCGCAGCCGCCCCGCCAGGCTTCCGCCTGCCGATCTGCGCGCTTGATCTGATGGCAAGTCCTGCCCCAACCGACGTCCCCAATAACATGACGGCCGGTAAAACCCGGCCAATTGGCCAAGGTTCAGAACGCCAGCACCCTAAGGGGGATTTTTGAACGAACATACCCAT